>Ga0302140_10002292_pt1 | contig 24886 bp, 34 predicted proteins | sample I_Bog_E1_1_FD_202095 | JGI IMG/M metagenome (GOLD analysis project Ga0302140, IMG submission 202095) | Peat permafrost microbial communities from Stordalen Mire near Abisko, Sweden - I_Bog_E1_1 | ecosystem: Environmental > Terrestrial > Soil > Wetlands > Peat | place: Sweden: Abisko, Stordalen... | reverse complement strand
GACCCCTCGTAAGGCGTTACTGGCGTACTCTGCGACGGTGGGCATTTGGGGTGTGCGTACTCGTTTATGTTGTCGATCAGCGCTTGTTTGATCGGGGATAAAATTTGATCCTCGTCATCGGTGTCATCCAACGACAAGATCAATCGCGGCGGCTTTGAAGGCTCGTATTCCAAAGTAAATTTCCTCCCAGGGCAGTGTGGGTCGGGGAAGGTTATGCGGCTGAAATCGCCGTCCTGCCCAGCGTCGTGTGCGTTGCGCTCCACAATAGCCAAGTGCTCCGCGCAGGCGCGCATCAGCGCTAACGCAGTTGAGAAGGGTATTAAACTTTGCGACGGATGACTTGGCGGATTGCAGTCTGAGGCCGATGAGTTCACGGACGACTTGGGGGAGCGTTTCATCTTTTAATCGCCTCTCGAGTGTGGCCGCTTGCATGTCGGGCAAGTCGACGCCGAATTCGGTGAGTAGGGCTTTTAGTATCCGGGCGCGCTGTGTTCCCCGATCGGCGGCACCGTCGGTGAGCAAGGCAACCCCGTCGTCAGCTGCGCGGCTGCTATGTGAAAGCGCCTCAACAGCTGCTCGAGCGAATTGTGTATCAACGCAAACTCCGCGAGCGTTAATACAATGGTCGAGCTCCCACAAGGGTCTTTCAAGTGCATCATTCCATTGCGGCATTCGATGGTGCAATTCGCGCATAGCGATGACATCCAGCCGACAATACTCTCGATAGCGTCGCCATTCCTCGGGGTGGGTTTGGGCATTGGCAAAACTCCCATCTTTTAAGGGTTTGCAAAACAACAAGACCAGCTTGCGACCTTCTTTTTGCTTCGCCTGATTCTCGGGGATCTTGAATATCTCGCACAGCTTCTCGAGGCCGCCCGGCAGCCCGTGGCGCTGCGCCTGGTGCATGGTGCAATACTGCTTCCCGACGGGCACCGGGCAGCCCTTCGCCTCGAGCACGGTGAAATCGAATTCAGCGTTGTGCGCAATAACTTGATCGGCGGCCTCAATCGCTTTCTGTACCCAAAAGCTAGTACGTGGATTCCAGTCATGAACCCCTGCACCGTCATCGTCGATCGCTACACCGATCACCGTAATTTCACAATCCTCGAGGTACTTGAACACCCCGACCGTCAACAGATTCAACGTGCGACTCCTTGTCTCTATGTCCAAGAAAAGGTCCACACAGGTTTACGCCAGCGCTTCGCTGCCTACGTCCAAATCAGGGAAATCCTCGGGCTTCGCCGGCGGCCCGCCCGCGAACGCATCGCCATCACACACGAACTGCACCCCCATCAAAGTCGCATTCACGCGCCGGCCGTGCTTGGCTTTCTCACCCTTGCCGTCCTGCACCCACACATCGAGCACGGCATTGACGAAGCAGCCGCCATACGGGCGCCCCGATGCTTGCGTGAGTGGCGTCTTGTCGCGATCCAGAATGCTCGGCTTCGTGCCGTTCCTGGCGGTGACGAAGTACATGCCACCGTAAGCTTCATACTTGTCCGCTTTCAAATCGCCATTATGCAGACAGACGCGATCGGCGCCACGCAGCGCCGCACCCATTGCCTTGGCCTTGTCGCCAAAGTGCTCGGCAAGCACCTTGTCGATCACGTCATTCAACTCATCGACTTGCGGGTCATCCGGTTCCATCAAAAAGTTTGCCGCGTAGGTGGGTTTGCCCGGCTGCCCGGCGTCATTCATCTGCGCCTTGGGCACAAACAGATCGGGGAACGACAAGCGCTTGTCCAACAAAATAAATTTCATGCTAAATCCTCGTGTTCTAGGTTTTTGAAATCCGATTCCTTGACGGGCGACCACGGCGGCCTCGAATCCTCGGCAGGGGCAACGGAGGGTTTGCCGTCGGATTGTTTGGTCAACGTCGTGAGCTCTTTCCACACAGCAGAATCCTTGGCTATTTTTTCAATTTGCGTGGGCGACAGCAGTGCAGGTTTGGTATGCGTCAGTTCCGCCTTGAAACCACCCAGCGCAAGAATCCCCGCCGCCTGTTCGGGATCAGTCCACGCACGCGGACCCTTGCGCCCCATGACCAGCTTGAACCCCGGCACTTCGGTGTTCTCGAACAGCAGCGCTTCGACCTTGGCGCGCACGGCCAAGCACCAATCCTCGATCAGCCCGACTTTGGCCATTGCGCGGGCGAGTCTTTCGGGCAAGTCCGCCGGGGCGCCAATCGTCGCCACGGGATCAACCGGCAACGCAGCCGGATCATCCATAGCGTCAAAGTCGGCCAATACTTCCGCCGCGACACTCTGAGCCAGCGCCGGACAACGGTGTTTAACCTTGCAGAATCGGCACTGTTTCTCACCGGGCACCAGGTGGGACAGAGCCGTGACGTCACCGCGCAGCGACAGCGACAAGGCCGCGGCTTCCGTGACCTTGGCGCCAAATACGTAGAGTTCATCACTGCTCACCTCGATAAACGAGAGCGTGTCCGACACCTTGGGCTGGAAAATGCCTAGATTGATGCGCCGAAAGTCGTGGAGCAATTGATACTTGAGCACGGCAGCCAAGCCGTAGAGTTTGATTTGCGCCGTATTAGGATCGACCGGTACAAAGCCGAACTTGGCATCGATCACGTCCATGTCGACGTAATCGGAGAACTCCGCAACGATGATGCAATCGGCTGTGCCTTGTGCACCGCGCTCACCCGTGATACCGGAAATGTCGAGCTTTTGTTCAACCGCCAAATGCAAGTGCTTCACGCCGGCTTCCCGGTACGCCTGCATGCGCTCATTCACGGCGCCGATGTAGGCCAGCACTTCCGGTTCATCCTCGAGCTCATCGGGTTTTATCAACCGTGGATTGAACAACACCCGAGCGGCGAGCTCGTGCTTACGCGACCCTTCCGCCGCGGCCTCCGAAGTAGACTCCGGTTCCTGCTCCTCGAGCGCAGGCTTGCCGGCGCAAATCAACCAATTGTCGGCATCGCTCGGCGGCAAGAATGCGTGTTTGTCCGCCATCTAGGCGAGCATCGATGCGGAATTGCCCAACTGTTTGGTGACCGCCGCATAGGCAGCGTCGTATTGATCCTCGCGCAACGCCTTGGCCGATGTGACGCCAAACGGCTTTAGCACCTCAAGGCCGACTTTGTGCCCTTGCACTTCGGCCAGTTTCAGTACCGCTTCGCGCAGCACGTCATACTTGATGCCCGATACTGCGGGTGCAGCGGATTTCTGTGGTGGGGCAGTAGCGCCACTCCCCGTCACATCCAACGTCGGATCCGCTTTCGGCGTGGTGCTCAAGGTCGGTCGGCCGCGCGGGCGCGGTGTTGCCGCTGCTGCTTCCGGTTGTGCGGCCGGCGGCCCTTTTCCCAATTGGCCGGACAAAATATCGGTGTGTTTTTCAATGGCTTGAGCAAGACGGTTGACCGCATCTTCGAGTGACATAGGCGCTCCGGTTTGTAATTAATTCCTGTCGGGGGTAGCATCCTGCTCCCCGGGTATCGAATAAGTCAAGGAAAAATTAATGCTCACCAAGGCCGATCGCCAGCAACAATACAAAGCCCTTGAACGGATTCGGGAAATTCGCATCGAGAACATTCGCAAGCTGCGCGACCGATACGGTTCCTGGGCGGCATTGTCGCGTGCGCTCGGATTGCACTTGGCGTATCTGACGCACATCGCCGGGCCCAATCCACGCAAAGCCATAGGGGAAGAATTCGCGCGCAATGTGGAAGTGACCTTGAAACTTCCGACCCATTGGCTCGATAACGTGCACAAGTAGGGCCGCGCCGTGCCGCGCTTTGGCGCCTCCGGTGCCGAATGGTTCTGCTTCGCCTATGAGCTCGGGCTTATGTCCGATATCTTGCCGGTACTGTCAAATCCGCAGGCGATCATCTCACCGGATTCGGAATTGACAAAACTCGGCAAGGTGCCGTCGCGGTACAACGCGAAGCGCCAGGCCGTGGGGATTAAAAAATGGACGTCGCACCAGTCGACGACCGCGGAAATCGATCTTTGGAGCAAGGAGCAAGACTATGGCCTCTGTGTGCAGACTCGCCGGGTGCGAGCGCTTGACCTCGACCTCGAGGATGCGGCTGAAATCGGTGCCGTTCTGTCCGTTGTGCGAAATGCGGGTCATGCTCTCCCTTGTCGATATCGCAGTGCAAGTTTTCGCCGCCTCCTCGCATTTAGACTCGATAGTGGCGCTTTTGCCAAACGAACAATTAAGCGTGACTCGGGAATCATTGAATTTTTGGCTGACGGGCAGCAATTCGTCGCCGCTGGCGCGCACCCCGACTGTGGACACTACCAATGGGAAGGTGGTCTACCCGGAAGCATTCCAACACTGACGGTGGAGGAGTTCGAGGATTTGTGGAAAACGCTGGGCGGGTCGGCCGCAAAGCACATCGCCCAGCGCCACCCCGCGGGGGAGTCAGCGGATCCGCGGAGCGAAGCCGATCCTACACTCGATCACTTATCGATGCGAGGCTGGATCTTAGGCGCCGGGCCCGATGACGCCTTTTACATCACCTGCCCGTGGAAAGATGACCACACCGGCGATTCCGGGCCCACGGAGACTGTCTACTGGCCCCGGGGGAGCGGCGGGTACGCTCAAGGCCATTTCAAATGCCTGCACGCGCACTGCGATGCGCGCAGTGATGATGACTTCTTACGCGCCGTGGGCTTAGGCGTCGAGACTCAATTTCCTGATCTTACCGAAACTGCCGAGGAGGTGACTGAACATGCCGGGACTCCATCCGATCGATCGGTAAGCGCGCCGGGTAGCCGTGGAAATGGTTCCGCGGCTACCGTCGGCTTGGTCGGCCCGGGGGTTTTGACCACACTCGGACTCGCACGGACCCAAGCCGGCTACCGGCCGTCCTTCGGCAACTTGGCGCGGGCCTTGCGCATCGAGAATTTCTGGCGCCGCCTCGCCTGGGATGAATTCAGAGGCGAGCTCGTGTCGTGCGACTGGCGCGATGCGGTGGGCGAGGAGCACTGGGAGACGGTGACGCACAATCTGGCTCTGGAAGCGCGCGAACGCCTCGAGCGGGCCGGGTTCGCCGCGATCGGCGCTGATGTGTTCCGTGACGCCTTGCAGCGGGTCGGCTGGCTCGGGCGCTTCGATTCGGCGCAATTGTGGTTGGAGGCGCAGCGCTGGGACGGAGTACGGCGGGTCGACTCGATGTTGCAAACTTACTGGGGAGCCGCCGAGGGGGATTATTCGGCATCGCTTGGCCGGTTTCTCATGAGCGCCTTGGCCGGGCGCGTGCTGCAACCGGGTGTGCAGTGCGACATGGTGGTCATTTTCGTCGGTGCGCAAGGTTTGGGCAAGACGCGCGGCTGCGAGGCACTGTGCCCTTTTCCCGGCGGGTACGTGACGTTGGACTTGAGTGTCAGAGATGCGGACCTCGCGCGCCGTATGCAGGGCAAGTGCCTGGGCGAGTTTGCGGATTTGAGGGGGCTGCACACCCGCGATATCAACGCCATCAAATCGTTTGTGAGCGAACGCGAGGACACTTGGACGCCGAAGTACCAGGAAAAGGCGATCAGCTCGCCTAGGCGCTGTGTGTTCGTTGGAACGGCCAACCATGACGACTTTCTGGATGACGAAACCGGAGAGCGGCGCTGGCTGCCGGTGCGCGTAACGCGGGTCGAGAGGGAAGCCTTGACGCAGGATCGCGCGCAGCTGTGGGCCGAGGGTGCAGCGCTCTTTTTGAGCGAGGGTGTGGCCTGGGCCCAAGCAGAGCGTTTGGCGCAATTTGAACACTCGGAATTCAAGGCTTCCGACGTGTGGCTAACGGATGCTGCCCAGTTGATCCGGGTGGCACCTATTGGGCAGCATTGGAGCACCCGGGACATGGCGGTTGCACTGGGACTCGACATACGAACCTTATCGCGAGCACAAGAAATGCGCATTGCGCACGTGTTGTCTAACCTGTGCCTAACTAAAACCCGACCTCAGAAAAATGGACTTAGGCAGTATATTTGGACTAAGGTCAATGACTTGCCTGACTCTGACTAACCTGCCTAACCTTTATATATATAAACGACAGAAGTAGAGTATAGGGTATAGGGCATACTGTATTAACATACAGTAAATACGTATAGGGGGATACATAGGGGGTAAATGGTTGGGCAGGTTGGGCAAATGTGCCTCCGCGCTCCGGTATTTTCGTTAGCGTGAATGTCGCATTTAGAATTGTTCAAAGACTCGAATTTTTGAACTTATCGCCGCCTTTTGAGCAGCCCGACCAAGACTCGAATTTGAACTTATCTTATCGCCGCCTTTTGAGGCGCACCACGTTCGGGTGCTGCTCATGGAATTTTTGATCGGCCCTCTTCTCGAGCCAGCGCTGGGCGATCTCGCGCTGGCGCGCGAGCCGTTCTGTCAGGTAGGCGCGCCCGACTGGCTTGTATGCATCCAGTCGGGCGCGGTGTTTACCCATCCACGCCTCACGCCAGCGTTCAAGGCAGGCGTTTAAGTCAAAGGGGATCTGGCGTATGCGCATCGATGATCGCCGCCCAGGCGGCCTCGAAAGTCGAAAAGGCGAGGGTAGGCACCCCGTTGCAAAAGATCGTCCAGTAGCCTTTGTGTTTGCGTAGCATCATTCGGATAAAGCCTGTACTAGACGGTCGAGCTCTGGGCAGGTGAGCTCAGCGTAAGCCTGGTTACCGATGAAGGATTGAAACCAGGTGTGGAAGTCGCGTGTGACACTTTTGAGATGGTCAAGACTCGATTCTGCCGTGTCGGCGCGTTCTACCTCGGATGTGAGTTCGTCACCAATTTCAGTGATTGTCTTGCATAGCACTTCAAAGCGATTTTTTGTAGCCATAATTTTTCTCCGGTCAAAAGAAAAGAGGAATGCTGGTTGATTCGTTCATCAGACTAACCCCCGTTCAGCAAGTGACACGACCGAGGTTCCCGCAACAATCAAGTGATCGATTAGCCGAATGTCTAGCAGTGCAAGCGAATCCTTGAGGCGCGTTGTAATTAATTCGTCGGCGCTACTCGGCTCCGCGCTACCGCTCGGATGGTTGTGAAACAGGATCACTGCCGCTGCACGGGGATAGACGCTGGCGCCATCGATGGTGCCTTGCGCAGTGATGGCGACGTCGATCACACGATGGCGCTTGTCTAGGTACACAATGCCGAATTGCTCATGGTCGAGGCCGGCTTGCGCCGTGATAAATTCGCGGGCTGCTTTTGGCGAACTGAGTAAGGGGCGCGTCTTGGCTGCCTTGTCGAAAATGTAGGCGCTTGCTGCTTCGCAGACTTCCGACTGAGTGGCGCTTCGATAGCGACCACCACATTTAATAAAAAAGGATTTCATGAATTTTCTCCGGTCAAAAGAAAATGCCAGGGCCACGGGCACCCTGGCAAAGAGAGGCTTAGGATCAGGCTGCGAGTTTCAGCACCTTGCCCGCTTCGCGCTCTAGTTTCACGCGGTCGTCAGTGTGTTGGATTTCCCGAGCGTAAGCAGTGATACCCGTTGACACATCCCACAAGGTTTCAATCGGCCGCTGTTCGTCGGCCATGTGCGCGGCCTTGATGGCGGAAGTCTGCGATTTGGTGAACCGTGCATTCAAAAAGGCGTCAACGTTCTCAACCTTCTTTAGCTGTGCAGCCTGCAATGCCTCAGTGATACCTACAGCCGAGGATTGCGAGATGGCGCGAATGGCGGGTGCTGCTTCCTCGATCCAGCGATCAGGCGCACCCGCCGTGTGGCGGATTTTGATTTCCTGATATTCCTCGGCACCCCAGATGATGTGATTGCCGCACATGAAGTCGAAAAGGAAGGTACCGAGGCCGAACGTGGTTGAGCCAACCTCGGAGTTCCACGCGAAGAAACCGCGTGCAAGGCTGCCCGTCTTGCCATTGCGGCGATTCGGCAATTCGATGCGGTTTGTTTCATCGGCCAAAAATACCCACATGTCCCGATCGCTGGCATAAAGCGTAGTGTTCTGTTTGGTGATCGGATTGCCTTGAACACCGAACTCGCCCGGTATGCGGTAGGTGCCTGAGACCCCATCGCCGAACTGACGCACCAGAGCTTGCGTGATGGTCGAGTTCCAGATACGACCGTAGTTAGGGCCGGTCACGGCGCGCGCTGTCGCGGGCTGATTCGAGCCGTTATCGCGCGTGAGCAACACGCCACATTCTTCGACGTCACGCGCGTGGTGCAATCCGTAGTTGATGCAATCGGCGGCAAGGGGTGAGGGTATGTTGCGAAGGTAGCCCGCCGGAGCTCCGGCACGTGCTGCCAGCTGGCCGAATGACCAATTGGTGACGTTGACCGGCGCACCGTTCGGGCCCGTGAGCATCAAGGCTTCGTTGTCGCCGTCGACGGGCGATGCGCTCAGCGCACGCGAGGATACAACCTTGCCGATTGATAGGGCACGTTGCGCTGCGCAGTGATCGTTCAAGGCAATGAGAGACAGAAATCGCTGATCGTCTGGGCGAGTCGACCACTGGTGATTGGCTTGCATGAGTTCCATTGAATTCTCCTAGTCAGTCCGGGCTTCGCGCCGGTAGCGCCGTGCAGAAGTCCTGCACCCGGTCACTATATACCTATGGGTATCTGTCAAGCGTTTATTTGCGTGACATTTCAGCATCTAAAACTCGATTTGCATGAGCCGCATTCATTGATAGGTAAAAGTTATCAATGCTGATAGGTTTGGCTTATGAAGGTGACGGGGCTCGGCTCCGGTCTCTGTTTCCTTGCGACCCCTTGCGGGTGAAGCACGGCGCGCACCCGTCGACGTTCCACGTGGAACCATTGCGCCGCAACATGTCCACCTGGTGGTCATTTGCAGCGCACAAAATGGCCATGTGGACCCTCGAAAACCGCATTATTGGCCTAAGTCATTGATTTATAAGCGATGCGCATTTAACATAATGGTTATTATGCGTATCCGCAGTGCAGCATGGGCTCGAAATGTAAGGAATTCCTTGGGCCCAGCGTTGCAGCAACGGTGACCCCCACAGTTCCCACCACAAAAATTTTTTACAATTTTATCAATTACTTGTACACGCATATTGCTAACATGCGCAGTAGCATGCAGACTTCGTGCGATGCCTGATGTACCCTTGGAACCGCTGTCTAGTCCGCGCAATTCGCGTCGGGTTTTGCAGATTAAACATGTGGACCTCCCCGTCCCAGTTCGCCTGAATTCGGGGGTGGTCCGCGATGAGTTGTTTCAGCTATTTGCCGGCATGAAGGTGCGTCAGTGCGTCGAGTTGAACCGCAAAAAGCGCAGCGTCGAGTTGTATGTTTATGCTTTCCGCAAGCAGTACGGCCGTGAGCGCAATTTCACCGTCCGCGCGCTCGCGACCGGCGCCTCCCGCGTCTGGCGCACGGCATGATTGACCCTTCCGGTTTTGCGCATGCGCTTGCCCGGGAACTGTTCGGCGGCCCGGAGCCGAGTTTTGATGACATTCGTCGCGCCGCGCGCCGGCGATTGCTCAATGCCGAGTGCGACGCTCCGGCAGCGCTGCGCCTGGCCGTGAATGCGATGACCCCCAATAATCCCGACACGAAAGAGGAATTGACCATGCCCACAGCAAACGACACTTTGCAAAACACCCAAGCCGGATTTATGCCCGGCGCAGCGGCCGTGATTATCAAACCGACAGTCGGGCGCGTTGTATGGGTGTTCCGCCGCGAATCGAACGACGTGAAGCAGCCGGAGGCGGCGCTCGTGACCTACGTGCACGATGATCGGTATATCAACGTTGCGGGGTTCAATTCAAACGGCGAGGCCTTTCAGGCAACGAGTTTGTGGTTAGTGCAGGCCGGTGAAGCCAAACCGGATCACAACTTTGCGTGTTGGATGCCCTACCAGCAAGGCCAGGCGGCAAAAACCGAAGCAGCGGAAAAGCACGCCGCGCTTCACGACAATGTGAAAAAACTTGCTGAGCAGCAGCGCAAATGACCGATCATTATTTTGGCAGCGCCATCAACCAATTCGAGAACGGCTGCCAGTTGGATCTAGCGGCCAAGTTTGCTTTGGACCTGATCAAGACACCCTATTTTGCCGATGGCCTCGACGCCGGTGAAGCTGCCGTGCGCGCATTCGACATGGCCGAAGCGATGATTGCCGAGGGTCGAAAGCGCGGCTGCATCATCGCCTTGCCGGACGATGATCAGTTGAACGCGCCCATGCGCCGGCACATCCGGCGCACGGCACGCGCCAACATCGTCGGGCAGATCGTGCAGAATGAAATCGCCCCGGAGGAAATGCCGAAGGTCGCGGGCCCGGGGGCGTTCAACGGTCAAATGCCGATTCCGCCGCGGCGTTCATGAATCTGCCGGTGTGGTGGTTCGCGATGTTGTTCCTGTGTGCCGGGATCGGCGGCGCGGCGATCGGGTTTTTCTGTGGCTGCTGGGCCGCCTGGGCGGACATGGAAGATAAAATGCATCGCAAGGAGGACGGCGAGTGAATCGGCGCAGCGTCAAATCCTCGAATGTCGCGGGGGTCGGTTGGGCGGCGGACGAAGCGAACCCGGCAGAGGGCACGCTCGAGGTGGAATTTATTTCCGGTCACGTCTACCAGTACAAAGGCGTGCCGCAGCAGGTGTATCAAAATTTGCTCGGTGCATCGTCGGTCGGGCGCACCATGAACACGGATATCATCGGCCGCTATGACGAACAAAGAATTAGCTAGAGGCGTCGCACGCGCGATTACGCCGCCGCCGAAAGGTCAGTCCGCGCAAGCCCGGCTCTACGCCTGTCCCTTTTGTGGCTCGACCACCTTGCGCGCAGTGAAAGCATTGCTCGATTCCGGTGATGAGGGCAATTTCAATATCGAATGTCAGGTGTGCTGTGCGGCCGGCCCGCCGGCAGGTGACCTCGAGGAGGCAGGCAAGCGCTGGAACTTGCGGCTGTGATCGACGTCGGTGAAACGGCGGGCTTCGATGCGGCGCGATTCGAGCACTTTTGCTCGAAGCTGATCATCGACTCCAAAGAGCTCGGGCGCATTCCCTTGACCTTCATGGGCAGCCAGCGCTATGCGATCGAGCAGATATCGCAGGGCTTGAACTCAGGCATTCACGAGTTCGTGATCTTGAAAGGCCGGCAGATGGGCATCTCGACCGTGATGCTCGCGCTCGATATGTACTGGCTCTTTAAAAACCCCGGGCTGCAAGGTGCCGTGGTCACCGACAATGATGAGAACCGCGAACTCTTTCGTTCGCTCCTCTCCGGTTACATTGAATCGTTGCCCTTGTCCTCCAAGCCGCCGATCGAGCGCCACAACCGCGCGCAAATCGTGTTCGAGAACCGTTCGCGCCTGATGTACATGGTGGCCGGCGAGAAGAAAAAAGGCGGCCTAGGTCGCGCCAAGGGCGTCAACATGTTGCACGCGACGGAGTGTTCGAGTTGGGGCGATGAGGAGGGCTTCGCTTCCTTGATGAATTCGCTCGCACAAAAGAATCCCAAGCGTCTTTACGTTTTCGAGTCGACGGCGCGCGGCTACAATATGTTTTACCAGACTTGGGAAGTCGCGAAGAAATCCGAGACGCAGTGCGCGATATTCATTGGCTGGTGGCGCAATGAACTCTACGCCTGGCCAGAGGACTCGGTTCAATTCAAGGCGTACTGGGACGGTACTCCAACCTCCGATGAGCGGGTGTGGCTTGGCGAAATCTTTGGCCGATATGGGGTCGAAGTAACGCCGCAGCAGCTCGCGTGGTGGCGTTGGTACGTTACCGAGAAAATGAAGGGCGATGAAATGATGGCGCTGCAAGAGATGCCCCCCACCGAGGAGTACGCCTTTCAGCTGTCGGGCTCGAAGTTCTTCTCCGCGGAACGCGTAAACCAGCATTATCAATACGCCTTGAAGCAGCCGTGCCTGTACTTTCGCTATCAGTTTGGAATGAATTTCGAGGACACGCAATTCTTGGAGGCGACCGAAGAAACGGCGCAGGTGACGATTTGGGAAACCCCGGTTAAAGCCGAGAAGCAGGGCGAGGTGTCCGGCGTCTATACCTTGGGCGCGGATCCCGCGTACGGCTCCTCGGAGTGGGCGGACAATTTCGTGGCGTGCGTCTGCCGTTGCTACTCTGACAAGATTGTGCAGGTTGCGGAGCTCGCCACCACGCATTTCAATGAAGCGCAGTTTGCCTGGGCGATTGCCCATCTTGCGGGCTGGTATGGCGAGTGCATGCTCAACTTGGAAATGCAGGGCCCCGGGGGCGCGGTGTTCAACGAGTTGATCAACCTGCGCCGGCAGACCGGTGTGATGGCGCCCGGCGATCCGCGCATGGGCGCGTTCGATGCGGTGAGCCGCATTCGCGATTACCTCTGGAAAAAACAGGATTCGATCTACGGCAATTTTGCCTATCAGTGGCAAACGAACCCGAAAGAGAAAATCCGCATGATGTCGACCTTGCGCAGCTACTTCGAGCGCGACATGGTGGAAATCAATTCACCCTTGTGCGTGCAGGAGTTTCGCAACATCCATCGGGTCGGGGATCGCATCGGCGGCGAGGGCCGCGCCAAGGACGATCGGGTGATCGGCCTTGCGATCGGCACGGTGGCGTGGAATGACTGGATCATGCTCGAGATGCAAACCATGAATCGCACCTTTGCGCGCGAGAATCGGCCGGCGGAAGCGGCGAAAATTTTCACACCTTTGGAAAACTCCGTGGTGAACTACCTCAAAAAGAATGGCTTGAAGGTCCGTGGACTCACCGGAAGTTAAATCGGAGGTGTATTTGCGCCGGCGGCTCAGGCAGCTCGCCCAAGAAACCGAGCACTTGCGAGTGCAGTTGCCCAAAGACTCGCCGTATCAGTCGGTTTTGCGCCTCACCGACATTGCGCGCTATATTGGCATCGAATTGAACACGTTGGTCCGCTGCGGGGTGATTGCCGTGCCGCGGCCGATGACCAAAACCGAGCAGTTGGGCCTCTCGAGGTTTTTTCATGGCTGGGATACGGGCGCGTTGGTCAAGGCGAAAGTCCACGACGAATGGCGTATCCTCAACCCACATTCGTGCGACGCGCCATTGGCGCAAATGGCTGCCACGACGGGCCCGGCGCCCCATGCGCGGAGCATTCGGCTCAAGATTGATGTGACGACGTTGGGCCCGAGACTGCGAGGTGCGTGAGTATGGCGGTCATGAAGGAGTGGAACTGCCTAGAGCACGGTGAATTCGTGGGCACGCACCCCATTTGCCCAGGCAACCGCTGCCGCTCAAAATTTGTCACTCAAGAATTTAGAACGCCGGTCGGCATCGGCACCGATTTTCGCAAGCGGTTTGACGCCGGCATGCGCAAGTCCGCCGACATGTACCAAATCGATGATTTCAAGAGCGCCAAAGCCGGTGACACGAGCTTTGCCGGCCGCGCAGCGCCAGGCTCGCCACAAGTTCTATGGGGCGATGAAAGCAAAAAGGCGTTGGGCCACAGCTTTGCGGAACTGACGGCGATCGCGGCCAAGCCGCTGTCGGTGAAAAAGCGCGACGGGGAAGTGCTCACGTTGACGCGCAACAACGCCATGCGCGAGGCCGCGACCAGCATCGGCATCACGCAGCGGCGCTTGCCCAAGGCACATGAAGTGACGGCGGCGAAAGCGGAGAAGGGTAGCAAAGAGCGGGCACAAGCGGTCGCGCAGTAGTGCAGCTGCCTAAAGACATTGTTGATCGAGCGACGCTGGTCAACGAGCTCGTGCGGCAGTGCACGGCTTCACGGCGCGACCGGTTCACCTTCTATCAAATCCTGCGTAACTATTACTTGTTCGGCAGTCAGGATGCGCGCGGCGCACCGTACAATAAGATCGGCAGCACGGTCGACACGCTCTCGAGTTTCATTTATTCGCCGGATGCGATGCGTTTTTCGCTGCACATCGGTACCGAAGCGCCGATCGACGACATTGCCAAATCCGTGCCGCTCGCCAAAGAAGTCACCGAGCAGTGGCGCGCATCCAAGACGCACACGCTGTTTGGGCTTGGCGTGCGTTGGAGCCAGGTGTTCGGCACGATGCTGGTCAAAACCCGCTGGGTGCAAAACCGGGTGCGCACGAATCTCGTGGAGCCGCATCAGTTCGGAGTGCTGCGCGAGGATGTGATGGAGCTCGCGGATCAAGAGGCGTTCACGCACCACTACACGATCACCAAAACCCAGTTGGAAGCCAACCTCATCGGCAATCCGCGGCGCGCGGACATCCTGCGTCGGGTCGGGCGCTCCTCCACGGATCAGCTGCCGCAATTATCCACGGGGCTGTCGCGTCTGATCATCGGCTCACCGGTCGGCGGAGTGCCGGGATCCGTGGCGATCCCGGGACAAATGTCCGGTGTCGATGGCGGCACCGGAGGCGCAGGGCGCGGCCCGCAGTACGACTATTCGCCGCAGATCGACGTCGACTTGATCGACATGTGCGACTTGTACGTGTGGGTCGATGACATGGACGACTATCAGGTGTTCACCCGCGCCGCGCCCGATGTGGTGATTTATGACCGGCCCAGCAATTGGATGGGTCACGTGCAAGGCATCGCGCCGTTCTCGGTGATCAGGCCAGCGTTCAACCTCTACGATTATTTTTGGGGCGACTCCTTCGTCGCGCAGCTGACGTGGCTGCAAGACTGGCGCACCGAGCGCACGGCGCAGGTGCGCATGATCTTGAACAAGCAGGCGGATCCGCCTACCTCGGTCACCGGCGGCACGGGGATCAGCGAGGAGAAAATGGCGGCGCTGCGCGCGGCGGGCGGCATGGTGAATTTCCCGACGCCGAACGCCAAGGTGCAGCAACACGCGCCGACCATGCCGTCAGATATTTTTGCTGAAATGAGCCAGATCGATGCGATGTTCGACGATCGCGCGGGCCTCGGGCATGTACTGCAAGGCAAGGGTGAGCCCGGGGTACGCAGCCGCGGCCAGGCTGATTTGATGGCCCGGCTCGGGAGCTCGCGACCCAAGGAACGCGCTATCAGTGTCGAGGAGTCGGCGGAGGAAATTGCCGGGCAAATGTTACGCTTGACTCAAGATCACTCCGAGCAGCGTTTTCAGTGCCAGGTGCACGCCGGTGGCGCGGCCACCGAATTGACATTCACGGCTGAACAGTTTACACGGGACTACGAGGTGAAGGTCGATGCACACTCCTCGAGCCCCATTTTTGTCGAGGATCGAAAGCACGATGCGATCACTTTGCTCGAAGCCCACGCGATCGATCGCGAGACGCTTCTCGATATGTTCGATCCGCCCAACTTGCAGGACATGAAAGAGCGGTTGAAAAAGCTCGAGGCGCAGGAACTCGAGGCGAAGAAAATGGAAATGCAGATGCAGGCCCAAGGTGGTCACGCAAAACCGGCAGCGCACAAGGGTAAACACCAATGATGCAGGAACGAATGATCGATCGGGCCAAGAAAGGCGAAGGTAAGCACCAGCCTGGCCACGCCTACAAGCGCGATTTCAACCACTCACCTCGCGGCAAGTTCAAGATTCGCATGGCGCGCCCCCACGGCTCGCGTTCCAAATCTGCGCGCAGTTAGCGTAGACTCGATTTGACCGGGGTATGGCTGCTCCCCATTAAAAAAGTGGCCGCCTTGGCAAAAGGAGACTCGCATGGCTCGTCATCGTCGTCGTCATAAGCGGTAATTTTGTGGTCCTTGAAATTGGCCACAACAATCGCGGGTACAAAAAGCCCCGCAGTGGTAAACGCACGCCACGGCGAGTTTGAACCGTGGCTGTGTCACCCGAGTTGATGCAGCAGATGATGGGCGGAGCCGGAGGCGGCCCGCCCGGCGGTGGTGCGCAGCCGCCATCCGCCATGCCAGGACCGGGGGGTCCAGCAGCCGCGAGCGCCCAGCAGCCCGGCCAAAAACCTCCGGGTCAAGCGCCGGCAGCGGCGCCTATGTCGACACCCCAGGATAAGCGCGGAGTCAAAGCCGCAGCGCAAACCAACATTCACATCGCCGTGAACATGCTCGAGGAGGCGCTGCCCGCGTTCGGCTCAGAGTCGCCGGAAGGTGACAAAATCCTCAAAGCGCTTAAGATGCTCGGCAGCATGGTAGCCAAGAAGGATTCCTCCGACTTGGTGCCGGCCGAAATTTTGCAAATGGTGCGGCGCATGCCGCAGATGGGCGGCGGCACCTCGGCACAGCAAGCGATCATGAAACAGCTTTCCCAAGCGAAGCAGCAACCGGCGCCAGGCGCCTAAAGGGTTTTCTATGCCGGCACGTTATTTGGAACCTTCGACCTCCGGGCTGCGCAAGCCGACCGATCCCGAAAAGGACAACGGTCAAATCATCAATCCCCCGCGCTATGCGGAGCATGGCGGCCTCGATAAGCCGTCGCGCATCGCGCAGAAAAACCCGCTGACCATCTCGAAACCGCACGGCGGCCGGGGTTAAGTCATGGCGGGCAAAACTCTGGAGGATTGCACCGTCGATGAGCTCTTGGCCAAGGCCAAGCAGATGGAGCCCGCCGCGGAGCTGGTCGGCCTGATGGCCCGAAACCCGGAACTGCGCGAACAGTGGCAGGCACTCGTCAAAAAGGCCAACCCGAATCTCTCGATCCCCGAATTCGACGCCAAGACGGCGCTGCGCGGGGAAATCAAGACAGAACGCGAGGCGCGCGAGGCGCTCGAGCGCAAGCTGATGGAGCGCGAGGCGCGCGACAACGTGAAAGAGCGCCGCGCATCGATCAAGGCGAAGTTTAAACTGACCGATGCAGACGTCGAAAAAGTCGAAGCGCTGATTCTCGAGCACAAGGATGAGAATTGGTCACACGACACCGCGGCGACCGTTTATGCCGCGAGCCGCGAAAGCGCGACGCCGACCCCGGTGCACTTCAATCCGCCGACTTTCGAGCTCCCTGAAAAAGACATTTGGGGCAAGGGCATCGGCAACAAGGCCGCACTCGACAAGATTGCGATGAACGAAGCGTTTAGCGCTTGGAACGAGATTTCCTCAGGTAAAGTGGCGGGGCTCGGCGCAGGGCGAGCTTAGTTTTTCACCGTTTCGGGCGTGTTTGACCGGCGCGCACCCGAGACTTTTTAGGAGTTTGCTATGCCGGTCTTGGGTACAGGTATCGTCCCGTCAGGTGGCGTCAACAGTTTAGGCGCCGAACTCCAATATGTGGTGCGCCGCGCGTTCGTCAAAAAGCTCGTGGTGCAGCTCTACAACACCTCGCCGCTGGCCGCAGCGCTGATTGCGAACTCGCAGCCCGCCTCCGGCGGTGTGTCGAGTGTCACGATTCCGGCACAAGGCTCGCAATTCGTCAATTTGCAATGGGTCGGGTACGACGGCTCATTCAACCAGCCGGCAGTGCAGCCGGCAGTGACCAACCTCGAGTTCAACTTGAAGGGCGCAGTAATCCCGATTCCGTACTTGGGGTTTGAAGGATTGATCCAAGACGCGCACGAGATCATTCCGTTGTTGGCGGCGCGCATGAACGATGCGGGAAACGTCTACTGCGATGGTGTCGCCACTGCCCTTTTGAACAATGTGTCGAATACGGCACAGATCATCGGCCTGCCGGCGGCAGTCGATGACGGCACGAACTCGGTGTTGTACGGCAACCAGTCGCGCACCACCAACCCCTGGTTAAAAGCGAAGCGCTACGCCGCGGGTGGTGTGAACCCGACTCGCGCGCTGGTCGCGCAATACATCACGGGCACGTTCAAGTACGGCGGCGAGCTCCCGACCTTCGGCATCATGGGTCCGGCCACGTGGCAAACGTTGCAAAACGATTACCTGGCGAACGAATCCTATGTGGTCACGCCAGAGAAGGGCTTTGACGATGAGCCCTGGGGTGCGCGTTCGGCTTTCCGTGCGTGCATGGTGTCGGGAATCCCTATTTACATGGATCCCTACGTGCCCGAGGGCACGATGTACCTCTTGAACACCGGGTACCTCGCCTTCTACATCCACGAGCGCGCGGCGTTTGCGTTCACCGGATTCGAGAGCACACTGTCGAACTATCAGATTGGCTATATCGGCGCGGTACTCTCGCTGCTCGAGCTGGTCTTGGCGAAGCCGAAAGTTTGCACGGTCGTCACCGGCTTCACATTCGTCGCGATTTAGGAGCGTCACATGGGGTTCATGGATATCTCAGGCCAAGGCAACAATTATCAGATGCTCCCGGTTGGCATGGGCGCCGGCGAGTCTTTCATTTTGCCAGCCGGCCAAGGGGTAATCGGCGGGTTTGGCGGAATATCCTCGCCGCAGCTCGGCACCAACAATCAGCTCTCGGGGCAATATTTTTTGCAGCTGGGGCAATATTCCGTACTGCAAATGTACGACGTGGGCTTGAACTACTGGCAAAACGTCAACGTGGGGCCCATGCAGCTGGTCACCATCTCGGCGGACGGGGCTAATTTCCGCATTGCGAACTCCACCGGCTGCCCGATCGGCGCACTGATCACGGGCGCCGGCTCCGCCGGCACCAACGGCTTTTACGGCTATTCCTCATTCGGTGCCGGCCAAGGCGGCGCGGTTGTCATTCAAAACGGCATCACCTCTATCGGCAACGCGGTGTTCACCATCACTCCGTCGGCCGGCGGCTCGCTGTGGAATGCGATTGTGGGCGGCGCGGTGAGCACCACCATGTCGTTCTCCGGTGCCGCGGTCTATAACGGCAACTACGGAATAACCGGCACCTTTGGCGCGACCGCGGGTGGCGCGATCCCCTCTGCCGGTGCGAGCTACACCAAGCCGCCGCTGATCGTTTTCTCGCCGCCGCCGAATCAAGGCGCGCAGCCGTACCTTTTGCCGACTGCCATTTGCGCGATTTCGGCCGGCGCCATTTCCTCGATCACCGTGCTCAATCAGGGCGCGGGGCTCTTGGGGCTGCCGGGCGTCGTAGTGATTCCGCAACCCGGCGACACCACCGGTGGCGGCGCAGTGATTGGCTGGCTCGCGGCGAACAATGCGCAAGTCGGCTCGGGCACGGTGCTGCTGATGTGGCCGTATTACTTTGGCACGCCGCTCACCGCGGTACCGACGTTTACCTACGGCGGCTCGAGCAATCCGGCACCGACCGCCACGGCGATCATGAATTTCACGATCACTGGCGTCGCGGGTACGCCAGGCGCGGGCTATGGCACCACGCCGGGCGGAGTCATCAACGGTGGCATCGTCGCGGGTGCGGCTGCCAACACGAATCCGATGTACGACAAACAGCTGTCGATCCCGGTGTATCCACCGTTGACCATCACCACGGCGACCGGCGTGCCGGCGCTGTCGGGTCCGTTCCAAGGGGTGAACTTTCAAGCGATTCCGACGTACACCGCGATCCCGAACGGCACGGCCGCGCCCGGCACCGCGAACGCCTCAACCTTCACGGTCGGCGGCGCGCAAGACTACTGCCGCTTGCAGACGTTCTAGTCCAATGCCCCGGAGCTGCATCCGGGGTCGCTTTTTGCCAAGAGAATTTTGGCCGTCGGGCCGCGCGTTTCTCAAACCACACCACCCGGAGTTGACCTATGGATGGTATTTTCGTCACGAACACCAACGATTTTATCCACACTGACCGTTACGACGGCGAGGATTTTGTTTTCCCGCCGGGGAAGAAGGTCTACCTGTCCAAAGCCGCGGCGTCGCACTGCTTTGGTTGGAATATGCCGGACAAAACCGAAGTGCTGGTGCGCTTGGGCTGGGCCACGCGCTACGATTCTGTGAAAAAGGAATTCACTGACGACCCCGAAGGGATCAGCAAGCTCGCCGGCTTCGAGTTCGATGAAGCCGTCATGGTGTCGCGTTCCTCGATTTTGGATCAGGCGGCCGTGGATACCACTGAAATAGCTTAAAGTCGTGACCACGCTTGGACCCTCCACCACACCCGGCACGTATGAGTTTCAGGTACTTGACCAGCTCCACGATCCGACGGCCCTGCGATGGTCCTTGCCGCAAGTCGACGGCTACATCAATGAAGCTCGCAAGCAGACCGTTATGGACACGGGCTGCTTGCGCAACCTCCAACAGACGTTTTGTTCCCAAGGGGTGGAGCAGTACACGTTTGGCCAAGTGGCGGGCGGAATCATTCTTACGGCAGGCTCGGGCTACTCGGGTCCGTCGGTTGCTTTCAGTGGCGGCGGAGGCTCGGGCGTAGCAGCAACGCTTTCGCAAAGTGGTGGTGCGGTCAACGCTATTGCTTTCACGAACAACGGGTCCAGTTATGTCACTGCTCCCGTCGCCACTGTCTCGGATTCTGGCGCCGGCGCGGGCGCCACGGTGCAAGTCGGGGTCATCAATGTCCTGACTTACGATATTTTGTCGATCAATTTGCTGTGGGGCACCGAGCGCTACACCTTGCAGTGGTACCCGTGGCGTCAGTTCTCCGCGTGGTTTCGCCCGTTCACCGCAGCGTCTTACCAGCGCCAGCCGGTTGCCTGGGCGGTCTACGGCGACAACCAGTTTTTCATTGGACCCACGCCGGATCAGACCTACGCGATTGAAATCGATTCGGTGATTTTGCCCACGCCATTCGTCACCGGCGATACCACGACCAACGATGCGATTCCGGTGATGAGCCAAGATCCGGTCAAGTTCTATGCGGCGTACCTCGCCAAGTCGAACGCGCAAAACTACGGTGAGGCGGAAAAGAAACTGGGCGAGTACCAGCGTCGCGTGCGTGAAGTCGTTGCCGCCTACACCGGGCGCCTGCCCGATGTGTATGGAGCTTAAGTGGCGGCGCGTGGTGCATCCAATGTAGGAGGGCAAAACCCCGAGTTCATTTGGCGTGAGTTCGCGGGTTTGAATGTCTTGGATGGCCGCGAGGCTATCAACGACAACGAGTTCGCCTGGTGCGAGAACGCCATTCCGATTGCGAGTGCCAAGCTCTTGCCGGTGAATGGCCCTTCCTCCGCACTTGCGACAGTGAGCACCGAGACGGGTTCACCCTCCTACGTTAAAAATTTCAATGTCGCGGGCACCGACTACTGCTTTGCGGTGTGGGCCGCGACCGGCAACGGTTACGTGGTCAATCTCTCGACGTTCGCCATCACGGCCATGATCACGGGCCTCACGTCCGGCAAGACTTCCGCGACTCAGTACAGCAATCAAGGCTTGCTGATCATCGACCCCACGGGGTACTGGGATTGGAGCGTCACGACGCCGAACACGTTGACCCCGCAAAATGGCTCGCTCGCTTTTGCGACGTTGCAGCCCGGACCACTCACGCTCGCAATGGGCACATCGTTGCAACAGCACTACGTGCCGGCGTCGGGCACCGGCGGCTCGTATCAAACCGATTACGAAGTGACCAACGTCACGATCAACGCCGCCGGCACGGGCTACGCTGTGGGCGACACGATCAACCTGACCGACGGCAATCCCATTACTTCGGCGCAGATTGTGGTGGCCTCGGTCGGCGTCGCCGGCGCCATCACGGGCATTACGCTCACTGCCGGCGGCGAGTACCCGGGCCCGACCAGCGGTACTTTTGTGCAAGTGGGCCCCACCGGCAATGTCACGTCGACCACCGGGGCGGGCACCGGCGCGACCTTCACGGGGCACATGGTCGCCTACCAAGCGACAATTTTGACGCGTGGCACGGGCTATCCGGCATTGTCGATCGGCCTCGATCGCTATCAAGTCGGCGCGCTCTTTTTTACCGTGGCGGCAGTGAACGTCACCTCGAGCGGGGTGATCGGTGGCACGGCGATCGCGGTGTACGCCGGGCGCGTGTGGATCGCGTTCGGCCGCACGGTCTATTTCACCGATATCAATTCGTACAATTCCTTTGGCGGTGTGGGCGGCTCGTTTTTTATTCCCGAATCGTACTTGCACAACAACGTCACGGCGCTGTTTGCGGCCAACAATTACCTGTATATTTTTGGGGATACCTCGATTGATGCACTCTCGAATGTGACGGTGGCGGCCGGCATCACTTCGTTTTCGCGCATCAACGTCACAGCGTCGGTGGGCACCTCCACGCCGACCTCGGTGTTTGCGTATTATCGCGCGATTTGTTTTTACCATGCTTCGGGGTTCTACCTTCTGGCGGGTGCGACACCGGAAAAGATATCGGACAAGATATCGGGGCTCATTCAAAACCTCGCCGTCGCATCCCAAGGTACGGACATTCCGGCCGCCTACGGCTGCGAGGTCCAGGTGGCGGGCGAGCTCTGCGCCACGTTTTTATTCAACCTCAACGATGTGTTCACGCAAGGGGGTGCCTCGCGCACCATCTTTGCGCTATTTTTCCGCAATCGCTGGTGGACCGCGACCTTAGGCAGTGCCAGCAATCTGTATTTTTTGACGCAAGCGATGATTTCGGTGCCGGTGCTGGTCGGTGTCGCAACGATTTACGCCTGGGCGACGAATTCACTGTACCGTGCGTTCAATCCCGCATCGGCGCTCGCGTCCTGGTTGATCAAGTCCAAGCTGTGGGACGCCGGCGCCCCGACCCATGACAAGCAATCGATCAACGCCGCGATCGCGGGCACGTGGTCCGGCACCAATGTCGGCGTCACCTTGAACGTAGACACGGAAATCAACACCGAACCCGCTGTCATTTCGCCACTGACTAGTGTCACCGCGGGCTATCACTTCAACGCTTCGGCGGCAAACAATGGCGGCACGCAATACTTGGGGCTCACGGCCACCGGCTCGACCGACATGACGCAAATCAACATGCTCGCGCTCCGTGGCAAATCGGGCGATCGGGACAAGCTGCAATGAACATCGATTTGGCCGCGAGCACGGGGTTCAATGATCGCCAGGGCTTGCAAAATTTTCTGCTCACGCACCGCTTTGTACACCTCGAGACGGCAAATGCGCTCACGGCCAAGTTTGGTGTGCCGGTGTCGACTTTCGGGATCGATTCGCAGATTGCGGAGGAGGCGTGGCTCGAGCTCATGAAAAAGGCCAAGCCGGGCTCGCCGGTACCGATCGCATTGCAAGACTGGCTCAATGTGCATGCCGATATGCACAATCAAAGCTATACTCTGCTCGGCTCCACCCCGACGACGGCGCCCGACTTGTCGATTGCGGACTTCTCCTCCGCGGGTCAGTTTTACGATTGGATGTACGTGCACCAGCAAATGCACGACTTCGAGTATCAGCAGTTGGGGCTCACATGAATGCACAAATTCGGCCGCAAGTGACGATTGCGCGTGAGCGCTACTCCGAAGCGCTGTGCGCCGAGCTCCTGCCACTCTTGCAAGACAACTGGGTGCGCACGGAAAGCTACATCGGTGAATTGGCCATAGATCCTAATTTTGAGAAGTATCAAAAGCTCGATGCGATGGATTTGGTGACGTGCGTCACCGCGCGCTTAGGTGGGCGCCTGGTCGGCTATGCCATCTACTTCACGAGCTACAGTCTGCACCACAAGACGGTCAAAACCGGGCACGGTGACATGATCTATGTCAAGGATGAGCCGGGTTTTGGGCAGATTGTTTTTGACCTACTGAAAGAGTGCGAGCGATTGCTTCGCGCGCAAGGTGTGGTCTATATGGGGTGGTTCGTGCACCGCGAAAGCCGCATCCACGCAATTTTGAAGTCTCGCGGCTACGTGGACGATGAAATCGTCATGGAGAAAAAGCTGTGATGCCACGCCTGTATTTCCTCGAATGTCCGGTCACCGATGTTATCGGCACCTTGGCGGAGGTTTTGGGCGATGCGGGCACGGTGGCGGAGGTGGGCGACGCGGCAGCGGAGGTGGGCGGCGCGGCAGCGGCGGGTGTCGGTGCGGCGGATGCGGCCGGTGCTTTTGGCGGCGCGGATGCTACGAGCGCCGGCCTAGATACGGGCGCCGCGGGGGCTGACACCGGCGGGGTGGCGGCACCCTCGGCAACCTCCGGTTTGGGCTCGCCGGTTGACCCCAATGCGGCGGGCACGGCGGGTGGCGCAGGGGCGGCCACTGCCACACTTCCCGAACAGACCGTCACCGCGGCCTCTACAGCGCCCGGGAGTGTGGCTGCGGGCGGCTCCGCGACCGGCGGCCTGATCGATAGTCTGGCGCCGGTGGCGGGCGCGGGGCTCTTGGCCGGCGGCGCGGCGGGTGGCGGGGGTGCCGGGGTGGCGACGCCGACCAGCGGGGCGCTGACGGCGAACAACACGCCGGCGGGCATCACTGACACCGGTCAGACCTTGGACAGCGGTCAATTCTTATCCGCAAACGACGCCGGGCCGTCGCTACAGAGCTTGAGCCCCGATGTGGCGCAGTCCTTGGGGCTCTCCTCGCCGGACGCCTCCACCGGCGGATTCACCGATTTCGACGCCTCGAATGCTGCGGTGGATCCGGCCTCGACCGGCATCGACCCCAATGCTCCGGCCGCGGGCGCGGGTTCCAATGGTTTTGGCAGTGAGCTCGAGAACTTCTTCAAGAATCCCAAAAACGACGCCACGGCCGGCTTGCTTGGCATTTCGTTGATGAACGCGCTCAAGAAACCAAAATTGCCGAGCCAGGATCAGACGGCCTCCGCCGCGGCGACGGCCGGCGTGCAGGGCGCAACCTCGGTGATTCAGTCGGGCGGCACGGCGACACCGGAGTGGGCGAGTCAAAAGTCCTCGATCGATGCGACCATTGATCAGCAAATCAAACAGCAGTCCGAGGCCATTCAGCAAGCCGCGGCGAATAACGGTGAGGGCAATCAGAATTCGGGCATCGTGCAACAGCAGATTGCGCAGATGACCCAAAACGCCAATGTGCAGCGTCAGCAGCTCTATGCCCAAGCACAGCAGCAAAACGTACAGGCTGCGCTCTCCGAGCTCTCGGGCGGTGATGCGACGCTCACGGCGATCGGCAACACGCAATTGCAGCAAGAGGAGCAAGCCCAGGCGCTCGCGGCGCAGACCGCAGAGATGGCGCTGCTCTTGCAGTCGGGCGGCAGCGTCAAGATTCCGGGCACGAGCCCGACACCGATGGGTACATGAGCACTCCTGCCGAAGCGCCGCTGCTCAAAGACATTGCGGCCGATCGCAACGAAGCGGCCACGCGGCAGACTGCGCTCGATGCCGAGCGGCAGACCTCGAGCACGGA
>Ga0302140_10002291_pt1 | contig 24895 bp, 25 predicted proteins | sample I_Bog_E1_1_FD_202095 | JGI IMG/M metagenome (GOLD analysis project Ga0302140, IMG submission 202095) | Peat permafrost microbial communities from Stordalen Mire near Abisko, Sweden - I_Bog_E1_1 | ecosystem: Environmental > Terrestrial > Soil > Wetlands > Peat | place: Sweden: Abisko, Stordalen... | reverse complement strand
TGGCCGCCGCATGATTCCCGGCGCTGCAGGGCATCGTCAACCATCAGTTCGCCAAGTTCCAAAAAGTCGGCAACACGGCCGGCCCTTTCCAAAGCGGGGTTAACCTCCTCGTTTTCGCCAACAACGATGGCATTTTTCCAAAAGTCGGCACGCAGGGCGCTGATCAGGCCTTTGGCTTTGGTCAAACCTTCTGCTGTGCGGGCCATGCCGCAGTATTCCCACATAATGTGGCCCAATTCGCGGTGATATTCAACTACGGTCTTATTGCCCTTGAGCGACAGCAGCTTGTTGACATATGCTATAACTTCCTGCTTTGTTTTTTCGAAGGCAGGGTGGTTTACGTCAACGGGTTTCGGGCCGATGGTAGCCAGATAATCGCCTAAAGTGTAGGGGATCACAAAATACCCGTCGGCCAGGCCCTGCATCAGTGCCGAGGCGCCCAGGCGGTTTGCACCGTGGTCGCTGAAGTTACATTCGCCCAGGGCGTACAGGCCCGGCACGTTGGTCATCAGGTTATAATCGACCCAAAGGCCACCCATGGTATAGTGTACGGCCGGGTAAATGCGCATGGGCTGGGTGTATGGGTCCTCGTTGGTGATCTGGTAATACATGTCGAACAAGTTGCCATATTTGGCCTGCACCGTATCCTTGCCCAGGCGGTGTATCGCGTCAGCAAAGTCGAGAAACACCGCTATGCCTGATCCGCCTACCCCGCGGTGTTCGTCCACCATTTCCTTAGCGTTGCGCGAGGCTACGTCACGCGGAACGAGGTTACCGAAGGATGGGTATTTTCTCTCGAGGAAGTAGTCGCGGTCCTCCTCTTTTACTTCATTGGCTTTTATCTCGCCTTTTTGCAGTTTTTTGGCAGTCTCCACCGTTTTAGGCGCCCAAACCCGGCCATCGTTGCGCAGCGATTCCGACATCAGCGTCAGTTTCGACTGGTGGTCGCCCGTTACCGGGATACAGGTTGGGTGAATTTGCGTATAGCAGGGATTGGCAAAAAAAGCACCGCGTTTGTGCGCACGCCACGCAGCCGTAACGTTTGAGCCGATGGCGTTGGTGGACAAGAAGAACACATTACCATAACCACCGGTAGCCAGCAAAACGGCGTGGCCGGTGTGCGTTTCAATGGCGCCGGTGATCAAATTGCGGGTTACAATACCTTTGGCGTGTCCGTCAGCAATCACCACGTCCAGCATCTCGGTGCGGGTGTACATCTTTACTTTACCCAAGTGTATCTGGCGGTTCAGGGCCGAATAAGCGCCCAAAAGCAACTGCTGCCCGGTCTGTCCCCTGGCGTAAAACGTACGCGACACCTGCGCACCGCCAAATGAGCGGTTATCCAGCAGGCCGCCGTACTCGCGTGCAAATGGAACACCCTGTGCCACGCATTGGTCGATGATATTTACCGACACCTCGGCCAGACGGTATACGTTGCCTTCACGGGCGCGGTAATCTCCGCCCTTAATGGTATCATAAAACAGGCGGTAAATGCTATCGCCGTCGTTTTGGTAATTTTTGGCGGCATTTATCCCCCCCTGCGCGGCGATAGAGTGTGCGCGCCGCGGACTGTCCTGGAAACAAAATGCCTTCACATTATAGCCCAGTTCAGCCAGCGAAGCGGCTGCAGCGCCACCAGCCAAACCGGTGCCCACCACAATAACGTCGTATTTGCGCTTATTGGCCGGGTTAACCAGCTTTAAGTTGAACTTGTGCTTGCTCCATTTCTCGGCCAGCGGGCCGGCGGGGATTTTAGCGTCTAAAGTCATGTCTTTTATGTGTTGAGTGGTTGATTAGGTTGATTGAGTTGATTGGGTTGATTAGGTTGTCGCGATATGCCACCTAATCAATTTAGTCAACTTGATCCAACTCCATCAACTACTTATTCAAACTCTGTATATAATAAACAACCGGCATTGCGGCAAAACCAATCGGGATGATCACTGCAAACAGCCAGGTGCCGATAAAATAAACGATCGGTGTGTACTTTCGATGAACCCAGCCGAGCGTACGGAACGCACTCTGGAACCCATGCAGCAGGTGAAACGATACCGCGAACATGGCGATCACATAAAATATTACATAGATCAAATTGGTGAAACTACTTGCCACGCGGGCGTGCAGGTCCTTTACCCGAACGATCTCGTAATTGTTCTCGGTCGACACGGAATTTTCAAAGTCTTTGGTTGCTGGTATATAGTCAACAGAGGCCGTCTTGCCGGTGGACAAATCGGTCCGATACTCCTTATAACCGATTTTGCTGGTGAATTTATAGTTATACCAAAAATCGCTCATGTGTATTACGATAAACAAAAATAATATCGACCCAAGCAAGCCCATATTTTTTGATGACCAGGTAGCCGGCGATTTGTTTACCGCAGCATAAGCCACCGGCCTTGCCTTCCGGTTTTTAATGGTCAGGATCAACGCATAAAGTGCATGTACCAGGATGGTTAGGTACAACAGGTACGCAATTACCTCGATCGGCGGAAAATGCGTTAAAAAATTGGCATACAAATTAAAGCCAAAACCGTCGTCATCCTTAAATAACAGCAGGTTACCGCCAAGGTGTACAATTAAAAAAGTACACAAAAACAAGCCCGTTAAAGCCATGATCAGCTTCTTCCCCAACGATGAGTTAAAGGTTTGTTTGAATTCGCTCATTACATCTCAGATTTATATGGGCAAAAGTATTTATTATATGACAAAAGATATAAAGCACAAAGGCCAATTCAGGTTGAATTAGTTATTTAGAAACGTTCTAAAAAAGAGCCCAGAGACAAGAACCAAGAGTCACGACAGAAGCCACACCGAAATGTCGTGCAAATTTTCCGGACCTCCGGACTTTACTGACTTTCAGACTTATCTTGACTCTTGGTTCATGATTCTTGTCTCTTTACTCAATTGCCAGCACCTTATCATTTGCTATCGCGAAAATCCGGTCAGTTTTATTACTGCGGATACCAACACTCCCCGTAAACGTACCGAAAGATGGCAAAATGGCCTGTTTTTTACCGAATGCGAAGCAGGGCAGGGTGATGTGCTGCCGCGCCCGGCCCGCCAGGCTGATTCCCGGGTGAATATGCCCGCAAAAAACATAACCCGCAGCATTTTTTAACTCCTCTTCGGCCAAAGGATGGTGCAGCATCAGGAAGGGGCCAAACAGCAATTCGTCCACTATCATAATATTCAACCGGCTGTAATGCTTTTCCTCAATAATATCGTGATTTCCTTTCACTAAAATAATTTCCAGCTTCGGGAACTGACTTCGCCACAGCACCAGCCAATCCCAGTCGGAGTTAATGTCGCTGTGGAAAAAGTCACCCAGTAAGATCAGTTTTTCCGGTTTGTGCTCGTGGACCAGGTCGGACAAAACCGATAGCTCGCTTTGCTCCATATCCCTTGGCACAGCGATACCCGCTTTACGGAAATGGCCCACTTTTCCCAGGTGCACATCGGCAGCTATCAGCGCTTTTTGCTGCTTCCAGTAAATCGCTTTTTGAGGCAGTAATAATAAATCCTGTTCAAATAGCACTAAACGCACCGGTTCGCCAGTCAATTTCATGCGGCAAAAATAAGCAAGCTGTTGGTAGCACAATGAGTTCCGTTAACAAAAAAAGCTGTCCGCCAAAGGGGCGGACAGCTTTTTTGTTATTCATCACTTTAAAAAATCATTGGTCGCCGCCAACTTGTATGGTGCTTCTTAAACGTGTACCGTCAGGGTAGTATCCGGAAATCGTTAACACACCATGGGGCAGGTTATCTAACGCATGGTCAATATCTTCAACAGTAGCTATCGGCTGTTTGTTGATACTGGTAATTACCGAACCTTCCGGCACATCGGTATAGTCAAACAAACCGCCGCCACGCACCTGGGTAACCACAACCCCGGCATTTATATGGAACTTGGCTTTTTGAGGAGCGTTAACAGGCATAAATGTAGCGCCTATCCTGTTGTACAACTCCTCAGCCGAGTGCGAAACTGCTGTTTCCTCAGGCTGTGGGTTGTTGGCGTGGAGCGTTACGGTAAAGTTCTTTTCTTCACCATCACGCAATACGGTCAGGTGTATCTTATCGCCAGGCTCCAGGCGGCCTACAGTCTCCTGCAAGTCCGACGACTCATATGCCGTTACGCCATCAACTTTGGTGATAATGTCACCCGATTTAATACCGGCTTCGGCTGCCCCGCCGCCTGGCATTACATCTTTAACATACAACCCTGCTGTCCTGTCAGTATGTAATTCAGCAGCCGCGTCTTCGTCAAGCGCCTGGAAGCTAATGCCTACATAACCGCGTTTTACCTTACCAAATTTTTCAATATCATCCAAAACCTTTTTTGCCAGGTTAATTGGGATGGCGAAACCATAGCCTTCGTACGAACCGGTATGCGATGCAATAGCTGAATTGATACCGATCAGTTCGCCATTGGCATTTACCAGGGCGCCGCCGCTGTTACCCGGGTTAATGGCTGCATCAGTTTGAATAAAGGACTCGATGGCCTGGTTCAGTTTTGGTTTTTGCTGATACTGCGTACGGCCGAAGGGGCTTTGCTGCTCCTGGTTATCTTCATTGCCGATTATATTAATATTTCGGCCCTTTGCACTAATAATGCCCGCTGTAACAGTTGATGTTAAACGGAAGGGGTTACCCACAGCCAACACCCACTCGCCAACCTTTGCATTGTCTGAATTGCCTAATCTTACAATTGGCAAGTCATGGCCTTCGATTTTTATCAGGGCCAGGTCGGTATTAGGATCTGTGCCGATCACTTTAGCTTTAAAGTCGCGGTGATCGTTAGTAACCACTTCAACTTTTACGGCTTTATCTACCACGTGGTTGTTGGTAACGATATAGCCATCCGGTGAAATGATAACGCCTGAACCGGAAGCCATTTCAGGCGCCTGCTGCGGCATTTGCTGCCCAAACATCTGCCCAAACATTTGCTGCAGCTGACTTTGCTGACCATCGGCGCCTTGGTTTGAATAGGTAGTGCGTATGTAAACCACTGCCGGGGTTACTTCAGCCGCTGCCTGTACAAAATCCGGCTGCCCCGCTGACGATGTATTGGAACCCGCCGGGGTAAAATGGTTGCTTGCCAGGTAAACTTTTTGTTTGTCTTCAAAGCTCATATTGCCGGCATATTTATCCTCTACCAGCTTGTAGGAGCCGAGGGCCATTGCGCCCCCAATAAATGCTGTTAATAATGTTAAACCAAACTTTTTCATCTTATTACTCATTTCTTTTCTAAGTTTATTTTTCAACTATCAAATTTAATACCATATAGACGTCATAATCAACGCTAAGTTATCCTATATTTTGTTAAATATTGTTAAATCTGCAACAAAGGGTATTTTTGCTAAGTTTTGCCCGGCCAATTCGAAATTATTATTGCCGGATTTTTAAATGAACATACATTTTTATAAGTACCAGGGCGCCGGTAACGACTTTATTTTGGTTGATAACCGCAATAATGTCATCAACCACCACAACCCAGCCTTAATTGCCCACCTGTGCGACCGCCGTTTTGGCATAGGCGGCGACGGTGTCCTATTTTTGCAAAACCACGAAGGCTACGACTTCGAAATGGTCTATTATAACGCCGACGGGCAGCCCAGCAGTATGTGCGGCAACGGCGGCCGCTGTATTGTGGCATTTGCCAAATATTTGGGCATTATTGAGACAGAAACGAACTTCCTGGCAGTTGACGGCCCGCATTATGCCAAAATTTCAGCCACCGGGGATTGGGTGAGCCTGCAGATGATCGATGTGGATCAGATTTCGTTGGATGAGGACGCATATGTACTCAATACAGGATCGCCGCATTATATTAAACTGACCGATAACCTTAAAACAAAAGACATATATACTGAAGGAAAAGCCATCCGCAATAACGATACCTACCGGGCAAAAGGCATCAACGTAAACTTTGTGGAACCAAACGGAGAGGGCTACTTTGTGCGCACTTTTGAGCGTGGTGTAGAGGATGAAACCTATGCCTGCGGAACCGGCGTTACTGCGGTTGCATTGGCCATGGCAAAGCATAACCACCAAAACGGCCATATCAATACCCCGATAAAAGTATTAGGCGGCGATTTAAATATCAGGTTTGATTATGATGGTGAAAAGTTTTCGGGTATATTTTTGGAAGGGCCGGCGGTGAAGGTGTTTGAGGGGGAAGTGACTGTTTAATCATATTATGTTTGATATCACTTGGGAGACTATGAAAATCAACTACAACAGTTTCAAAAAAAGAGTGCCAAAGGTCAAACACGACCCATCTTTAGATAAATATGATGGCGTTGATTTATTCCCTGATAAAACAGCAAAAGCAAATGAACTTTTGAGCAGAACCGGACATCCGGAAAATTATCTGAAAAGAAGTGACGCATTTCCTCATCCGCCTATCTGCACATTTACATATCAAAACACCATCTCCTCCACCATCTCCGGCTCATTAAAATTACTATACCGCAACCAATTCGGAATAACTTTAAAATGGACCAGTCCTGGCCATGTTTCTGCGCGTTCCCTGCCGTCCGGATATGCTCCATAATAAACTTTCCGGTAACGGTCGTCTTCCGGCCCTGCTAGTTGCCTTGCGATACCTTCATATTGAACCGTAGTTTCATTATCCCAGCCAATAACCAGCGCTACATTCGGGTTTTGCAACAGGTTTTCATACTTACGTGAAGTTTTAACCGTATCAAATACAATCTCCAACTCCTCCGAAACAGCAACTCCGATTAAAGCAGATTCAGGTTTTCCATCGCCCGCAACCGTCGATAAAACAGCCAGCTTATGTTGCCGCATAAAATCAAAAAGAATTTTCATAGTCATGGTCAATCAATTTCTATTGCTAATTTACCATTATAATAAACTGTCAACCAACAAACCACACATGTTAACAAATATTTAACACCAAACATTTCGGCTTACAATAGATTCTTTTTACGTTTGAATTTTTTGTTAACGTAAATTCTAATATATTTTGATTAATTAGAATGTTACGCGTCGACAGCAGCAAACCTTGCCAGATCATTTATGCCATCGCCCGGCATGAATACTTGTCGTACGTTATTGAACCTCACATCGTTCAGTTAAATCCCAACGGCGAATTCTCTTTAACACACCAGCGTTTATTTTCAAATACCGCTAAAGAATTTGCCCCTTATCTTGATGAAACCGATCTGAAACTCGTCAAGATCCTGGAGGAGATGGAGCAGGGCAACCTCATCAAAAAGTTCCACAAAAAACCTATCCGCCCGTTTGAATTTTTTACCAAATTTTTTAACGAGCAGCTTTTTGATACCCTCCGGCCCAAAATAGAAAAACGGATGGCCGAGGCGCTGGCCCTGCTGAACAATAAGGGGCTTTACCTGATGAGCAAGGAAGGCTACCCGGCGGAGCGCAAATTGCAGATCGCAACGGAAGCGGCGACAGTACTTTTCCATTTCCGCCGTGATGAACAGGAGATCAGGTATTTCCCGACGATCAAATACCAGGGGATGCGCATCGAGTTTATGTTTAAAAATGCGGAGATCATTTGTAACCAGCCCGCGTGGATGCTGCTGGACGACACTTTGTATTATTTTGAAAAAGAGATTGAGGGCAAAAAGCTGGTGCCTTTCCTCAGTAAACGCTATATCGCCATACCAAGATCATCGGAGCGGCCTTATTTCGAAAAGTTTGTGGCGCCGTTGATCGAAAAGCACCATGTTTACGCGGAAGGTTTTACCATCAACACCGAAAAATACGATGCACGGCCCGTGTTAAGGCCGGTTTATGTTGAGGGGGGTACCTCGCAGCTGCAGCTTTATTTTAAGTACGCCGGCTATTTATTCGCCTACGGCGACGAAAGGCATGTGTCCGTCCGGATGGAGAATGAAGGCGATAATTATACCTTCCACCGCATAAAACGCTCGGTAACCTGGGAGAAAAACAAATTCCATTGGCTGGAAGCGCGCGGGTTAAAAACAGCCTCCTCGCTTTTTAAAAACCTGGAGGTGGATATCGCCGATGAAGAGGCCGAGCGTTCTTTTTCCGTTTTTGAATGGATAAACCAGCATTTTGATGAGCTGGCCGACGAAGGTTTTATTATCGAGCAACCCGATAATACCAGCCAAAAACGCTATGCCTTCGGCAACAGCAGGATCGACCTGGAAATTAAGGAACACAACGACTGGTTTGATATCAATGCCATCGTTTGCTTTGGTACGCACCGCATTCCCTTTATACAACTAAAGCATCATATTCTTAACCATATTAAGGAGTTTGTGCTTCCTGGCGGAGAGATAGCCGTAATACCTGAGCAATGGTTCTCGCAATACGGCAACCTGCTGCACTTTAGCGAAGGTAAAAACGATATCCGCCTGCGCCGTCACCACATCGGCCTGGTTGACGAACTGGCCAGCGGCGAGATGGCCGGCGTAACCATTAGCCGCAAGCTGCAAAAGCTCACCAGCTTTGAAGAACTGGAAGAAGTGGACATGCCTAAAAATTTTGCAGGTCAACTAAGGCCTTACCAAAAAGCAGGCTATAACTGGTTCCACTTTTTAAAGAATTACCATTTCGGCGGCTGCCTTGCGGATGATATGGGCCTGGGCAAAACCATCCAGACACTTGCCCTGCTGCAAAAAAACAAGGAAGACATCGAGGCGGCCGGCGGTAAAACCACATCCCTGGCCATTATGCCCACCTCGCTCATTTATAACTGGCTAAACGAGGCCAAAAAATTTGCGCCGCAATTAAAACTGATGGTGCATACGGGTACTTTTCGCTATAAATCGCCCGATGTTTTTGCCAATTACGACCTGGTCATCACCACCTACGGCATCAGCCGCATCGATATCGACCTGCTGCAATCCTACTTTTTTGATTATATCATCCTGGACGAAAGCCAGAACATTAAAAATGCATCATCCAAATCCTTCCAGGCGGTAAGGCAGCTCAAATCGCGCTATAAGCTGATATTGAGCGGCACGCCGGTTGAGAATTCGGTTAACGACCTGTGGACGCAAATGTCGTTCATCAACCCCGGCCTGCTGGGCGCGCAGCAATTTTTTCAGAATGAGTTTGTTGCGCCGATAGAAAAGAAAAAAGACGAAGAAAAGGCCCGCAAACTGCAGGCGCTGATAAAACCTTTTGTTTTGCGGCGTACCAAGGAACAGGTGGCCACCGAACTGCCGCCCAAAATAGAAAACCTCTTCTACTGCAAAATGAGCGATGAGCAATCCGCTGTGTATGAAGAAGTACGATCGGAATACCGCAACGAATTGCTGCGCAGCCTCGATGATGGTTCTTTCCCTAAAAAACAGATACAGGTTTTGCAGGGACTCATCAAGCTGCGGCAGATTGCCAACCACCCTTTAATGATCGACAGCGATTATGAAGGCGATTCAGGCAAATTTGAAAACGTGGTTTACACGCTCAAAAACGTGCTCGACGGCGGCCATAAGGTGCTTATATTTTCACAATTTGTGCGCCAGCTAAACATTTACCGGCAATATTTCGACGATGAAAATATTCCGTATGCCTACCTTGACGGCGCGACCCAAAATCGCGGCGATGTGGTCAAACAATTCCAGGAAGACCCCAAAACACGGGTGTTTTTAATATCGATAAAAGCCGGCGGCGTGGGCCTCAACCTCACCGAGGCCGATTACGTCTTCATCCTCGACCCCTGGTGGAACCCGGCTGTTGAGCAGCAGGCCATCGACCGTACCCACCGCATCGGCCAAACCAAAAACGTGTTTATCTACAAATTCATCACCAAAGATTCAGTAGAGGAAAAAATACTGGCCCTGCAGCAGCGCAAACTCAGCGTAGCCCGGGCGCTTATTACTACCGAGGAAAGCTTTATTAAATCGCTGTCGGTGGAGGATATTAAAGAGATTTTGGGGTGATTTCGCATTTCGGAATTTCGATTTCGGAATTTTGTATCGTGATACTTGCTGACTGGCTGAGTAGCCTTACTTAAACTCTAATAAACATGCACATTTTAACTTGGCTCGATAAGAACGTTAACAACATCAATCAAGACCCTTTGTTTATTAAATATTTCGGCTCTAAATCAATTGAAAAGGGAATCGACGTATATTGGTTATTCAATCCCGAATTAGGGATTGATTTAATAATGAGAGAAGATTACTTCATAAAATCTATTCACTTTTTTTCGGGAAGTCAAAACGATAGTAGGCAATTTACAGACCCACTGCCTTTAGATTTGGATTTTTCCTTTTCCCGCAAAAAAACAAGGGCGCTTTTAGGTGAGCCTGATAGTATTGGTGGTGGCGGCTTTAGCTTTTTATATGGGATTACACCGCCATGGGATAAATATTTGTTTGACAATTATGCTTTACACTTACAATTTTCAGAATCCGAAGATGAAATCGATTTAATCACAATTGGTAGTCCTCCGGCAATATCGAATTGAATTAAAGTAAGGATTGAGCCAGCTAGACTTCCGAAGTTTTGAAAACTTCGGAAGTCTTCTGCAATCTTATTTAGTCAGTTCCAAAAGCCGGAGCAGTTCCTTTTCACCAATAGTTGATTGTTCTGCCTTATCATAAATGGATAAAAGATATATGGCGTCATCCGCAATTGCAAAATAGGTTAAAACCCTTGCGCCACCTGATTTACCTTTTCCTTTGGAAGCAATTCCCAAACGAATCTTATAACAATCATTTCCGAGGGGAGTTCCAATATCAGGCGTTGTTTTAAGGTCCCTGATTAATTCGGAAATCTCATTTTTTAAAGATGGATATTTCTTACCAAGGCGTTTGAATTGCTTTTCGAAGGGAGCAATCGTCAGGACATTATATTTCATTCAAAAATTCTTCGGCCAGGCGGCCTTTAAGTTTTCCGGCTTTAATGCGTTCAACATTTTTGAAAGCTTTTTTAATCTCCTTTATTTCATCAAAAAGTTGAGCGTCGGGCGCAGAAAGGGGTTTGGCTTTTACATCGGAATAGTTTTTAATCATTTCCATAAAGCCGGCGGCCTTATTATCTTCGATATCAATTATTAGTTTCATATTCTTTTCTACAACAAATTTAACATTCTTATGGTTAAAAAATAAATAAATGTTCTGTCCGCTGTCGTAATAGTATCTTTTGTGTAATTACCAAAAACCTCTTTATTTTTCCAAACAAATTCCCCTATTTTTGGTTCTACCAACATTTTAAAATCTCCTTGATTCACACTTAAAAAAAATATCATGAAAAGATCTTTCCTTTTATTATTAGCCGTATTCGCCAGCGCCTCCGTCTTCGCCCAAAGCAAAATGGCCTGCTGCGCCAATCCCACGGCCACCCAGAAGTTTGCCATGCTGGCGTCCGACAAAAAATTTGTGATGTCGCACCCGATTCCGAAGAAATACCATTTTCAAAGCACAATCGGCAAAGCCACCACCTATAAATGCGCGGATGGCAAGGATGCCAATGCCTTCGTTTTTATGGCGAAAAAGAAAACCCATAACTACCTGCTGGTAGTACACGAATGGTGGGGGCTTAACGACTGGATAAAAAAAGAATCGGAAACCCTGTATAGCGACCTTGGCGATGTAAACATCATCGACCTTGACCTGTACGACGGCCAGGTAGCAACCACCCGCGAGGATGCCGGTAAATTTATGCAGTCGGTAAAGGACGACCGCGCCAAAGCTATCATTAACGGCGCCATAGCTTACGCCGGCCCAAATGCCCGCATTGCCACCATTGGCTGGTGTTTCGGCGGCGGCTGGAGCCTGCAAACCGCGTTGCTGGCCGGTAAACAAGCCATCGCCTGTGTAATGTATTACGGCATGCCCGAACAGGATATCAATAAACTCAAAACCCTTAACTGCGACGTGCTGGGCAATTTTGCCAATAAGGACGGATGGATCAGCCCAAAAGTGGTGGCCCAGTTTGAAGCCAACATGAAAACCGCCGGCAAAAACGTCACCACCCACGAGTTCGACGCCGACCATGGCTTTGCCAACCCCAGCAACCCGATATACAACAGTGCGGCTACAACTGAAGCGTATGGTTATACTTTGGCGTTCCTTAAACCGCGGTTGAAGTAGTTTGAATTTCAGATTTCGAATTTTCGATTTCGGAATTGTTTTATTTTTTGAATCCAAATCAGCTATTCAATCAATAAATCCGAAATCGAACATTCGAAATCCGAAATCATTCCACTAACATTGCAAAAAAATCCGCCTTTTGACTGCCCGTTCAAAAAAACTGCTCTCGTTCCTGCTTAAGCTTGGCATTTTGGCCCTTGCGTTCTGGTTTATTTATCACCGCATTCAAAAATATAATGATAGCCTGCATAAATTTTCTGTTCTCGTCTCTAAGATCAGCTATACACAGGTTGTCATCACTGTAGCCGCCATCCTGGTTTTGATGCTCGTAAATTGGGTGTTGGAGGCATTAAAATGGCGGTATCTTGCACACAGGCTCGCCCGGTTAACGGTTTGGCAATCCATCGAATCGGTTTTTTGCGGTTTAACCTGGGCCATTTTTACCCCCAACCGTTTTGGCGAATACGGAGGCCGCGTAATGTATTTGCCCAACCGGCGGCGCGTTTACGGCGTATTTGCAATGGCTGTCGGCTCGTTCGGTCAAAACGTAGTCACCAATGTTTTGGGTGCAATGGGCATCGTATGGTTTATTATTAGCTGGATGCATTGGTCGCCCTGGTTAAAAGCAGGTTCGGTGCTGTTTAATATCGGGTTCGTCGCCGTCATGCTCACCATCTATTTTAATATCAAACGGGTCGTCTCGCTGCTCGACCGCATAAAATTCCTTAAAAAATTTCGCCGCTTTTTCGATATCATGGGCACGTATAGCTTCCGCGAGCTGCTCCGCATCATGGGGTACTGCGTGGCGCGCTTTTTCGTGTTTACGTTCCAGTATTTTTTAATTATCCACCTGCTTATCCCGCAAATGGAACTGCTGCCCATGCTGCTCACGCTATTTTTATTTTTCTTTATCCAATCGGCTATGCCTTCGCAGGATATTATTGATTTTGGCGTGCGCAGCGTTACCGCCGATATGCTGTTTGGCCATCTTAGCAACCAGCATATCGCTATAATTGTATCTGTTTCACTTATTTATATCGTCAACATCATAATTCCTGCTATTTTAGGGTCGGTATTTGTATTAAATCTCAAATTCTTTGATCGAACTGCTTAGTATATTATTCCTGCTGCTTACGGCCTTGTTTACCGCCGTTATCACCTTTTTGATTGTGGGCTGGAACCGGATCAAAAAGCCGCAGCTTAAACCATCCGGCTTCACTACCCGCGTAACCGTGCTCATCGCCGCCCGCAACGAGGAAGAAAAGATGCACCTCACCCTCGAAGATCTTTTAGCCCAGGATTACCCAAAAGAACTTACCGAGATCATCATCGCCGACGACCACTCCACCGACCGCACCTCCGCCATCATAAAAAGTTATGCAGATAGGGGTGTAAAACTGCTGCAGCTCAACGAAGATAAACCGCTCAACTCCTATAAAAAGAAAGCGATCGGCCTGGCCATTGATATGTCCACAGGCGACCTGATGGTTGCCACCGATGCCGACTGCCGCATGGGCAGCAAATGGCTTTCCACCATTGTGGGTTACTTTGAAGAAAACCAGCCCTATATGATCTCTTCGCCGGTGAGTTATTTCGAAGAAAAATCGCTGTTTGAGCGGATGCAGGCGCTGGAGTTTTACACCCTCATCGCCACCGGTGCGGCCTTTATTGGTAACAACCACGCATCCACCTGCAACGGCGCCAACCTGGCGTACCGCAAGGATATATTTTACCAGGTAGGCGGCTTTAAAGGCATCGACGACCTGGCCTCGGGCGATGACGAATTGCTGCTGCAAAAGGTCGCCGCGCAATACCCCGGCAAGATCGGTTTCCTAAAATCTTTCGATGCCATCGTTTACACCCACGCCAAAGCCAACCTGAAAGAATTTTTACAGCAGCGCCGCCGCTGGGCCTCAAAATCTGTAAAATACAAGGATAAAAAAGTGGTGGCCGTGGTGGTGGGCCTGTGGCTGTTCAATGTTTCGGTGGGCCTTAACTTATTGCTGGGTTTCTATAACAAAGTCTTTTTCGAAATTTGCGCCGGCCAGTTATTATTGCTGGCGATACTCGAGTTGATCCTGTTGTGGCCGGTAACAACTTTCTTTAAACGCCGCAGCCTGCTCGTCCTCATCCCTATTTCAGTTCCGCTGTATGTTACCTATTTCATTTATATCGGCCTCATCGGCAACAAAGGCAAGTATTTGTGGAAAGGGAGGATGGTGAGGTGATTTTTGAGTTGATTAGGTTGATTGGGTTGGATTAAGTTGATAGGGTTACGTTGTTTAATAAAATCTTAATGCGGCAGGCTTTGTGTCGCTTTGTGTAAACCTTTGTGTTCTTTGTGGTAAAAATTAATCGCCACACAGATCGTCAAGCAAATCGGTTACCTGTCAGCGGGAGACGCAAAATATTGCGTCTCTACCAACGTATAGGCTCGGGCATTGGACATATCTCCTCAATTTTACAAAACCTTTACAACATATTACAACTCGTTACAACCATTCCAACTCAACTTAATCAACCAAATCCCTATCTTAGCCCAAAACAAAAATTGACTGATCTTAGCCCCGCGCAGCGAACCTGGAAAGTATTCAAACGCAATAAAATTGCTGTTGCCGGGCTGCTTTTTATCATATTGATTACCCTGGTTGCCATACTGGGCTATTTAATTATGCCCGACTCCACCCCCGATGCCAATAACATGACCATCCAGCTCAGCATCAAAAAGCCCGGGTCACAATTTATGATGCTGCGGCTGCGGAAAACCGAGCCCGTGGATACGTTCAATATTTTTCACAAAATGTTTTTCGGGCAGCCCTCATTTTATACCGATATTCCAATAACCGGCTATCGTGCCACAAAAGATTCTATTTACGTTCAAACTTATGTAAGCGCCGAAGACAAACCGGAGCCTATGGCTTACTATACCCCAAAAGGCGGCAAATACGGCGATGCTGCCCCCCCATTAGGCGGCTGGGGCATCATCCACAAAACCTTTTTGCTGGGCACTGATGTTTACGGCCGCGACCTGCTAAGCAGGCTGATCTTAGGTTCGCGCGTTTCTTTGTCGGTAGGTTTAATGTCGGTCATCATCAGCATGCTGCTGGGGGTTACCATCGGCGCCATGGCTGGTTATTTTGGCGGCTGGATCGACGGGGTATTCAGCTGGCTGATGAATATTTTGTGGTCGCTGCCCGCACTGCTGCTGGTAATTGCCATATCATTTGCTTTGGGTAAAGGGCTTTGGCAAATATTTATTGCCGTGGGCCTTTCCATGTGGGTTGAAGTGGCGCGGCTGGTGCGTGGGCAGGTGCTGAGCCTGAAACAGGTGGAATATGTGGAAGCGGCCCGCTCGCTGGGCTTTAACAACACGCGCATCATCACCCGGCATATTTTGCCAAACATTATCGGCCCCATCCTTGTTCTTGCTTCATCAAACTTTGCCTCGGCAATTTTGCTCGAAGCGGGCCTGAGCTTTTTAGGATTCGGTGCGCAGCCCCCTATGCCCACCTGGGGAAGTATGATCAAGGAGCATTATGGTTATATCGTTATGGATTCGGCTTACCTGGCCGTCATGCCGGGCCTGGCCATAATGCTGGTGGTTTATGCCTTCAATTTGGTAACGGTTGGTTTGCGCGATGCTTTTGACATAAAATCACAAAGTACCCGGATTTAAAGAAAAATATATTTATTTTAGGCAATCCCTTTTTAACAACTAATGTCAGGTATTGACGAAATTTCAGCTGAGGACGAGTTAATACGCTTGCTGCTCAAAAGGCAAACCGAGTTAAATGCGTTATTGGAAGTTACTCAGGCAATTAACAAGGATACCCGCACCTCGGTATTGATACAGATGCTGCAGGTGATATTGAAAAGCTACCTGCAGGTGGGCAAGCTCCGTTTTTTAATTGAGAAGGAGGATGGCTACGTTTTGCTCTCTAAATACGGCGGCGAAATCGAGCCGGTAGGCGCCCTGCACACTGCCTGCCTTAAATTAAGCAAAATTAAATGGCCCACACCGCTTGCCGGCCACGAGGACCAGGTGCTGAATAAGTATGATTATTTTATCCCTATCTACCATAAAAAAAAGGCTTCGGCCTTTGCCTTGATCGGTGATTTTCATACCACAGGCGAGTTGCTGAATAACGATCTCAACTTTATACAAACCGTGATCAATGTGATCGTGGTTGCCCTCGAAAACAAAAAACTATTTAAAGAGCGGCTGGAAGCCGAACGTTTCCAGCGCGAAATGGAGCTGGCTGCCGAAGTGCAGAACATGCTCATTCCCCTAAAAGTTTATAAAGACCATAGCGTTGAAGTAAGCGCCCGCTATATCCCGCACCAAAATATCGGGGGCGACTATTTTGATTTCATCCGCCTGAACAAACATGAATTACTGTGGTGCATTGCCGATGTGTCGGGTAAAGGAATTTCGGCTGCCTTGCTGATGGCCAACTTCCAGGCCAGTTTGCGCGCCTGGGCGGCGGTTGAAGAAGATTTAACCAATATTGTCGATCGTCTCAATAAAATTGTGGTTGATAATACCAAAGGAGAACGTTTTATTACGCTGTTTGTGGCCAAATACAACGAAAAAACACGAAAACTCAACTATATAAACGCCGGGCACAATGCCACCATTCTTTTTTCGGACGGCGAAACAACAACCCTGAAGCTGGGCACCACTATGATCGGCATATTTGATGAGCTACCCTTCATTAACCAGGGCGAAATTGATGTGGAACCCGGCACACTCATCGTCAATTATACCGACGGCCTGCTCGACCACGAATACCACAGCAACAAAACCTGGGGCGAAGAAAGCCTCCTCGAATTCACCCGAAAACACGGCCATCTGCCACCCGATCAATTTAACCAACTGCTGATGGACCACATTAAACTGGTGATAAAAGGTAAGCCTATTGATGATGTGACCTTGCTGACGTTGCGGATATTTTAAACCCCGGCGAAATACTTTGGCTCTGGCCAATACTTAAATCTGCAGAATGAGGAAGATATTTAACCGTGGATGGCTTCAATATTACCTGCCTGCTGCCCTTACGTTGTTTATGTTGGTAACGGAAAAGCGGGCAGTGACAAATGATGATGGCGGCTATGACAGGCTATATGGGTTTCCGCTCGGCTATATTACCAACAACAATGGTTGTACCGGATGTTACGAAGTATTTACCGGTGCGCTAATTATTGATTTGATAATTTATTTTGCTTTTGTGCTACTTGTTTTTAAGACAGTCGAAACAATCGGCTTGAAATTGAAAACACATCGGCTACCTATGGTCGTTGGCATTTTGATTAGCTGTTTTTGGATTTGGTGGTTTTGGGTTATAACTCAGGATAGTCGTTTTTACCTAAAAAGCGATGATGGATATAAAACAACACACAGCGAATTTATTTTTGACCAGGGTCCGTGACATACAATGATCGGCGATATTTAGAAAAGCCAAATATTGCCCTCGCCTTTGTATCGCAAAAGTATTATGCCGTCGCTGTTTCTTCATTGCCGTTGGCTTCAGCCAACGGAACTAAAAACCAAGCATTTTGGCTTTAGCCAAACACCGCTGCCAGGCATACCGCAGTTTGGCTAAAGCCAATAACGGCAGAACCAATATTCCGTTGGCTGAAGCCAACGGCAATGAAATTGCGGATGATAAATTTCCTTAGATCAAAATAACTCCAACTGCGGGTCGGTAACCCTGAACGTGCGCCGATGGTATGGTGTATACCCAATTTTCAAAACCATTTCCCGGTGTTTGATGGTAGGATAGCCTTTATTTTGATGCCAGTCATACTCCGGGTGTTCCGCAGCGATCTGTTTCATATAATCGTCCCGGTAGGTTTTAGCTAAGATGGAAGCTGCAGCGATGCTCAGGTATTTGGCGTCGCCTTCAACAATACAATGATGCGGCGTTGCCTTGTATTTATTGAACCGGTTGCCGTCGATGATCAGGAATTGCGGTTCGAGCGATAATTTTTCGATGGCACGGTGCATGGCAAGGAAAGAGGCATTAAGAATATTGATCTGGTCAATCTCCAAATTATCAACCGAAGCTACCGCGTAGGCAATTGCTTTTTCTTCTATTTCGATGCGTAGCCGGTACCTGGTCTCTTCGTTGAGTTGCTTGGAATCATTCAGCAGTTCATGTTCAAAACTGTCAGGCAGGATAACCGCAGCAGCAAACACCGGGCCGGCCAGGCAGCCGCGGCCGGCTTCATCGCACCCTGCTTCAATTAACTCAAACTGGTATCTGCCCAACAACATTTGGCAAAGATAAATGGCCGTCAACCAAAATTTGAGTGGTATAACAAGGTTGTGGAAAAGTAAGGGATTAATCCCAATCAAAAAGGAATGGCCTGATGCGATACCTTTCCCGATATCCAGGGAAGGGAGCAGGATAGGGTAAAACGCGAAAGACGCAACCATAGCTGATATTTGTAATCTTTCCATCAAAATACCCCGGCCGTTTTGCCGATTGGCCCAAATACTTATTTTTGCCGGAAACCAATTGCCCTTGAAGATATTATTTTTAACCCATCGCGTGCCGTTCCCGCAAAACGGCGGCTACCCTATTGTAGTTTGCAATACGATAAGGGGTTTGGTTAATATGGGGCACGAGGTTTCGTTGGTTGCACTGGACGCGAAGAAAAATCACCACGACTTTAGCGAGGACGACAACGACCTGCTGTCCAAAATCAACTACAGAGCTTTTAATATCGACATTGGGGTGTCTGTTTTGGATGTTGCCGTTAACCTGCTCAGCAAAACTTCGTTCAATATCGACCGGTATTACAATGGCGAATTTGAGCGGCAACTGGTATTGGAACTGAAAAAGAATAACTATGATATCATCCAGTTTGAGGGTTTGCTGGTTTCGCTGTACCTGAACGCGGTACGCAAAAACTCGAAAGCAAAGCTCATCTATCGCCTGCATAATATCGAAAACCAGATATGGCAGCGGCTGTCGTTGCAAAAGACCGACCCTTTTAAAAAGTCGTACCTGAAAATGCACGCCAAACGCATCAAAAATTACGAGCTGAAACAGCTGAATAATTTTGACGCAATAGCCGTATTTACTTCACAAGATAAAGGTACGCTGCTGGAATATGGCGTAAGGATCCCGATCGAGGTATTGCCGCTGGGCATCAACCTGGACCATTACCAACCCGAGCCGGAAAAAACAGACTATCCAACCCTGTTCTTTTTAGGGTCGCTCGACTGGCTGCCCAATCGTGAAGGGATGGAATGGTTTTTGGAAAACTTTGCGCACGACCTGACCGAGGGCGACCTGCGTGTACGCTTTTACGTTGCCGGAAACGATATCCCCGACAGCTTCGACGATTATGAGGTAATGGGCAAGATATTTATCCAGGGAGAAGTGGATGATGCATTGGAGTTTATCAACAGCAAGGCCATCATGATTGTACCGTTATTATCAGGTGGTGGCATGCGGGTGAAGATCGTTGAGGGTATGGCGATGCAGAAATGCATTATTTCAACCAACCTCGGCGCTGAAGGCATTCACTTTGAAGATGGGGTAAATATGCTTATCGCTAACAACGTTGAAGAGTTTTTCGATGCCATCCACCATTGTATTACTGACGAAGCATACTGCAAACAAATAGGCCTGAACGCCCGAAAATTGGTGGAAGAACAGCACGACACCAATAAAGTAACCGGGCAATTCGTGGAGTTTTATAAAACTATTGTCTGAACACGATTAATAAGACTTTAAGGATATAAAGTTCGTTAAAAAATCTTTCGAATCTTTTAAATCCATAAATCGTGTTCTGACAAATCCGTAAATCGTGTTAGCTTTGCGCTGAATTTTTTGATCAATGAAGAATACCGCTTTAACAGACATCCATATAAAACTCGGCGCCAAAATGGTGCCGTTTGCCGGTTACAATATGCCGGTGCAATACGTGGGGATCAACGCTGAACACGAAACCGTTCGCAATAGCGTCGGCGTGTTTGACGTAAGCCACATGGGCGAATTTATTTTGAAAGGCGACCACGCGCTCGACCTGATCCAACGGGTTACCAGCAACGATGCAGCCAAATTATACGACGGGAAAGTGCAGTATTCCTGCCTGCCCAATAAAGATGGGGGCATAGTTGATGACCTGCTGGTTTACCGTATCGATGAAAAAACCTATATGCTGGTGGTAAATGCCTCCAATATCGAAAAAGACTGGAACTGGATCTCCGGCTTCAATACCTTTGGTGCGGAGATGAAAAACATTTCTGATAAAACATCTTTACTTGCCGTTCAGGGCCCCAAAGCTGCCGAAGCGCTGCAAAGTTTAACGGAGATTGACCTTGCCTCAATGGAATATTACACCTTCAAAAAAGGAAAATTCGCCGGAGTAGATAATGTGCTTGTATCGGCAACAGGTTATACCGGAGCGGGCGGTTTTGAAATTTATTTTGAGAACAGCCAGGCCGAACACATCTGGAATGCCATTTTCAAAGCCGGTGAACCTTTTGGCATCAAGCCGATAGGCCTTGGTGCACGTGATACTTTGCGTTTGGAAATGGGCTTTTGCCTGTATGGCAATGATATCGACGATACTACCTCGCCGCTGGAAGCCGGGTTGGGCTGGGTAACCAAATTCAGCAAGGAATTTACCAATTCCGCCGCCCTGCAGCACCAAAAGCAGGAAGGTATAAAACGCAAACTGGTGGGTATTGAAATGATTGACCGCGGCATCCCGCGGCATGACTATCCTATTGTTGATGCAGAAGGCAATAACATTGGCAGGGTAACTTCAGGCACACAATCACCAAGCCTGCAAAAAGCAATCGGCTTGGGCTATGTTAAAACCGAGTTTGCCAAAGAAGGCACCGAGATCTACATCAGCATCCGCGATAATAAAGTGAAGGCAAAGGTGGTGAAGCCGCCCTTCAGTCATTAGTCATTTGTCATTAGTCATTGGTGTAAAGCGGCTAAACTATTTAACCAATGACTAATTACCAATGACTAATTACCAATGACAAATGGCCAATGACAAATGACTTAAATGTTTGCCTCTCCCCCGCGCTCATCCCGCTTTTTAAGGTGGAAGATTATATCGTCGTCATCATTGATATTTTCCGGGCAACCTCATCCATTTGTTACGGCATTGATAACGGAGCGGAAGCGATCATTCCAGTGTCACAAGTCGAAGAATGTGCCGCCTACGCCGAAAAAGGGCTCGATTATTTGCTCGCCGCCGAGCGCGATGGCAAAGTGGTGGAGGGTTTTGATTTCGGCAATTCGCCGTTCTCCTACACCAAAGAAAAAGTTGCAGGCAAAACCATTGTGTTAACTACAACCAATGGTACGCATGCTCTTCATTTAAGCCGTGGCGCAAAAAAGGTAGTCATCGGCTCATTTTTAAACCTCACTTCCCTGTGCAACTGGCTGAATAGCCAAAATGAAAATTTCCTGCTGGTTTGCGCGGGCTGGAAAAACAACTTCAACCTGGAAGACACCCTTTTTGCCGGTGCGGTGGCAGACCAATTAAAGCACTCGAACTTTAAACTTGATGATGCTGCTATCGCCGCCAATGATCTTTACCAAATTGGCAAATACGACATCAACGCCTACCTCAAAAAAACCTCGCACAGCGAACGGTTGAAAAAGCTCGGCATTGAAAAAGATATCGAATTTTGCCTGCAGGTGGACCTCACAACCGCCATCCCGGTTTTGGATGGTGAACAGCTGGTACGACTAAGTTGCAGTAGCAAGTAGCAGTGGCAGTCGAACAAGCCGCAATACTTCGATTACTAACCACTGCTACCTTAATTTCTGGTTATCCCTGTGTCTGTCCGCATCCCTTGTCTGCTTCTTCTCCAGGTTTTTTTGCAGCGCATCCGTCAGGTCAACACCTGTTTGATTGGCCAGGCAGATCAGCACAAACAGCACATCGGCCAGCTCATCCGCCAGGTTAACTTCCGTTTCCGAATTTTTAAAGGATTGCTCACCATATTGCCGCGCCATAATACGGGCCACCTCGCCAACTTCTTCCATTAGCAGGGCTGTATTGGTCAGTTCGTTAAAATAGCGGACGCCGGTGGTTTTGATCCAGGAGTCGACGGCGTCTTGAGCCTCTTTTATTTTCATCTTTTATGAGTTGCAGTGGCAGTGGCAGTAATAATTTTCACCGTTTTAACTGCCACTGCCATTAATGGTTATCTTTATCTTTAGTATCCATAATAATGGTGACCGGCCCATCATTCACCAAACTTATCTTCATATCTGCTCCAAACATCCCCACTTTTATCTTTTTGCCTGTAGCGCTTTCCAGCGCTGCGATCATTTTTTCATAAAGCGGAATTGCCTTTTCCGGCCGGGCAGCACGTATAAATGATGGCCGGTTTCCCTTTTTGGTTTGAGCAAACAAAGTGAATTGCGAGATCAGCAAAATATCGCCATTAATATCGGCCAGTGCCTTATTCATCAGGCCGTTCTCATCCCCAAAAACACGCAGGTTGGTGATCTTTTGCGCCAGCCATTGCAAGTCGTCATCTGTATCTGCATCCTCTATCCCCAATAATACTAAAAAACCTGCCCCGATATTTCCGGTAACAAGTCCGTCAACTTTGCAGTCCGCTTCTGAAACTCTTTGGATTACTGCTCTCATATTTAAACCCTAATTATCACGAAAGTAATCGAATTAGAGGAAGACTCACGAAGTTTTTGAAACTTCGTAAGTCTCTTTTCTTCAAAAACAGCTAAGTTCGCGGTTTATTAGATTTTTTATAATGACTGCTAAAAGAGGATTCACCACTACCATACTTCATTCTGACCGTCTTTCAAAGCCCGAACATGGGGCATTGCACAAACCCATTCATACATCGGTAACTTTTGGATATGATGAAGTTGAGGACCTGGTTGAAGTTTTTCAAAACCGGAAAAAAGGCTACGCTTACTCGCGCCAGGGCAATCCAACTGCTACAGCGCTGGAAAATAAGATCACGGCGATGGAGCACGGAATGGCCACCGTCTCTTTTGCAACCGGCATGGCGGGCATCACGTCCACCGTACTTGCGCTGATTAAAAATGGCGACCATATTTTAGCAAGCTCCTACCTGTTTGGCAATACCCGCAGCGTTTTCCAAACGTTTATCGATATCGGCATCGAAATTACTTTTGTTGACGCCACTGCTGTCGATAATGTTCGCAATGGATTAAAGCCGAATACCCGCATGGTTTTCGTGGAGACCATCGCCAACCCTGCCACGCAAATAGCCGACCTGGAAAAGATCGGCGAACTTTGTGCCGAAAAGGGACTGGTTTATATGGTGGATAATACAATGACCTCGCCTTACCTTTTCAACCCGATAAAAGTGAAGGCAAGTTTGGTAATGAATTCCCTTACTAAGTACATCGGCGGCCATGGCAACGCCCTTGGCGGCAGTGTTACCGACACAGGGCTATTTGACTGGACCAAATTCCCCAATATATTCGAAGGCTTTAAAAAACAGGTAGCACCCGAAGCTTTGGGCGTTACGCAGATACGTAAAAAAGGACTAAGGGACGCCGGCGGCACATTATCGCCCGAGGCCGCACACAGCCTTTCGGTAGGTTCCGAAACCCTTGCCCTGCGGATGGAGCGTGCCAGTAATAACGCGTTTGCCCTGGCCACGTTTTTTGAAGGCCACCCGATGATCAAAAAAGTTAACTACCCCGGTCTTAAGTCGCACCCGCAGCATCAGCTGGCCAGCCACCTCTTTTTAAAATACGGCGCCCTGATGAGCGTGGAGCTGGACGATAGCATCGACTGCTTTGCCTTCCTAAATAAGCTAAAACTGGTCATCAAATCCAGCAACCTGGGCGATACCCGCACCCTGGCCATTCCGGTTGCCCATACCATCTTTAATGAACTCGGTCCTGAAAAACGCGCCGAAATGGGCATAGGGGAGTCGATGATCCGTCTGTCTGTCGGTATTGAAGATTTGGATGATTTGCTACATGATTTTAAGAGTGCGTTGGGGTAGAACGCTTGGAAAAATTACCGGCATAAATAATTTCTGATAGATGAATCAAGACAGCTACTCCTTCACCAAAGAACCGGACGTTTTTTATTATGAATTTTTTAGCGAAGGCCCTAACGGGAAGATCAGAAAAGTAGTGCAATTCCAGCAAATCTCTTTATCCGAGGATATTTATAATCTCGGTTTCGGTGATTTCAATGAAGATCTGGATGACATTGATGATCGGTCTGTATCCAATAACCAGGATACCCAAAAAGTTTTGACGACTGTTGCTAAAACAGTTATTGATTTCATGCATCAACATCCCAGGTCAATTGTAATGGCAAAAGGTAGTACGCCGTCCCGGACAAGACTTTATCAGATGGGCATTTCACAATTTTGGAACGAGATTGAACCTACTTTTGAAGTAAAAGGATTTATGGATAATAATTGGCATCCATTTGAGAAAGGCAAAAACTTCGAGGCCTTTTTTATTGTAAAGAAATAATTGATTAAATTTGTAATTGGAAAGGAAAGTATCATGGCAACCCTGAAAAAGAAAATACCTCTCGACGAATTATCCCCGCAAGAAAGGCAGGCCAAATACAATGCGTCTTCTTATTTCAAAAAAAAGAACGAAGATGCAATAGCTTTTCTGAAGGAACACCCTATTCCAAAGGAGTTTATTAAACGCTGATCTTCGAATTTTTAATTCCGAAATCGAATCCCGATAGTTATCGCATATGCGTCAAGCTAAGGATTGATGAAGAAACGCTTCCAATTTCTGCACGGCGTTATCTCGGTCTTTTCGGCTGTCATAAATGCAATAATATTTTATATGGCACATTATCTTATGGCTATA
>Ga0302140_10002284_pt1 | contig 24937 bp, 25 predicted proteins | sample I_Bog_E1_1_FD_202095 | JGI IMG/M metagenome (GOLD analysis project Ga0302140, IMG submission 202095) | Peat permafrost microbial communities from Stordalen Mire near Abisko, Sweden - I_Bog_E1_1 | ecosystem: Environmental > Terrestrial > Soil > Wetlands > Peat | place: Sweden: Abisko, Stordalen... | reverse complement strand
AAATGTTGAAGGATGCGCGGTTGGCCAAGAAGGCCGATGCACGCAAGGCATACTCCGAACTAAGCAAGCAAAATACCAGAGTGAAAGCTGCATTGCCGAAGTGTGCAGGTGAGGCATTTCTAAATTACGACTCTCACGAACAGTTGCTTTCTGCTCTCAAGCAAATAAAAGGGCTGAAGAGCCTAGAGAGTGTTGCCGACGAGCATCTCCTGAAGTTCAATGATCGTCCCTTGATTCATCTTTTACGAAACTTCAGGAAAGATGGGAAAACTATCTCTACATACGGACTTCAATGGACGCAGACTTGGGTCACCAAGGCGTGCAAGGAAGAAGGGTTTTTACATCCGTGGGATGGCAGGTTACATTGTGTGTATTCACAACTCGAAGCGGAAACTGGGAGGACAAGCTCGTCTAAGCCTAACGCACAAAATTTACCTGCTGAAGATGATGTCAGAGAATGCTTTGTCACTAATCCTCCAGACTATCTTTCTCCAGAAGGTTATGATATAATCACAATTGATCTTGAAGGTTGTGAGTTGCGTATCATCGCAGAGCTTTCAAATGAGCCGTCGTGGATTAAGGCTTTTAACAGCAACCAAGATGTCCACTCGGTTTCAACCGAGATTTTAGAGTCTGAAAAATGGAAAGCGGGCACTGAGGACGGCTGCGCTTACTTCAAGCTAGATGCAGAGGGTAAACCTGAGAGACAGAAATGTGAATGTAAAGAGCATAAGAAGCTGCGTAAAAATACCAAGGCGATTAACTTTTTGCTTTGTTATGGCGGGGGCCCTGATGCCTTAGCTGATGAACTTGGCATCACTGTAGACGCAGCAAAAGAACTCATGCGTCAGCACGAGAAGGCTTTCCCATTCGTGTGGAAATACCTTAAGGAGGCAGGAGAACAAGCGCAGCGTCTAAATGAAGCACGAGACATGTACGGAAGACGACGTTTGCTGCCCGCTCCGACATGGGAGACAGCAAAAGAATATTACAAGGACGAACACGCGGATAGATTGGAACTCAGTGAAGAAGCACAAGAGAAAAACATTTTCAACTTCAAAGCAGCGTACCTTAAAGACCCCACAGTTGATGAAAAATACAAACTAACACACAGGGAACCATCAGAAGCAGAGGTCAAGTCAGCTATGCGTGGCCTGTGGGGAAGTATCGGACGCAGGGGCAAGAATCATGGGGTGCAAGGGACCAACGCTTCGCTTGTTAAACGCGCGATGGGAGCTGGCGCAGATGCTTCTGGTAAACCATACCTCTGGCACGTTCTTCCTCAGTACAATGCCAAGCTGCTCAGCATGGTCCACGATGAGCTTCAAATTTTGAGCCCTAAGAGACACAGCAAGGAAGTAGCCGAGCTTGTGTCTGATGCATTTCTCAGGGCTGGAGCTGAGGTTATTTCAAAGGTAAAAATGACGAGTGAGTACCACATATCAGACCACTGGCAGAAGTAAAGGAGACTACATGAACACCAAGGATATTACGCCATATCTCAACTGTGCTTGGTGTAACGCCCAAGCATACCGTGCTGCGGTTCAGACTAGGCCACAATTTTTCAGATTTATCTGCCCAGCTAAACACAGCACATTTGTGCTTGAACAAGACTTCATACACAACGAACAAGAAAGAGAAAGCCAATGAGGGAAATAATCCTCACACAAGGAAAAGTTGCTGTGGTTGATGATGAAGATTTTGAAAGAGTAAATCAACATGTATGGCATACTTTTGTGGATACAAAGAATGGTAGATTTTATGCCGTACGCAGAACCACTCTTGATGAGAAAACACTAGGTACTCGTCAAGCCATGCACAGATTTATCCTTGGGATTACTGACTCTAAGGTAATGGTTGATCACATTTCTTCTGGGAAAGAAAGCGGGCTGGACAACCGAAGAAGTAACTTGAGAATAGCAACTGGAGCAGAAAATCAAAGGAACCGTGGAAAACAAAAGAATAACACTTCAGGTTATAAGGGTGTGCATTGGAACAAAAGCCATGGGCAATACCATGCCAGAACAATACATAACGGTAAGGAAATTAGCGGAGGATATTTTGATAGTCCGAGAGAAGCCGCTGCCAAGTACAATGAGTTAGCCAAAATATACCATGGAGAGTTTGCTTTTTTAAACAACTTGAAAGAAAGAGAAGAATAATGTTGCCATCGCAAGAGTTTGTCTACACGCGCACTTACTCGCGCTGGGTAGAAGAGTTGGGACGAAGAGAGAACTACCAAGAAACCTGCAACCGCTTCATGAATTTCATGAAAGAAGAAATAGGCGACTCAGTATCTCCTCATTTTTACAAACAAGGACTCCAAGCTATTCTGGGCATGACTGTGATGCCTTCAATGCGCGCCATGTGGGCCGCAGGTACAGCAGCTAAAGCCTCTCATGTATCCATGTACAATTGCAGCTATCTCACTGTGGACTCAATAGACTCATTCAGCGAGGTACTGTATATACTAATGTGTGGCACAGGGGTAGGCTTCAGCATCGAGCGAGAGTACATAGACAAACTACCAGAGATAAAAAGTTCTACAGGCAAAACTGTAGATGTCCTAGTAAACGATAGTAAGGAAGGTTGGGCAGACAGTTTCAACAAAGCCCTTAGGGCCTTGTGGAGAGGGGACAGCATAAAGCCTGATGTCAGTAAAGTTCGTAAGCGTGGCTCCAGACTTCTTACTATGGGAGGGAGGAGTTCAGGACCAGAACCTCTGCTCGATCTCTTTAACTTCTGTACAAATCTTTTTGAAGAGAAGAGAAAGAAGGGACAAACCAAGCTCACATCCATAGATGTTTTGGATATAAAGAACAAAGTGGCTCAGATTGTTGTTGTCGGAGGTGTGCGCCGTTCATCCGAGATTAGTTTAAGTGACCTAGACGACAGGTTGATCGCAGAAGCGAAAGTAGGTAAGTTCTGGGAAAGAGGCATGGGACACCGTTCAATGTCCAACAACAGTGCTGCATATAATTTAAAGCCAGAAGTACAAACTTTTACTGAAGAATTTTTGGACATCATAAAGTCTGGCAGTGGGGAACGAGGCATATTCAATCGACAAGCAGCACGAAAGCAGATGCAGTTCTCGGGACGCAGACAAGATTGCAAGGATGTCGGTACCAACCCCTGTGGAGAGATACTTCTTAGACCTATGCAATTCTGCAATCTCTCTGAAATTGTGGTGAGACCGGAAGACAAGCTAGAAGACCTCAGGCAGAAGGCCAAAGTTGCCGCTATGTTTGGTGTTTGGCAAGCTTCATTCACTAAATTTACATATCTTCGTCCTCAGTGGACAAAGAATTGTAATGAGGAAAGGTTGTTGGGGGTATCAATGACAGGAATAATGGACCACCCTGTGCTCAACAATGTGAATGATAAGATGAAAAAGTGGCTTGGAGAGATTAAGGCTGCAGCCGTGTCGGAAACTGAGAAATGGTGCAAGAAGCTGAACATAAACATGAGTACTGCCATAACCTGTGTCAAACCAAGCGGCACAGTCAGCCAGCTAGTAAACTCGGCTAGTGGTATTCATCCGAGATATGCTAAGCAGTACATACGTCGATACAGGATTAGTGCTACAGACCCTTTGTTTAGACTTTTGAAAGATCAAGGGGTTCCTTATCATCCAGAAGTTGGAGAGGAAGAAAACACAGCGAGCACCATGGTGCTTGATTTTCCTTTTCAAAGTCCCGAAGGAGCAAAGACCAAAGAGGATTATTCTGCTTTGCAGCAGCTTGAACACTGGAAAGTATTCAGGCATTTTTGGTGCGAGCACAACCCGTCTGTGACCGTGTATGTGGACAACGATGAGTGGTTAGACACCGCAGCTTGGTGCTACCGCAACTTTGATGATCTTTGCGGAGTGAGCTTTCTGCCTAAGGACACAGGAGTGTATCAACTTGCTCCCTATGAAGAAATAAGTCAAACTCAGTATGATTCTCTTTCTTCAAAGTTCCCCAAAATTGATTATGGTAAACTCAGTCAGTACGAGAAAGAAGACAACACAGAAGGCGCACGCAGCTACGCATGCACGGGAGATAAATGTGAACTATAAGGAGACTCATGGAAAATATTGATAAAGTAGAGTACAGTGAACTCGCCTATGCATCGATGCTGAATTCATTGTCGGCACTTTGTAGACGTGAAGCTGACAAGTGGTACCACGACCCACGCACTGGGGAGATGATTTTTCTTAATCATGGGGAGCGTTTTATGCTCATGGTCAGCGAAATCTCAGAGGCGATGGAGGGTGATCGCAAGAATCTCATGGACGACAAACTTCCACACCGTACGATGGTGGAAGTGGAACTGGCTGACGCAATCATACGTATATGTGATTACGCTGGAGACCACAATCTAGACATTGGTGGCGCACTGATAGAAAAGCTAGAGTACAACCGCAAGCGAGAAGATCACACACACGCTGCACGACTTCAGCCCAATGGGAAGAAATTCTAATGATTCATGCGTATTGTGACGGAGCATGCCGCGTATCCAATCCCGGGGAAACCTCAGCTGCATTCGTAGTCTTCGACGGTGCGCAACTGACAGCTTGGGGAGCACGGTACCTCGGCCCTGAGTTGCACACAAACAATTACGTAGAGTTCCAAGGATTGCTCGATCTGCTGAAGTGGGCAGAGACGACCAAGATCAGTAAGCTGGAGATATTCTGCGACAGTGCGCTGGTAGTGAATACAGTCAACGGCGTCTGGGAACTCAAGAGTGAAGATCTGAGGCCGCTATGGCTGTTGGCAACAGCCCTCAAGGTACGCGGGCAGCACACCCTGAAACATGTAGATGGACACGCAGGCAACGAGGGCAACGAGGGCAACGAACTGGCCGACTGGTTTTGCAACGACATCTTGAACAAGGAGGGCAAATGAGCAAAGAGTTAGTTAAGAAGATAACAGACTACATTAGAACTTACGAGTTTCTCCAAGGTGACCAGTATGGAAGTTGGATTGGTACCTCTCCTGATGCCGAAACTCTTGCACAAGCAGTTGAAGCCAATTTTATGAATGAAGCAGACCTTGTACTAGTCTGGGAGACAGCCAAGGAATACGCCGAGCGTACGGGTAAGTGTTTCTGGGACGATCTCAGTCCCACCGGGCAGCGCAAAGAGCTGGAGAATTTCAAGGAGGACTGTGAGAAAAATAAAACTCAGTAGAGGTAAATTTGCATTGGTGTCCAAAAAGATTTTCGGGGAAGACGCCAGACTGAATTTCCCCAGAAAGGCGAGAGTATGAATTTAGAAAAACTCTATCCCAATGGGTTCATACTTTATTGTCCTGAGTGTACAGACTACATCAAACAATCTGATCCTCAGGACTTCTCAGGCCGCAAGAGCGTTGTGATTGATGATGAGCCCTGTGCCAAGTGCATCAAGGGGCGCGATGACGAAATTCAAGAAGCCCAAGCAGTGCTTGGAAGACTAGGGTTACCCCAAGGAGACTCAAATGAGAACAAGGTATGACCTACTGAAAGAAGGAAAGCCCCTGACCTTCCAAGTGCCGGAATGCAACACGCCCTGCACTGCAGAACTGGAGGTGCGTTTAGAAGAACTAGCTAAGTATTTAGAAACGCGCGCGAAGGAAACCCGTAAAGTGAAGCATGAGCGCAGTGATTACTACTATAACGGGGCAGCCTCCGGCTACGAACACGCAGCTATGAAGATCCGAGAAGTCCTCGACACTAATGCTACCTACCTCAAAGAGCAAGGGATTAAACCCAAACCAGATGAGCCGCAGGTGTGGATTACGGAGTACTGCCTCAGGCTTCTTGAAGATGAGACGTGGTATCGCTCATGGTATCGCTCAGGCGACAAAGGAGTATGCGGAGAATTCCCAAGCGAGACTGCTGCACTAAAGGCCATTGCTCAGCGCGACTCTAGTGGCAAAAACCCTCTTGTGCGGAGGGCTCGACGCATTGCCTGATGTATATGGAACCCTATTGTGCCTACTGAGGAGATGCTGGGGTGATAGAGCATCTGAAAGTAGCATGGAGGAAAAGAGGCAGCCAAAATCTGAAGATGTTTCCATTTGCATTAACTGTGCAGCTATTTTGATTTACATAGATAATAACGGTTCTCTACGAGCAGCCACCCCAGCGGAAATTGAGGAATTGAGAAATTCACCAGAATGGGATAAAATAGAAAAGGCGCAAACTTATATTCGCCAGTTATCGAAACCTAGTATTTCAGAGTTGAGGAAAAAAGTCAAAAATGACCCTTCACACCAAAATTAGTTACATTAAAAGCTGGTTATACCCATGAATAAGCTAATTTGGGCGCTTTGGATTTTTGTTTGGATATGTGTTTTTACAGTATTCACCGCTTTACTAACACATCCTAAAGCGCCTGAATGTGATGGGAAGCTATTTTGCCTACCCAAACACAAACAACCACAACTAGAACAGGCTCAAAGTGTGATTGTACGGAGCGCTGCGGACAGAGCTATCGTAGTTGAATACGAAAACGGAGACGCTAAAGTTTTTGATGTTGTGTGTGGTCGGACTTTACCAGTTTGGGTGGGGGAAAAAGTTAATCTAATATTCCACTGGACTCCAAAAAATTCTTGGAACTATAATGGTGAGTGCTATACCTTAGATAAGGTGGTTCATATCAAATATGAATAATGTACATTGGCTATTGAGGTTTTTGCAGCATTCATTGCATGCGGGGCTATTCTCATTCAGTGTATTGCATCTGGTTATTCTGCTTTCTATTTTAGTTATCGCTATGTGCAATTGTGAGTATGCACTCGATCGTAGACCTAGAAATTTTTGGGTTGTGTTTGATGCGATTTTTAATTTCTTTGTAATTTTTTATTGTGGGTTCAACATAGGATATTGGAAGGGCTAAATACGTTTTTTGGACTGCCCGCACGAGCGAATTCATGCAGCGCTTCGGCGGGATGGTTCCCGAGGAACGCTACCGATTTTGAAGGAGAAACACAAAGTGTGGCTGAGACGATTACGGCGGTTGTGGAAACATGACAAGGCTACTTGGGTGATCCACCGTGCCTCTGATCACATGTTAAAACACGTCTATACTACCGTAGATGAAGGAGACATGATTGCTATAGAAACCCTGCAAAAACTTACCGAGGAAATGCTAAGGAATAGGTCGCAGATATGAATGATCCTCAGGTAATCCTTGGTGAAGCCATTGACATTCAAACCGACGGAGTGAGATAGTGAGCGAGTATCAGAACACACTTGGACCGTGGGAGGTATTTGCGATTATTCATCTGACAAGTGGGGAGGCTAAAAGTGGCATGTGAGCACGGAGTTTCGGGAGAAGCTAGTGGTATTGATGCAGCGGAATTGAACGATCAGGAGGATGACGGGATTACGGCCTTCTATTCAGGTTGTGATTGCTGTGGCTTGCCGATGCACCAATCTACGCCTTACCAATACATTCAGGAGGACGGGAGAACACTGTGTTTTGCTTGCCGTGATCCGCGCTATCCGATGCCTCTTGATTCATGGGAAGTGGGAGAAAACTTGTCAGGTAAATAATCGTGTTAAAATCTGTGAATTCCCTACTTCTAACTCGGGATCAGTTCCGCGAAGAAGTTTTCGCTAGAGATAAGGGTCAATGTGTCAATTGTGGGGATCCGGGTGAAGACGCTCACCATATTTTAGAGCGCCGTCTTTTTTCTGATGGCGGGTATTACCTCGATAATGGTGTGTGTTTGTGTTCAGAATGTCATATAGCAGCGGAAGAGACTCGATTGACTTGTGAAACTCTTCGACGTAGAGCCCACATTTCGCAAATAATTTTACCCCCGCATTTTTTCTCCGACCAAAGATATGATAAATGGGGTAACCCCATCCTAACTAACGGAATGCGGATGCGTGGGGAGTTGTTTAACGAAGAACCCGTTCAAAAAGTGCTAAAACCTCTGTTACATCTTTTTACCAACAGAACGAAGTATCCTCGCACTTTTCACTTTTTGTGGAGTCCTGGACTCCAGAACGACGACAGAATGCTGCCTGAGGGTTCTACAACAGCATGGGAAGGCACTCAGGTAGTAATTACAGAGAAATGTGACGGAGAAGGATCCACATTCTACTGCGATGGGTTACATGCCCGCTCTATGGAATTCGAACCGCATCCTAGCCGTACATTTATTAAAGCGATTCATGCTCAAATAGCACATGACATCCCAGAAAATTTTCGTATATGCGGCGAAAATCTTACCGCTGTTCATTCACTTCGGTATCAAAATTTGCCATCCTATTTTTTAGTATTCAATATTTGGGACGGGTTGACATGTTTATCTTGGAGTGACACAATAGAGTGGACTGAGTTATTGGGACTGCACACCGTACCTGTGCTATACAAAGGTGCATATTCAGATGTTATGTGCCAAGAACTTTGTTTATCGCTGGATCCAGATACCCAAGAAGGTTTAGTAGTACGCCCAGCGAGAGCGTTTCATTTGAATGAATTTCCTTATGTGATGGGGAAGTGGGTACGGAAAAAGCATGTGCAAACAGATGAACACTGGATGCAGAAACCAGTAGAATTTAACGGATTGAGGTAAATTATGTGTTTAAAAAGTATTACGAAGAAGTATGAAACCCCAGATCCTCTAGAACGAGACGCTTGGAAGATTTTCGAGATTCGAACTGAGAAGGGTCTTTGGCACCAGAAAAAAATAACTACCCCGTATATGGGGACGCTTATTGAGCTTGATAAGTGGTTAGAAGCCGAACAAGCAGAGTGTTTCTACTACCCAAATTTGGACAATCAGACTTACAAATCAGGGTTTCACTGTTTCTCAACCGAGGATGCTGCATTAAAGGCTATTGGGTTATCTGGGTGGCCTATTCGCTCTAGTAAAGGAATTAAAACGGGTAATTGGTTTACCGTTGTTGTCGTTAAAATACGTATCAAAGATGTAACCTACGAAGGTTTTGATGGAACTGGTGATGACTTTCTACCATATGATATCCCAAATATTGTAGCAAATAAAATGTATATTGCATCAGAAGAAATAGCGAGAGCGGAGCAGGAAAGAAAAATATAAAACGAGGATCATCAAAATGAGCTATTGTAATAGTTGTAAAAGCGAAAGAATTTTGTCTGTTTCTAGTAAATGCAGTGATCGTTGCGCCTATTCCTTCCAGGAGAAGGATAAAGATGGCTATGTACCATCCGGTTTGAATATCGGCGGGGGGGACTACTTAGAATTTGATGTATGCCTCACTTGTGGAATGATACAAAATGAATTTCCCGTTTCGGATGAAGCTTTAGTAAAGGCTGGGCTATTGGAGAATGCAGATGCCTAGAGAAATTAAAGCATTCGAAAATCCCATCACCGGAGAAATATACAAAACCAAAGCTGAAGCGAAAGCAGCCGAAAATGTATTCGATCTGGTAAAATACAAAGAACTGGTGCGGTTAATAGAAAGCGGTGAATATTGGATTCCAAAAGTAGGAGAGTATATCTACACCAATACTCGCATGTCCTTAGACCATGGTTGGGATGATGTATGTGGAGGAGTGTCCACTGTCTCTAAAGTTTATCAACACATGAGCGGTGGAAACGCAGAATGTGTTTTTGTAGAAATTTCCCAACATGAGCGTGGATGCAACTGGACTCAATACTTATTTTTTGAGCAAGTGAGATTGAAAAAAGAATTTGGAGAAAAATTCGCTTATCCCGATCCTGATTACAATAATTACAGATGACCCTCGAAAATTTTATTATTTTGTTTCGCTCTAAAGAAGAAACCACTAAGGGTAAGTGTTTCTATTGCGGCATTCAAACTAACAAAGCAGGCAAAGAACATCACCGGCAGTATCAAACTAGAGATCATGTAATTCCTCGAAGTGGCGGTATAGCCAAAGCCAAAAGTGCGGAATCTCAAGCTAATCGAGTAGTTTGTTGCAGGAAATGCAACGCCACCAAAGAAGATTTAACTTTGCATGAATTTAAGCGAAAAAGTGGAATGATGGTTTTTTACGCTGAGCAGTTACTCAAAATATCTATTGATGTTTTAGATGATATAGAAATAATTACAAACTATATCATGACAAATCGCAAAATTCGAGGTAGGGTAATTAAATTTGATGGAAAACACGAAGTTCGTACTCTTCCCAATGTACATTTTGATGGAAAACGAAGGGATAGCGATGGGTAAAACACTAGCAGGGCAGCCGCTAACAATCGGCGTAGATGGCGATGAGTTGGTTATCAGAATCGGGGTAGACACGCTCGTCTTCGCATTTGAAACTGGAGAAGAAAATATGATATTCGATAAGAAAGCAAACGATTTTCGTCGTTCTTGGAAGGTGGTTGATAAATATAAGTTTGCAAAGGGAGTTGGGAACGCTCTTTGCAACGAAGAGGAAGACGGAAGCACGCTTCTAACAAAAATTCTGGATGAACTTCCCTGTGTCCTCGACGGCCCGCTTTCGGCATACATTCACGCAGTGGAAAGCGATGAGGGTGTCGATGAAGACGGGCGTATCGTAACCAATAAAATGATGAAATATTTGGGGAGTTAGTATAATTACCTTAAATTTGATGGAAAACGCGAAGTTCGTACTCTTCCCAATGTAATGACAATTAAGTAAAATAGCACTTTCTTTTCTATAGAGGTAGGACTATGACAGCCAACGGAGCAGCGGCTAAAGTAGCTATGACAGGAGCAGCGGTGAAAACTGGGGTAAAACAAAAGCTCGATCCAACTCTTCGTAGTGAGGAAGCCAAAAAATTTGACCTTGCTTTAAGGAAAAAAATTATTGGTCAAGACGCTGCTATCGAAAAATTCGTAGAAATTTATCAAATGTTTTTGGCTGGTTTGAATCCACCAAATCGTCCCGTTGGAAATCTTCTTTTTTTAGGACCCACCGGCTCCGGTAAAACCAGAACCGTAGAAGCCGCAGCTCAAACTTTGTTTGGTGACCCTCGTGCGTGTCTTAAAGTTGATTGTGCCGAGTTCCAACATTCCCATGAAATAGCAAAGTTGATCGGTTGTTTCGCTAAAGGTACTCGTGTATTAATGCACGATGGGAGTGTTAAACCCATTGAAAAAATTAAAGTTGGGGATAAGGTAATTACCAAGACTGGGGAACCGCAAACTGTAACTTTTCTGCATAAATATAAGTATGATGGACCAATGACGGTTCTTAATATCGCTAATTCTAATATTCCTGTTGTTTGTACCCCTCAACATCAAATATTAGCGATTCGTACAGGAATAAATGGTGGCAGACCCACGACTCATGCTGGTAGGGATGTAAAAGCCAGATATAACCCAGATAAATTAGATTGGGTAGCAGCTTCGGAACTAAAAAAAGGAGATATTGTTGTATATCCAAGACAACAATTTACTTGGGCGGAAGAGACCAAAGTGATGGGAGTAGCGGCGAGTGCTGGAAATGCTCATGTGGATGATAAGTACATTTATAATCAAATTAAGTATTGTACAACTACAACTAACTTGGATGAGTTTGTATATGACTTTTCAGTGCCCGGAAATACATCGTATGTTGTTGAAAACAGTACTATTGTATCGAACTCGCCCCCCGGATACCTCGGCCATAGGGAAACCCATCCTATGATTACGCAGGAGGCTCTTAATCAATGGCATACACCAGATTTACCTTTATCGTTACTTCTCTTTGATGAGATTGAAAAATCATCTGATTCTTTATGGCAGTTGTTGCTGGGAATTTTGGATAAAGCCACTCTGACATTAGGAGATAATCGACGCGTAGACTTATCTTCTTGCATCATTGTACTCACATCAAATCTGGGTGCTGCGGATATAATGAAATTGCAAGAAGGTGGAGGATTAGGATTTCAACCGAAAAGTCCGGTGATATGCGATAACTTCGATAAAAAAATATACGATTCAGCAATGTCAGCGGCCAAGAAAAAATTCACTCCGGAATTCATGAATCGTATTGACAAAACTGTAGTTTTCAATACCCTTCGACCTGAACATTTGGAAGAAATTTTGGAAATTGAATTGAGGGATGTTCAGTTTCGTATTTCAGTTGGAGTTGGGGGGCAGCAATTCGCTTTCAAATGTCTACCAAATGCTAAAGCCGCTCTTCTCATTGAAGGTACAGATCCAAAATACGGGGCTCGACATTTAAAGAGAGCCATTGAAAGAAATCTAGTTTTCCCTTTAGCAAATCTGGTAGCTACGAAGCAGCTAAAAATGGGGGACTCTCTCGATATTAACTATGATGGGAAGTATCCTAATGGTCATTACACCTTCACTAAAACAGCCGAAGAAATCTACACCACTAGCAAAGCCGCAGCTTCCGGAAGTCCATCCACGCAAAAAATTTATTAACAATCCTGCAAAACCTACATCTTAAACTTGACAAACGAAATCGTTTGCACTACAATGAAGAAATTAAAGGAGATTTTCTATGGCGACAGCTAAGAAAGCCCAAGTAAAATCCGCTAAGCCAGTTGTTAAACCTGTTAAGATGAGTTCCGTAGTCGCAACACCCGCTCCAAAACTACCGACCCCACGACTTCCTCTTACTTTGAAGAAGCTTCAAGAACAAAAACCCAATGTATATTTTGCGACCAGTGGACCCCGTGGGGAACTCGTACAATACACTGATGTGGTTTGGATTCCGTTGAACGAACTAGTAGTAGACCCAGAGGAAACTATTCGTGCTGTTAATGAAGTTGGCGATGACGCAGTAAACTACGCCGGATTCATGGAGGATGGGTCTATTTTTCCCCCCATTACCGCCTATCCGGACAAGACCATTCGTGATGGACGCACTCGACAACAGGCTTACCTGTTGACTGCCCCCAACCCTGTACCATCAGATTTTCTTGTGCCGGTTACCATTGTACCGAAACCGCGGAAACTCTCTGTTCGACTGCTAGACGCTGTTTGTGACAATGCTTCAACTGCCCCTCGCAAGATGACCAAAGAGGACTTGCGGAAAGTTATTTTACGCTGCCGCGATGACGGTATGTTCCAAGTGGATATCAAAAAGCATCTGGAACATTCTGATTTTGCCCCCGATGTCATCAACAAACTCATTATTGAAGTAGACACCAATCGCCAACGGGCAAGGCGTGAACAAAATCTCGCCGCAGTACGCAGTGGTGTGATCACCACTGCTCAGGCTGCAAAAAACATTGGTGAAAAGTGGACAGTTCAGATGGTGAAAGATGCCATCGAAGGCAAGGCGGTGGGCACCAAGGGGACTGACGGCACACAAGCGATGCGTATTTTGATTAGCACATTGCAGCGAGCCCCAAAGGTTGTGGCGCAAAATTTCCGTGCCTTGGAAGACGCCATCAATAGCGGAGGGATTTCCGACCCCAATCGGTACGCTGAGATTTATGAAGAGGCGGGGAAGTATATTACCAACCTCAACTCCGCGTATTTTAGGGCACGGCGAAATGTAATTCGCGGTGTGAATCTCAAATAACAACCGTAGGCGTGGTTTGTCCGAAATGCAGGGAGATTATGACGGAAACGAGAGCACATCCTCATAATCTCCCTTATCGACTACAAAGGAATAACAAATGTATCAAACCAAAATCAACTCAAAAGTATTTGGCAACTCTAGAGATGATAGAGCGGAATGGGAAACTCCAGAGAGTTTTTTTCAGCAATTAAACGAAGAGTTTCACTTCACTCTTGATGCCGCAGCCTCGGACGCCAACCATAAATGCAAAAAGTATTTCACAAAAGATCAAGATGGTTTAACCCAACGCTGGTCAGGAACTGTCTGGTGCAACCCTCCCTATGGGAAGACTATACCTCAGTGGCTGGAAAAGGCGATTGAAGAACAGAGACGAGGCGTTACCTCTGTTTTTTTATTGATGGCTCGTACAGAAATGTCCTATTTTCATGAGTTGATATTTCCCAATGCAGAGATTCGTTTTGTGAAAGGGCGGGTGAAATTTTCTCACCCTGATCCGGCTAAGAATAAAAACAATACCCCTTTCTACGGTTCTATGCTTGTAATTTTTAAAGGTGCTTAACCCAACCTGCGATACATAGCTACGATGCGTACTCGACGGTTTGCTCCACTTACCACATTGATTAAACCCATTAGCTCAAAGAATTCTTTTGGGAAGTTGGGGAATTTCTCATCCAACCAAAGTACCCAGCCCCCGGGCGCTATAATGCGAGCCAGTTGTGCAAAGACCTTCTTGGGGGATACCAACCTGGCTACCCCGTAACGACTGCTATCCTCTTGTGAGTACGGTGGGTCAATCAAGCACACATCGTAGCTATTTTCGGGAAAAATATCTGTAGGGAGATTTTCTACATCTGCAATTACATCTGCGTATTGAAGCATATCAGTACCGTCAAAATTTGAAGCCTCACGAATATCCACATTCGTTGCTCCATCAATATGACATTTTCCACAACACAGATGCAAAAATTTAAATTCATTCGTAGGAAACATAGCTGTAACTCGCTTGACGAATGTCATAGGAAATTGACCGTAATAAATGGCTTTTTGAAATCCTGTACCACAATACCATACCCCACTCACCCAGTCTGCTTTGATATTTTCATCTGTTGACTTAGCGATTTCCGATACAACATCCTGGTCATCGTCTCCCTCTTTTGCTGCACTCCAGACTCCGTATATCCATCCATGAGAGTAGATTGTAGGGGGATACTTTAGCTGATTGATCCGTGCAACTATTTTTTCAGGATCCATAGTTTCTTTGCCTGCTGATGCGGGGAGAAGCGATTTACTGATAGCTGTTTCCATATAAGGTAATACCAAGAGTTAAAGTTTTTTGAACATACTAATTGCATGGCTGCGAAGTTTGTAATAATTACGACGAAAACCACAGACTCGATAACCTAAATTGAAATACAAAATTTGAGCCGGATTATCCGTCCATACTTCTAATTTCATTTCTTTAAAGCCTCGGTTCCTGCTATCTTTCTCGCAGGCGTTAATCAATTTTGTAGCTAATCCTTTACGCCAATATTCGGGGGCTATGTCTACTGTTTCAATACATATTTTTCCGTGGTCTTCGTTTGCTAGTAAAAAACCAGCAGTAGTTTGTTTATTCTTGATTATCCAAACATATTGTTTTTCTCTAGCAGCTTTCATGAGAACTCTAAAGGTTGCTTCATCCCAGCGAAAAGTTGGATCAAAACAAGCCTTCTCTATAGAGTATAGAAAAGGTAAATCCTCATCTTTAAAGGTATTTATGATTTTCATGTTAGGCTTTTTGTTTTTTGATCCTCATTCCAAATAACACATCATTTTTAACTGGGGATACAAGTTGAGCTGTAATACCACGATCTTGACTTACAACAAACGCCTGTAAAGCCCTACCCGAAGTTATATATCCATTGTTGGAATGAAATCTGTCAATCCCAGATAGGCTCTTCAACTGAATGGTAGTAATCCCATGAATCTCTCGAATCACTTCATGGTGAAGATGTCCGGTAAACATATACTGGAATTTACTCTGAGCCCACATCGCTGATGCTTCTTTGACCATTACAGCGTGGCAATCAGCTGGTTTCACGGTATCTCCGTGACTGAATCCTAATAGGCTATCTCCATACAAAACATATTGACGTCTAGCCGGACTAGATTTTATAGTTACATCCTTAGAATCTTTGTATACAGCTCTCAAATAAAGCATTACAGTAAGAGCGCTCGCTCTATCATGGTTTCCAGGTACAGGAATCCATTCTACAGGCGCAACTTGACGAAGCATTTCTACATGATCGTGCGCCAATTCACTGCCTTCAATCACTATCTGAGAGTATGTGCCATCTATATCCTGAGGAGTTCCTCTAGTTGTGGTTCCATGGGGATTATCAATATGCAGCCAGTCTGAACCACTACCGCAAATAATTTTTTCTGGTTTGCCAAACTTGACAATATCCTCACATAAAAGAGTGGTGTGCTTTATCAGTAAACTACGCGCCTCCTCCCGACTATAAGAAGACCCAGTTTCATCTTCCCATCCATATTTACCATAGTGCAAATCAAAAGGAGAAAGTACAACCGCAAACGGTTCATTAGATTTTTTCAAATTCAACATAGGGGGTTTGTAGGAGGGGAGGTTTTTGTATATGTGAGATTCAAAAGTATGTAGCACATTATGTTCAAAATTTACCCATTTGTCAGCGTTTTGTTGAGTTTTACGCCATCCGGCTTTCTCGACCTTTTTCAATAAACTAAGGGTTTTTTTCTGCAATATATCTTCTACAAGTTCATCCTCATCTTTTGTTAGCAATTCTTCTTTCGTTACAGGTTCACTATCGTGAGTCCACTCATGAACTGTTTTATATTCAACAAACCAAGGTCTGGGCATACTGAAAGTACGACATATTTCATTGATTGATTCTGGTTTCCCTGTCCAGTTGCTATAAGCATCTTTCATAGCACGATGGGCAGATCCAGAAATAATAACGTTTTTCCCCGCGGTTCGCTCTAAGAAAGTAACATAAGTATCTTGATCCTTATTATAAATATATTTGTCTGTAAAGAGCAGACTTGAACCCGATTCCGTATCTTTTTCATCGGGTAATTTTTCAATGGGGTAACACTTGGCCTCCTTTACAAAATCTTTAAATCTAGACCAGTGTTGGGCTATTTGTTTTTCAGAGTATTTGGCATTCGCACGCCAAAAATCCCGCCCAATAAATACTTTAGGATTTGCTTCGTGTAGTCGTTGGGCTTCTAGGAGAAGTGCTTCTTTTGTAATTTGTCCCTTTTGTGTCCCGCTTGTTTTATTTGTAGCCAATTAAAGTGTCCTCCAAGGATTTTTCCCTCTGCAAATGGTCTATATAGATGAGAATACTGATGATTGGTGATTTGCTTGAATATTGGGGCAGTTTGACAATCTGTTAAACAGGTCAAGACTATGGGTATCAATTGTAGAGAGGTTTTACCTAAAACCTCCATATTCCCAATAAACCTGTCTTTTTAGATATTGGAGAGAAAATGCAGACCAAGAAAGCTGACAAATTACCACAATTACACTCCACCACCTTTCAAGGGATACCTATCATTATACAATGGCCAAAAAATTCAATACGAGTGGGGAAACATGATGACGGCACACCATATAAAACAGAAATGCATGCGGACTACGGATTTGTAGAGCAGACCACCGCAGCAGGAGATAATGAACGACTAGACGTTTACATAGGTGATGATTCTGAAGCTGAATTTGCATATGTGATCGAACAGCTAAAAGATGATGAAAGTTTTGATGAATATAAAGTAATGTTGGGGTTTTCTTCTCTTGAGGACGCTAGAAATTTGTACATCGCGCAAGCCGGGGAAGATAAATTAGGGGATATTTCCGAAGTTCCTTTCAAATATTTATTCGATACAGTGATGGAAGAAAGGAAAGAAAATAAAGAGCAGGAAAGAGAAGAACTCAAGACTGAGATCAAAGAAGATGAAGCAAAGATAGCATCCGCTGATTCAGTAATAGATATTTTTGTGAAGCATTACAAGCATGAAATAGATTTTTATGAAGAAGCGGCAGAGCAAACACAAGATGCTTTAGCAGAAGCTTTACAGGATGCTGGCATTAGGGCCATAGTAAGCAGCCGAGCAAAAAAACCAAATAGCCTGTATAAAAAACTATATAAGAGAAATAAAAATTATCAAACCTTCCGCGATATTAAAGAAGATATTGTAGATTTAGCTGGGGTTCGAGTTTCTTTATATCTACCCGCGGATAAAGAAGCTGTGGGTCAAATTATCAATACTTTGTTTACCCCCGTGCGAAAAACGAAGCATTTTCCCCTGGATAGAGAGCCTGGAGATTCTTTGGGATATGTTGCTGACCACTATTTAGTGCAACTCAAACCTGAAAATTTACACAAAAAAGAACTTCGCTACGCGGACACAAATATTGAAATTCAAGTGGCATCGGTCTTAATGGTCGCATGGTCAGAATTAACACATGATTTAATTTACAAGCCGGAAAAAGGGCAACTCACTGAGAAGGAAATGTATCTTGTCAAAGAATTAAATGATATTGTCCAGGCTGGGGAAGCTACTTTAACCAAACTTCAGGAATCGGTGGAAAATCGCACATCTGAAAATCTTAGATTTGACCTTACAGCTGCTATGACTAACATAGGACAGCGTTTACAGGCTCAAATCCCGATTACAGCTTCAGAAATAGCTGGTTTAGCGTCCAAAATTGCCTCCCTAGAACCTCAAAACGCGCATACAGCCTATTTAAGAGCCCAAAGAGTGCTTTGGAGGGCACACAAGGCTGACGAGTTGGATGACCGCCTACGGGTTTACAATGACTCCCTACGAGGCACTTTACCAGTTGATACGACTGGGGAAGAAGTATTTATATACAGGGCTTTGGAGCAACTTTATCCTGGAGTGGTCGATATGACTGTTCTTCCAAAGCCAGAACAATCAAAGGTAGTGGCACTGGCACAAAAACTGAAGTTTGAGGAATAAAAATGAAATCAAATCCGACCCTACTTCGTTGGTACAAGTCCATAAATAAACGTTTTTTTGACGGTGGGTGCCCAGAGCGAGTTTGCGTACGTTGGGCGGATGTAAATGAAGAGGGAGAGAAGCAATGGGAAGAGAACTATTTTGGCTGGGCGGGAAAAGTTGATACCCCGTACCATGATTATGAAATTGTAATGAGTCGTCCGTTGAATAAGCAACGATCTGTCAAACTCAGTACCCTCTGTCATGAAATGTGCCATTTGGCCACAAATTTACGCGACAATCACGGACCCGCGTTCGAGTTGTGGAGACAACTTATATCAGACCGAGGTATTTACAAGAAATCCGCTCTCTATAAAGGTTTGACCCTATTCTGACTTTTCCTTTCCTAGTAGGGAAACAATGAGTTTATTCGATAAAAAAGAAGCACAATATGAAACATCGGGGTTGAATGTCCAAACTGATCCATTAAAAACAGCTGCCACTCACAATAATGCATCTACCCAGGTAAATGTACCACCCGATGTTGCTCGTAGAATATTTGAACTGGGTCAGAAGCTAATTCCGGATGAAGTTTTAGCTGGTGATGGCAGGGAATCCGAATTACACCTGACCCTGAAATATGGTGTACGAGAAGATGAATTTGAGCTTAGAGATTGTCTCACAGGACAACAACCCTTTACTGTAACCTTGGGCAAAGTACAAGCTTTCACTCCTAGTGCATCCAGCGATGGCGCAGCTCCAATCGTAGTAGAAGCTAATGCAAATAATTTGGGCGTGTTACATGAACTTATTGGCGCAAATATAGGGAAATTTAGGGATGATTTTCTTTATACCCCACATGTAACAATTGCTTATGTTAAACCAGAGGCGGCCAAACAGTTTGCCGACAACGATTCGTTTGTAGGTATAACCTTTTCGGTTACCTCAGTCACGCTTTCAAAAATGGATAATAGTCAGATCCATATCCCACTCAATAAAACTGCCGCACAAAAACAACCAGATTATACTTTCGTAGAGCCTGAAATTCCCCTGCCGCCAAACATGTATGAGCGCACAGAACCTGTAAAACCAGAGCCCATGACTGAGAAAGAAATTAAAAATTTGGTGGATAGCGCAGCTGAAGTAGTTAAAGAACCGGAACCTGAATTGATTCCTACACAGACCCCAGCTTTCAAGAAGTGGTTTGCAAATTCTAAAGTTTGTGATCCGGGCGGTGAGCCGCTGATGGTATACCATGGTACAACTCATGAGTTTAATGCGTTTGATCCCTCCAGCGCAGCTACATCAAACTACTATGGTCAGGCTTTATACTTTACGGATTCTCAACTTGATGTTAACGAAAATTACGCTACGGATCAGGGACATGATATTCGAGGACGTATTGACGCTTTGGCAGATCAAATCATGGAGGAAGCACGAGATGAATGGGATGATAGTCTTGGGGATTTTGAAGACAATTCGTTGATTACATGGGAGTACTGTGTAGAAAAAGCTGAAAAGCAACTTTTAGGGTCGCATAAAGGCGTAGCAATGCCTGTGTATCTCAGTATCCAGCGCCCAGTTATTGTACAAAAATTTGGAGGTACGGAATTTGAAATCAATTACAACGAAAATACAGATGTAGAAACAGGTACGGGATTAAAGCTTTGGGAGAAAACCAAAGACACAGCCATTGAATTGGGGATGGATGGATTTGATATCGCTGGAAAAGTGTTTACAGATTTTAGCAGTCCATTTTCTGCTTGGGAATTTGAGGAAGCCCTTCGTAAAATGGAATTTGATGAACCTGATACATTTGGGATATTGGCGGGTAAAATCTGGCAAAATATGGGTTATGACGGCGTTATCTTCGATGCCTACAATAGCCATTTTGGTTTAGGAACTAATATCCATGGAATGCAAATGGATCCAGATACTCAACATTACATCATTTGGAATCCACGCCAGGTAAAAAGCGCTATCGGAAATCAAGGTACATACAATCGCCGTAGTCCCAATATTACCGCCGCAGCTTACCCGAATACTCCGATTGAAAAAAGCGGTTGGGTACTACCCAATGGTAAATTTGAAGCTCTTGGTTCCGGTCAAAACCACGGCAAAAAAGCAAAAGAACTAGGGTATAACGGGTATGAAGGTGCTTGGGCTGAAGGATTGATTTTTGTATATTGTTCTGTGGAATGTAATTTAGATACCACCAAAGATTATTTTGAAGTACGCCTTTTACTTGAAAATATAGCTCGTAGATTACCGGTTCGGAAACGGATATTAGCGGATGTAGCTCATCAAAAATTGGAATGGGATGGAAGAGAGTTTCGTAGACGTAAGGAAGCCAGTGATAAAACTGCCGCGATACCTCAAAATCTCAAAAAACTAGATACACCAGTTTCCAAAGAATACGATGCTGTGAAATATGTATGGCAATATTTTGCTCGTGATGGTATTGAGCAAATGACTTGGCAACAATTTCAAAAAACATTTCAACAATTCGCCGCCAAATACAACCAGTTATTTACGACAATCCGTAATAATAAGCCTCAAATTACAATACATGATCTGAAGACCTATTTAGATAATCCATCCGCTCAGCAACCCTATGAGATTGATTACAGTACATATGAAGACCCCAAAAATACTTACCGAGAGGTAGAGCAGTTAGTGTTACGAATCAATCAAGGAGCAAGCGCTAAAGAAGTCCTGGCACAAGACCCTGTAATTGAACAATATGTGAGTATGGTGGGGCAAAGTAGCCAATGGTCAAAACATCCGGTAGCGGTAGACACTGTAGGGTGGCTAAGAGTAGATTTTGTCAATGATGAGTGGTTACTTGTAGACGAAGTTCAGTCAGATTTAGTCAATAGCATTACTCAAGCGAAAGCTATTGTTACATCAGAGACCTTCGAGGAATTCCTTTCCAAGCTGGGAGAAAAAGCCAGGGAAGCAGCTAGAGATAAAATCTCAGAACAGCAATATGCCGCGGGTAAGCGTAATTTCATTCAAGCGGGGTATAGTGTAGAAAAACTAGATGAGATCAAAGCCAAGCTTATTGAGTTGTTCAAAGATTGGGCTGAATATGCGATTGCCAGTCTGATTGAGATCGCCCGTAAGCACGGAATACAAAAAGTTGCTATCCATACAGCGGAGTCTATCGCTAAACGGGATACCTCCATAGAAGCCGAAAAAGTAAAGATATACTATGACCACATCGCTCAAAGCTTTGGCTTCCGGAAAGAAAATGTAGATGTTGAAGGATTAAAAGGTGATTTTTGGGTGCGTACAGCTTCGTCAAATGGTAGTCAGACATCAGTAGAATATGAAATAACAACGGTGGACTCCCTGCGTGGAGAATTGAATGCTAAGGTTACAGCTAAGATAGACGGAAATCCAGTAGGGTTTGTGCAATTCTCCGAACAAGAAAATGAAATTTGGATCAAATATGTCTGGACTGATCCTCAATATAGAAGATTAGGCATCGGCACAGGCATGTATGAAAAAATCAAGCAGGACTTCCCTGGTAAGCCTTTAAACAGCGGCGGAAACACAAATGAAGGAAAAGCTTTCCGCCATTCTCTCACGGAGCGCGGCGTACTAGGTTCCAAATTCGCTGCCCAAGATAGCCCCACCAGTCTCACGGTGGTGGGAGAAGTAGAAGGCTACCGCCCGATGATTTGGGTTCGCTGGGAACGAGGCATGCGCTGGCGTGAAGTGCTTAAAGTTGTAAAGCAAGTAGTTGGAGATGTATATGGAAGGCGTATACCTTGGAAAAACATTCATATTTTCACTACAGATTGGAAAACCTTTGATGAACAGCAACAAGAATGGGACACCCAACAAATCCTGGGTAAACGGATTATGTTTGACGCTCTTACAGATGGAACATGGTTATCTGTAGGAGCTAATTATGGAGAACCGGCCGTAGGAGCGGGAGGAGAGTCGGTTATCAATACCCCAAAACAAGCCGCACTCACACGCCATGCTTTAAACATGTGGGAAGCGAAAAAGCAGGGGCATGACATTAGCACTCAACCGCAATGGGTTTTGAATTTGGTTGCGGGATATGAGATTTACCCGGAGAAAGCCGAAGAAGCACAACATATAACAAGTGTTCTATCGCTTAAAGTTGCTTCAGATATTACTCTACCAGTTGGTACAAAATTGTATCGAGGTATTGGAGAAGATGTTATTCATCCTCACAGCGCTGGGTTTGACGGATGTTTGTGGGTAACCCAAAGTCAAACTATCGCCCGTACATATATCCCCACAGCTCCTGGTAAAGTCTACATAAGTTTAAGCTGTCTGTGCTCCGCGCCGGACAAGCGCAGCAGTACAGCAGATTACCAAAAACAGTTAGGATTTGAGTACACTGATATTAATTATAAAGATTATACTCAAGCCCAATCCTACACGCCTCCAGTTATACAACAAGAATTAATGAAGGATACGCCGTATCCGGATAAAAAAGACTTCCCTGATTTTGATTCAAAGAATTACCGGCATCCGTATTACGAGGCATCCGATAAATGGCATAAAGAACAGGACAAACGCTTCAAACAATGGGTGAAGGATCGTTTGAAAGAACTTGGATATGAGCCAAACAGTGAAAATTCCTATGACTCTGGCTACATCCTAAAGACCAAACATATTAACGGGCATGATACCATACTACCCAATAAAAACGTAGAAGGTACTATAATTACTTTCGAAAATCTGGAACCTCTGAAAATATTTGACATGACGGAAGGGGGTAAAAAAGATGGTGATCTAATGGATCCAGATTACCGGAAACTTGATACATTTAAGAAACTTACCGAGGCTGGGTATGATGGAGTTAAGATCAGTGACTTCGCTCAAGTAGAAGGGCATGGAAATGTGGGGCATACCTCCATCGGTATTTTCCCTGCCGCTATATCTAAAGTAAAAGAAGTCAACCGCGAACTTACAATTCACCCTGAAGATTTGTGGGGGGACATTAAGAAATACGGTGGTGAAAAAATTCAGGGTAGGCCTAAAAATCGCTGGACTTGGGTATGTATATGCGGCAATGATGACAGATACGCAGGTTTTATTAATTGCCATGAAGATGGAGATGCAGATCATGATTCGAGCTGGTATCAACAAGGTGTAAAAAAATTTTGCCGTTGCAATCAATGCTGGAGAGTTATTAACTTTTACACTTTACGGGTAGTGGGGATCGCTTCTAAAGACCTATTCGATCGTATTCATACATCATCTGAAAAAATCAAAGGGAGCCCACGCAAATGTAGTACTTGGGTATGTATCTGTGGTAATAGTTGGCAGTGGGATCAATGGGATAAAGGAATAACAGGTATTCCCCAGGATTTTCTACAAGGAAAACCTAAATATATTATTTGTATGATTTGCAGCAGGATAATTAATTGGAATACCTTGATGGTAGTGGGTATGGCTCCAGAGGATTTATTCGGCGGTAGAAGTTTAATAGGTTCAACTCAAACGGCAGCAAAAGTAGAAGGAAAACCTAGAGACCCCTTTAGTATTAAATGTGTTTGCGGCAATTCGGTGCGAAAAACTAATGATGATGCTTCAAAACCTTTTGCTGCTTGTGGTGTAAACGGTGAACGAATTACCGGTGTCAATATTAAAAATTGGAATAGACGTTATATACGCTGCGGTGAATGCGATAGAATTATTAACTGTCGTACTTTGAAAGTGGTAGGAATCGCTCCTGTCGATTTATTTGGTAACAATACTATAATGGGTTCCAAAACAGCTGAGAGAATTAAAGGTACCAAGGGAATACCGTATTTCGCAGGAGGTGATGGTGTTACCACCGATTGGGAATGCGTATGCGGAAATGCCTGCGATTTTCTTGGTTTTTTTCTCTGTGATAAAAATGGGCAACATGAAACAACTAGAGATTGGGGTAAAAAATACGGGCGTTGTAATAATTGCGGTCGTATTATAAATGCAGTCACAATGAATGTCGTGGGATACTCTTCCCTGAATTTATTCGGTGAAGATCAGCCTATAAAAACTAGTAGTTTAAAAACTGCCGTAGAAATCATACAATTAAGAAAGAGGGATGGATTTTTGTGCGTATGTGGAAACGGACCAGAGGACTCTTGGATGGGGGATAAAACTAATTTAGGTTTCAGACAATGCGATAAAAATGGAAACTTTACTGATTTTACCGGTTACAGATATAAGTATGTACGTTGTCAAGCTTGCGGTCGAGTGATTGATTATAATAGTCTTCGAGTAAAAGCTTATGCTCCTATGGGTTTATTTGGAGACCCGGTTCGTACTAGTAGTTTAAAAACCGCCGAGAGAGGCAAAACTGTTAAAGGATATGTTAAATGTGTTTGTGGAAATACCTTTAGTGATGCAGGTATAGATGATGGTAACCATCTGGGCTTCCACTGGTGTGATAAAGAAGGAATTCATCTAACATATTCCTCTGATTTTATCCGATGTAGAAAATGCGGGAGAATTATGAATAGAAAGAGTTTGCAAATACGAGGG
>Ga0302140_10002280_pt1 | contig 24960 bp, 27 predicted proteins | sample I_Bog_E1_1_FD_202095 | JGI IMG/M metagenome (GOLD analysis project Ga0302140, IMG submission 202095) | Peat permafrost microbial communities from Stordalen Mire near Abisko, Sweden - I_Bog_E1_1 | ecosystem: Environmental > Terrestrial > Soil > Wetlands > Peat | place: Sweden: Abisko, Stordalen... | reverse complement strand
CCGAATAAGGTAAAATTCTCTGTAATACAGCTTGTGCCAACTCCATGTGTTTCGGTGAATTACTTTCAATCAAAGTGATTGCTCTAGCTAAAAGCATCCGATCTCCCGCTAAAATGCCTTGTACATATCGTCTACCGTAAGTTTGTCACGCTTGGTTACAGAAACAGATTTCCTTACCGTTGTCGCAGCAAAATTTGTCATTCCATCGTGACTACTTTGAACCCCCTTCATAACATCACAAGCAAATTCTTTGCCTGCATTGGCTGGAGTCCAGTCCGGCTTATATCCATCATTCATCCCAATACAGCTGTTCCTTTAATTTTTCAAGAATATTTCCGGCTGCGATCGGAAGCACTGTACCTGGACCAAAAATTGCGGCGGCTCCACTTTTGTATAAAAACTCATAATCCTGTGCCGGAATAACACCACCAATACAAACCATGATCTCTTCACGTCCACGTTTTTTTAATTCTTCAATGAGCTGTGGCAACAAGGTTTTGTGCCCAGCAGCTAAGGAACTCATTCCCACTACATGGACATCATTATCAACAGCATCCTGTGCTGTTTCCTCTGGTGTCTGAAATAAAGGACCAATATCAACATCAAATCCTAAGTCAGCAAATGCCGTGGAGATTACTTTTGCGCCTCGATCATGTCCGTCTTGTCCCATTTTAGCAATCATAATACGTGGCCGACGCCCCTCATGCTCTTCAAATTCATCCGTCATTTTGCGAACTCTTTGAAATTCATTACTATCAGCAAACTCGCTGCTGTATACACCTGATATAGATCGAATAACTGCTTTATGCCTTCCACTGACTTTTTCAATTGCATCCGAAATTTCGCCCAAACTGGCTCTAGCTCTAGCAGCCTCCACAGCCAATTCCAAAAGATTTCCCCGACCAGTTTCCATTGAATTTGTGATAGCTTCTAAACAAGACTGTACTGTATCATTGTCCCGGTTTGCTCTGAGCTTTTCGAGACGTTTAATTTGTGACAATCGTACAGCTACATTGTCAACCGCCAAAATATCAAGTGGATTTTCATGTTCTAAACGATATTTATTAATACCAACAATCATTTCATCACGCGAATCAATATGTGCCTGCCGACGAGCTGCCGCCTCTTCAATACGCATTTTGGGCAAACCAGTTTCAATCGCTTTCGCCATGCCACCTAATTTTTCGACTTCCTGAATATGTGCCCAGGCACTTCTAACAAGTTCTTGGGTTAAAGCTTCCACATAATAAGATCCCCCCCCCATGGATCAACAACCTTACATATTTTCGTTTCATATTGCAAATAAAGCTGTGTATTTCGAGCAATACGTGCGGAAAAACCCGTTGGCAGTGCAATCGCTTCACCTAATGCATTGGTATGTAAAGACTGCGTATGCCCTAAAGCAGCAGCCATAGCTTCTACACAAGTTCTTACAATATTATTATAAGGATCTTGCTCCGTAAGACTCCAGCCTGAAGTCTGACAATGTGTACGAAGAGCCATTGACTTAGCTTTTTGCGGATTAAATTGTTTGATAATTTTAGCCCATAGCAGCCGACCCGCCCTCATTTTGGCAACTTCCATAAAATAATTTTTACCCATAGCCCAAAAAAAGGAAAGACGTGGGGCAAACGCATCAACATCAAGACCGGAATTCACTCCAGTTCGAATATATTCCAGACCGTCGGCGAGCGTATAACCGAGTTCAATATCAGCTGTAGCACCTGCTTCTTGCATATGGTATCCAGAAATACTAATACTATTAAATTTCGGCATATTCTGTGATGTGTAAGCGAAAATGTCCGCAATAATACGCATGGATGGAATTGGCGGATAAATATATGTATTACGATACAATTCTTTAAAACTTTTGCCGGTTTGTGCCTCCAAACGATCTTTCCATTCGGCAAAACTTTCCTTTTCAACTTTCTGATTCAAAGAAATTTGTGTAAAATCAGGATTTCTCTGCATTATTTAATGCCCCCTTTCGTTTGCATCCAGGTCAAAACTTGCAAACAATTTGCTCGTACATGAATAAATTCCTCTACTCCAGAATCTTTGTATAACTGTTCAAACTCTGGTGCAGGCATTCCCGCAACCATAACAATCATATCTGGTTTTGCAGCCTTAATTTGTTTTACCGTTGGTGGCACAAGTTCAGGGTATGTATCATCGGTTGAGCAGATGATTGCAGCAAAAGCTCCTGAATCCACTGCTGCCTTGGCAGCTTCCTGTGTTGTCATAAAACCATCGTTTTTCAAAACTTCAAAACCACCGACTTCAAAAAATCCTGTACTAAATTCAGCCCTTGGTTTATGTTGCGGGATATGGTCCATATTACATAAGAAAACTTTTAACTTTTCTCCATGTTCGCTTTCTATAAGCTCTGCCATTTCAGAATATAGTGTATCCCATGAGATTGACAAGCGACCTTCTTCGACCAATACACCAATCGGATCTGCACCGATGATTCCATGAAGCTTATTCTTTTTTTCACCGTTTGCCTGCAGCATCGCACAAACCATAGCAACTAGGCTAACACTGGATTCTCCTGTATGAATATAAATAGAATGAGCACCAATATCCATTCCGGTTAAAGCCTCATAAATATCTTGCAGCGTGGTTAAGGATACTCCTCCTTTTTTTAACGATTCTTCCGTAATGGGTTCCGCGTTTTTCCCCCAGCGCGTAGTTTCATCTAGGGCAATGTGAATTACATTTGATCCTTTATCTAATTCATGTTTCAATAATTCATTTTAGTTTATTTGGCAAAACCTCATCACTTTGTTGCGAAATTTTCCATGGCTTTGTTATGTAACCACCAACATTTGTACCACGTAAATAATTGCCAGTTCCCGGGAAATTCGCTATATCTTCTGGATTTGGTGCCATTTCCATTGTATAAATGGGTGTTAATGTAATTCCCTCATATGTTTTTGTAAAAAGTTTTTTCTCAAAACTGCCACCTTTAAGCAGTGCCGTAGCCTCTTCTTTCCAGCTTTCATAAGTTGGTGGATCAAATTCATCAAACAGAACTTCGGGATTTTCTATTTTATTTTTTTCTGCTGTCATTTTCTACAATCCTTTCCGCCTTAACTTTTCCTTCTTTTATGAATCGAAACTTTTACAGCTATCAAGAGCCAAACGAACACTTTTCGCTGAAGCATGTAAAAGCTGTAATTCCGTATTGGTCAAACGAATTTCAAAAGAACGAACAATTCCACTCGAACAAAGCATGCGTGGTATACTGAGAGCCACATTTTTTATACCATATTCACCTTCCAAAACAGCTGACATTGGTAAAATCGTATGTTCATCATAAATCATTGCTTTCACAAAACGACAAGCTGCCATCGCAATCCCTGTATTCGTAAACCCTTTCCAATTGATTACATCGTAAGCAACTTGAACGATGTCCCTTTCAACCTGCTTACGATCCAATTTTTCTGTAAGGTTGAAATATTCATCCAAATGTTCCAGACCAAGACCAGCAACATCGACTGTACTCCAAGCCGGAAAAGCAGAATTTCCATGTTCACCAAGCACATACCCGTGAATATTTTTCGTATCCACATGATATTTATTCGCTAAAATCCTTCTAAACCGAAACGTTTCCAACAATGTACCAGTTCCAATTATTTTTTCCCGGGGATAGTCAAACGTTGTTGAAATATGATACGTAGCAACATCCAATGGATTTGTAATAATCAGCAGCATTGCGTCTTTGGTATATTTTACGACTTCCGTCATAACACTACTCATTATTTTTGTATTAACATAAGCAAGTCGAAGCCGATCTGGTTCTTCACCCGGACGAATACTCGGACCAGCTGTAATAATAATGATACCCGCACCCTTACATTCGGCATAAGAACCGGCATGAATATTGATATTTGTACTATATATGCAAGAGGTAGAATGACTGGCATCCAACGCTTCACCCTTTGCTTTTTCTTCATTTAAATCAATCAAGACAATCTCTGAAGCTAATTGAAAATCAATCAATTTATTCAGCACTGCTGAGCTTACATTACTTGTTCCAATAATAACGATTTTCCCTTTATTCACCATAAATATGATTCCCCCTAATTTTTAAACTAACTTCATTGCTATTACCACAAACAAAAGACCTCTTTTTCACATACGCAAAAAAGAGGTCTTATTTTTCAATAAACAAAAACACTTAAATAAAAAAATCTCGACAATTGTCGAGACTCATAGGTACTAAAATAAGTATTTCTATAAATCCCCTCCCCATCGCTCGCGGGTCTAACGGTGATTGCTAAACAGGCAGTTCTCCTGGCTCTAGATCATTGTTCCTCCACGCCTTCCCAAAGCTTACGCTTCAGTGACATTTTGTGGATTCACTCCCTAATACAGTGGCGGGACCGCGTTGGCATTTCTCCAACTTCCCTATTAAGTCCTTTCGGACACCTATTTCAACATTATTCAATTGTTAATTTCTGAACTTATTGTTCCATAACTCAGATCTATCCTACCACTTCACTAAATTATTGTCAATAACCTTAACTAGCAAATTTTTATTATGCTCGATATATTGTTTAGATCATGACAAAAATTCAGTTTGCCATCTTCCGCCTTATTTTTTAGAATTTATATGTATATTCCAATATATAGTTGATTGGAGCACTATAATAAGCAGAACTTAAATGCGAAAGATTATCGTCACGATTCAGAACGTTATCAATTCTAAGTGTAATCTCACTTGCTGCATTTGATATATTCACCAGTTTTACCACTCTTGTACTTCTAAATAAATAATTTTCAATTCAATCTAAATTGGAATGTACGTTGTACACCGCAGCGTACCGGATCACCAGCACTGTTTTCTGCCGGAGAAAAATAATACTGATACGCCGCGGATTCGGCAGCACGATCCATCTCATCGTATCCCGAAGAACCTACAAGTAACACACGCTCAACTCTTCCATCTGCACCAACAAGCATTTTGAGCACAACCTGCCCTTCAATACCATCACTACGTAATTTCTCAGGATAGGATACCGCTGCGGCAGTAATAATATGCGGTGGAATCTTTGGTCGCAAAGCATTTGCATTATCATCACCATTTTCTGCTCCGTTCCCAGTTCCTGTACCCTTATTCCCTTTCTCTATTCCGTTATCCCCACCTTTTCCAATACCTTCCCCGCCCACCTTATCAGAAGAACCATTTCCGACAGTATTGTGGTTTGGCACTACTTGAGATTTACCTGTTTGTTGCTTTTCTGCTTTCTCCTTTTGTTGTTCCTCTTGTTGTGCTTCTTCCGCATAATGTTCTGAAATGGCTGGCTTCTTCATATCTGCTTTCATTACAATTCCCGAATTTGAGGTCGCTACAGAGACCGCTGGTTCCGACGATCCGCGCCCTGATGATCCACTTTTTTCTTCGGCATCATAGATTGCGACATCCATCACCTGCTTTTGTGGCTGCCTTTCATACACAAAGAAACCCGTTGAAGCAATAAGTATAAACACAATACTATGTAGTAAAAGTGATACACTTACGGCAATCCGCTCATTTTTACAATTATCCTGCATCATTCTTACCTCCCGGAATCTGCTGCCAAACCAAAGTGCAGGATTCCTTGTGCCTTTAAATGATCAAGAAAAACGACAATTTTACCATAATCAAGTTGTTGGTCTGCCCGCAGCACAAGTGCAAACTTTGGATTTTTTTTATTTTCTTTTTTTGCTTGTACAAGCAAAGTCTTTTCATCTATTTCTTTATCTTCGAGCCACAGTGAACCATCCTTTTTCATTGTAACGAGATACGTTACACTCGTCTGCATCTCCGCGTGATCGGCTTTTGGCATATCAACAGGAATGGTCTTCAGATTCACCATATAGAGCGTACTCAACATAAAAAACACTAGTAAAAAAAACATAATATCAATCATCGGAATAATCATAACTTCCGGCTTTATAAAGATACGACGATCACGCAGTCTCATAGTCTTTCACCTGCTCTTGTTGATTTTCCAGCATAGAAAAGCACTGTTCCATATCCGTTATAATAAGTTCAATACGCTGCATAAAATACGCATGTACTGCTAATGAAATAATTGCTACACACAACCCCATTGCCGTAGCAATAAGTGCTTCACCAATACCACCAGTAATCGCCATTGCCTGTCCCGACGCCAAATTAAAAATGCTAAAAGCCGAAATCATTCCGCTAATCGTTCCAAGCAATCCAAGTAATGGTGCCATCGTTACAATCACACTTAAATAGTAAAGGCGACTGCGCAATTTTGACAATGCAACCCCCGACTGTATTTCCATATAAGCAGAAACATGCCGTGTATTTTTCTCCATTTTTATCATCGTACTGTACAAGATCCCTGCTAAAGTGCCTGGTGCTGTATGTGCCATATTTTTAGCTTCTTCGGTCTTTCCATTGGCCAATAACAAATAAAATTCTTGTGAAAATTTTCGTCCAGAGTCAGCCTTGTAAAAATACAAACTCCGTTCTACTGCGATTGTTACAACAAAAATCGAACACAACAGCAATATATACATAACAAATCCACCCTTGTGAAAGAATTCCACGCCCTGCATTATAAAATCCATCTCTACCAAACTCCTTCTCCTCTATAGATCCTGTTAAACTCTTATATGCTTGTATTCGTCAATGTTTTTCTTTAGTTGCATTTTATCTGCTTAACGGCTCAGATTTCTTGTTCGCCGCAACAAGTAGAGAAAATACGGTGCTCCTAAAACAGCTGTCATGACCCCTACACGCACCTCAATGGGCGGCATTATAATCCGCCCGACCGTATCACACAGCACAAGAAATGTACCTCCGGCAATAACACTCGCCGGTAGGAGACGGCGATGATCCGGGCCAATCAGCATCCGCATCATATGCGGCACAACAAGACCAACAAAGCCAATATTACCACTCACACAGACCCCCGTCGCTGTTGTCATGGAAGCCAATATCAGCAAAAACAATCGAAAGGGCATCACTTTCATACCAACAGCCTTCGCCTCCACATCCCCAAGCACAAGGATATTTAAATGGCGCGCCATAAGAAGCATTACGGTAATCCCACCACAAATAGGTCCTACCGCCAAAAGTACATGTTCCCACCGTCTATAGTCAAGTCCACCGATTGTCCAAAACAAATACTGCTGCATTTTCTGTTCATTCATCATTGTCAATATGCCCGATGTCAGTGCCCCAAGCAGCATGCCAACGACAACACCAGACAAAAGTAAGGTCATAACTGGTATACGTCCATGACGCATTGCTAAAAACACCGTAAGTGTCACAGCTAAAAGTGAGCCGCCAAAAGCAAAAAGTGGCATGTAGAACATGCTGAGCTCCGTAAGCCCTAATGCAATTGCAATAACGGCACCAACAGATGCCCCACTCGAAACGCCAATTATTCCTGGATCCGCCAATGGATTGCTAAAAATCCCCTGCATAACCGTTCCGGAAGCCCCCAGTCCAGCCCCAACCAGAAGCCCGACAAGCGTACGCGGCATACGAATATGGTATAGCACCGCCTGCTGTTCTGGTGTAAAGGGAACATCTGCAAAAAGCGGAAGATGCAATTCATGGCACAGCATTGCTAAAATATTTTCAAACGGAATATCAATTTGCCCCCAGGATAATGAAATAAGAGAAATTATAAAGAAACACACAAATAAGAGAGGGAAAAAAACTGTCATTTTTTTCATCTAAATTGCTCCTCGCTTTGGCATTCATTCGCAACTGTATTCACCGCATCAATTCTATATAAAAGTCTTTCCATGGAAATATCTCTATCCGCATGAACCGTAAACACCTCAATATTGCCTGTTAACGGATTCTTGACGACTTTTACGGTCACACCATAGGCCTGGCTCAGATTTTTCTCCGTGAGAACCTCGTCAGCCGAACCATTGGCGATCACACCGCCTTTCCCCACAAGTATGATTCGAGAACAAAATCGGGCGGCAAGCGCCAATTCGTGTACAACCATTATCACAGTTTTACCAGCCCGGCACATATTTTGACAAAACCAAAAAATTTCTTCCTGATAAAAAACATCCAGTCCAGTTGTCGGTTCATCAAGAAAAAGAATTGGCGTCTGCTGCGCGAGAACCTTCGCCAAAAGTACACGTTGACGCTGCCCACCCGAGATCGCATGCATCGTCTTATCGGCAAGATCCAACACACCTGTATATTCCATACAAGCACGAACAATTTCCCAATCCTTTGCACTTTCTTTCTGCCACCATTTTAAATGTGGATAGCGCCCTGCAAGAACAATCTCTTTTGCCGTATAACCAAAAGCAATCTCTGCATACTGTTGTAAATAGCCAACCTGACAGGCAAAATCATGTGCAGTAAGCTCCTGTACTTTTCGTCCATTTATTTCCACTAAACCTGTTAGCACAGGCAAAAATCCCCTCATTGTCTTTAAAAGAGTGCTTTTGCCTGCGCCATTCGGCCCAATCAAGCCAACCATTTCACCTTTATTAATAGCAAAAGAAACCTTATCTAATACAGGCTGTTTCATATACCCAGCACTTATATCTTTAACCTTTACAACCACCTCTGTAGCCATGTTTTTTCAACCACCAATCTCAGACTATTATTCTCGCAAATGAACCTTTTATCTTTTTAATTGCATAACTGCTGGCACTTTGATTAATAGCTGCCCTCTTTTACTGCAGAAATATGGCATGTATGCGGCTGCTTAAAATCATCGCCATACAAAACATAGGCCGTCTCTTGTATACCAAATACCATATTCTGCGATACATTATAAATATAACGGGCCCATGGCCGACAAATATGCTTTTCCCTCACTGCCGTCATCGTTTGCAATGAAGGATCTTTTACATATTCCTGCCCAAAATCATCTTCACGAGAAAATCTCCCCTGATATGACGGCAAAAACAAGAAATCGGGATTGAGTGCTACAAGCTGTTCCTTACTCATAGATTGCCCGTTTTTATTGCCTGCAAGTGCCTTGCCATTAACCGCTCCGGCATATTTGCACATATCATCAAACGTACACCCACTGCCGCCATACGATGCCATGATGGATATGAGAACTGCTTTTTTATTTTTTTGTTTACTTGGAATCCGTGCTACTTTTTCTTCAATCTCCACAATCTTTGCATTCATTTGTACTAAAATATTTTCTCCACGCTCTGGTTCCCCAACTGCCTGTGCAATAAGTTTTACTGCAGTGCGTACATCCTTGATTCCTTTTGGGGTCTTACAAACAAGTACAGGAATTTCAAGATCGCGCAAGGTCGCTATATTTTCCAATGGTATCCAGTTTGGAACAATCACAAGATCAGGTCGCAAAGCTGCCGTTGCTTCAACAGACGGATTACGTGGTATCTTTTGTGGTATTTGTTTGGCAAGATTTACAACATTTGAAGACTTAGGATCGTCCAAAGTTTCATTAATCGCCGCCATGCGTTTTGGGGGTACGAGCCCCAGTACAATTTCATCAGTTCCAATTGAAAATGTTACAATTCGCTGGGGCTTTGCCTTTAACTTTACGACAGTTCCCTGCGCATCGACAACTTCATAAGATGTATCCAAAGCTTCTTTGCTTACAATCATAGACGAGTTATCACTTTGACATCCGCCCGCAATCATACCCAAAAGCAATACAAATAGAATTTTTCCGCATTTCTGCTTAACTTTTTTGATCATCTGCACCTTCCTACATTTTATAGAAACAACACGCTCTTTACACGACTAGAGGAAAATGCCCTACTGTTTTCTTCATACTAGGAATAAAATAAAAAAATCCTGACACTATGTCAGGATTTTTATACGTAAATAAAGAGAAATATTTCGTGCAAAATCCCCATCCCTATCGCTCGCAGGTCAAATGGTGATTGTTAAACAGGCAGTTCTCCTGGCTCTAGATCATCATTCCTCCACGCCTTCCCAAAGTTTGTGCTTTAGTGACATTTTGTGAATTCACTCCCTAATACAGTGGCGGGACCGCGTTGGCTTTACACCAAACTTCCCTATTAAGTCTTTGCAGACACCTGTTTCCATGTTATTAAATTTAAAATTTGATTCTTATTTTTTCTGCATATGATGAACTACAGGTTTAACTGTTTCACTTTCTAGTGCATTCCATGATTCATTCGCACGATCAACGAAAAGCTTCCGAACATTTTCATTTTCACCAACGCCATGAATATATGTATCTACTTTAAAGCCTTCTTTTTCTAAGATAGATTTATGTGAATCTGGTTCTGTACCCGCCATGTCATTATTCGCATGATCACCGGCAACCATCATACCAGGAATCAATGTAACATGATTAATTCCTTTGGCTTTTAATTTTGGAATAATCGTTTCTAAACTTGGCCAGCCTTCGACCGTATACAGCAGCACATTATTCATTCCCATTTCATCGATGCGAGCCTGTATAACTGAATAATACGCATTACCAGGATGCGGTGTACCATGCTGCATTATTAATACAGCATCTTTTTTTCCTGTTTTTGGAAATTCTGTTTTGAATGCATTTAAGAATTCTGTAACATCATCTCTTTGTTTTTCCTGTCCGGTCCAATACATCAAAGATGTTCCCAATGTCATTTTTTTAAATTCAGTTTTATATAAGTCAAAAATTGCACTATCATATGCATATTCCATGCCGGGAATCAGATCCAGTGACGTAAGAGCTACACGAGTATAACCCTCTTGTTTTAAAGCAGTTAAAGCTTCTTCTGGGGTTTGAATCTTAATTCCCTCTTTAGCTTGAATTCGATCAACAATAATATGAGAAGTAAATGCCAAAACCACTTTCGTATCAGGATGCGCTGCTTGAATATCTGCAACCGTTTTTTCAATAGTTGCCTTACGCGATTCCTTAAAGGTCGTACCAAAACTCATGACTACAATGGCATCTTTATTTTCTAAATCTTTCAGTTCAGGATTTTCAAAAACACGAACCCCAATTTCGGCTGCCTGTTTTAAAGCTGGTGTTGCATCCTTAACCTCTGGATTCAGTTCATAACTTGCATAACTCGTTGTCATTCCCACACCCACAAAAGCTGCACAAGCCAGAGATGTGATAAGCACCTTTTTCCAATTTTGTTTCATAATTTTTCCTCCTAAAATAAATAAATACATGCTATTAAAGTTATTGCTCTAGTAACATCAAAATAAAGCTATGTTGGTTATGCAGTTCACCTCCATCTAATCTGAATCATTGTATTTGCGAAATATCTGAAAGCTGCAATTGCAGCTCTTCTTGAAAAAGGCATGTTCCAAAAAAATTTGGAACATGTAAGTACTTCAAGGCATAAAATATATGAGTAATATTCTCCTGTAAAAGCTGCTAAACAGGAAAAACTTTTCGACAAAAATTAAGCTGACAAAAAGACCTCTTTTTGTGCAAACAAAAAGAGGTCTTTATTTTTCATAAACAAAAACACAAACATAAAAAAATCTCGACAATTGTCGAGATTTATAGGCTTAATATGTTGTATTCCTATAAAATCTCCTCCCCATCGCTCGCGGGTCTAACGGTGACTGTTAATTGGGCAGTTCTCCTGGCTCTAGATCATTGTTCCTCCACGCCTTCCCAAAGCTTTTGCTTCAGTGACATTTTGTGGATTCGCTCCCTAATACAGTGGCGGGACCGCGTTGGCATTTCTCCAACTTCCCTATTAAGTCCTCTCGGACACCCAATTCAATCGATATGAAATTATCTTTAAATCAATTTCTTTATTTATACTATCATTATCATTTTATATTGTCAATATACGATTCATAAATAATAAAAATTGAAAATTCGGTATATTATTACTTTACACTTATCGTAAAACTCAGTATCACACAATTTGTGTCTCGTGTTGCCATATCTGTTTTTTGTTTATAACTAAATACAAATACATTTCTACTCATGAAACCAATCATATGAGACCTTTTAGATAACAAAAAAACAAGCCCTACAATTTAACTTGCGGACTCGTTTTCACTCAAAAACCAAACTGATTACTTTAATAATTTGATTATCTTCTAGCAATATATTTGGTCTGGCTGTGGAGAAGACCCTTGAAGCTGTTCATTTATTTGAGCAAGATAATATTGAATTTTTTTTTGACGCTATCATTTTCGTAAGCAATAGCGAGAGCCCATATACCATTGCGGAGCCGATTATGGCAGCAATGACATAACCGATAGATTGACCTAAAGAACTTTCACCAAAAAAACTAATACTATAGTCAGGAAATATACCTGCCCATAAATCTTGTACATTTTGCATTCCTTGCGGAATATAGCCTAGGGTTTCCGATAAATCGTCACCACCCCATTCCCCCCATGCTGTGCCATCGGCAAGCAAACCAAGTGGTGAGAAGATAATCAGCACAGCAATTGCCATCCAATAACGTTTCATCATAATTATACTGCCTCCCTATTTTTATTTGTTTGTGAGGGGAGCATTTCTACTGGCTGAACTGCCATAAATTTTAACGCAGCGACCGTTACAATTCCCTCAATAAATCCAGCAACGGTAAGATGAGCGACCATCATTGCAGGGATAGCTACAGCTAAACCATAGGGACAATACAACGGTGTACCATCAACGGCTGTAAATAAGAGTGGTTGAATGCCAAATTCTATAGATGCAACAAAAGCGGCACAATTAATACCGACATAGCTGGCAATGGCGCCAGCTGCTAGTTGGCGAATTGAGCCTTGCGGTGCATTTTTACTGATGAACTGGTAAACATAATATCCGACAAAAGGAGCAACAAAAGCCATATTAAAAGTATTTGCACCAAAGGCTAAAATGCCGCCATCAGCGAAAACAATAGCTTGAATTGCGAGTGCTACACTCATTGCGATGACCGCAGCCCATGGACCAAAAATAATGGCAACGAGTGTAGCACCAATGGCATGAGCGGTTGTACCGTTTGGAATCGGCACATTGAACATCATAATTAAAAAACAAAATACAGCACCCATAGAAAGCAGGGGCACTTGTTTTACATCCAAATCTTTTTTTAGTTTGGCTGAAGCCTTGTACCATATAGGGAGCATCACTACCCCTAAAGTTAAACAGGTTGAAGGACTTAAATATCCGTCTGGAATATGCATATTACGTGAACCTCCATTTATTAAAATTTTAGGTAAGCGGGGTACCTAAAGACACCTCGCAGATTATTTTGTGTGCATGGTTGGAAATGATACTCCATGCTGTTAACTAGAAATCTAAACCATGAAAAAAAATTTATCATATAATTACTATGTCTTCTGTTTGCTATGCATAGTCGGTTCAAAGCTTTGTAAATCAAGGACTATCATTAGTCATGACAACACCACCTTTTTATTTCGTGTTACTTGTATTGTATATAGTAACACGAAATGTTTTTTTAAGTATAGTTAGTTTGGTATTTTAGTGATTGTTGAAGCCATTCTTCATAAATACGAATGAAATTTAAGGGTTCGGTATATTACTTATTTTTCCTGCGCCGTAAAGCTCAGTGTCGCACAAATTTTATCCCGCGTTGCCATTTCTGTTTTTTGTTTATAATTAAATGCAATCTCAATACCAATAACATTCATATCACTGTTCACAGCTACATTCACTTTCCCATCATCATCTGATTTTACTGTCATAGCAGGTTGTTGGATAAAATCAGAAATCACATCTGCCCCAGACATAGGTTTTCCCTTATACAATACTTGCACTGTTAACATTTCGCCTGCTTTAAGTGATGTTGGATCTGACAACGGTACAATTTGCAAAGGGATTTCTGCTATAGGCTTTATTTTCTTAACAGATGAAAAATAGTTAACACTATATTTCAATGCATGTGTACCAATTGTTGCACCCATCACCTCATTCATTGGTGCATTCACCCAGGTTCCGTCTAATTGGTTACTCCATAAACCATAATCAAAACTCACAACAGCAACCGACAAATTTTCTGACGCATTAATCGTAATATACGTGCCATGGGGGATTGCTACAACTTCTATCTTTTTACCATCTGCATCGTATCCACTAACATTTGTTACCATCTCAGGTGCATAACCATGATCGATACAGCCATCTCGCAGTACCATCTGCCATGCATCATATCTTCTCACAAACCATATGCCATGTGCCCAAACCATTTTTTGTGATTTTATAATAAGAAAAAATACTACAATCACTCCAATTAAAAGTTTCCCTACCAATAAAATCACCTCACATATCATTATACTAAAACATAATGTTCTTTGCGTGACTCTTGCCAACAAGCATTTTCAACAAGCTGTGTTTCATCAAAAGTCAGAAATTTTTTCGTTCGTTCATAAATTGGATCTGGTACAGGAATAGCGGAAAGAAGCGATTTCGTATAAGGGTGTAAGGGGTTAGAAAAAACTTCTTCCGTCTCAGCCAGTTCCATCATTTTCCCACGATACATCACCCCAATTCTATCGCTAAGAAACCGCAATAGCGATAAATCATGGGCAATAAATAAAAATGTAAATTTCTTCTCTCTTTGTAATGTTTGAAACAAGTTAATAATCTGTGCTTGAATAGAAACATCCAGTGAAGCTACTGGCTCATCAGCAATAATAAGAGCCGGATCCAAGCTAATGCTGCGGGCAATGCTCACACGCTGGCGTTGCCCCCCCGAAAGTTCTGTAGGATAACAACGACTAAAATTATAATCCAATCCAACCAGTTTTAACAAGTCATGAATCTTCGCTCTACGCTCTGCTTTGCGACTATAAATATGGTGGATTATTAATGGTTCAGCGATAATTTCTTCAACGGTCATTCGTGGATTAAGTGCCGCAGCCGAATCCTGAAAAATAATTTGTATATTTTTTTGAAGTTCTTTTTTATGCTGCTGATATATATGTTTGTCCGAAATACAATATTTTTTATAATAGATTTCACCGTCTGTCGGCAAATAGAGACCTAATAGAGTACGTGCCAAAGTAGATTTTCCCGAACCAGATTCCCCTGCTAAGCCGAAAATCTCGCCACGGTGCAACTGAAAAGAAATATCATCCACTGCTTTTATAGTGAAAGCATCATTAATATGAAAATATTGTTTTAAATGCCTGACATCCATTAAAATGTCCTCAGCCAATGTGCTCACACCTTATCTGCAAATTTTCCGGTATCACCATCTGTGGTGCCCGTGGATCTAAAAGCCAGGTAGCTGCACTATGAGTTTCACTGATCTTATAAAATGGCGGCATCTTTTCATAATCAATCTTCAAAGCATACTCATTCCGCACAGCAAAAGCATCGCCTTGGGGCGGTTGCAACAATGCAGGCGGCATACCCGGGATATTATGCAACCTGCTGCCGCGTGCGGTAAAACAAGGTTGCGCCTGTAAAAGCCCCCAAGTATAAGGATGGCGCGGATCATAGAAAATGTCTTCCGCCGTACCAATTTCTACAATTTTCCCCGCATACATAATTGCTATTCGATCAGCAATACGTGCAACTACACCAAGATCATGTGAAATAAATACCATTGACAAACCTAGTTTTTCCTGAATCGACTTTAAAAGATCCAAAATCTGTGCCTGCATTGTAACATCCAAAGCCGTTGTCGGTTCATCAGCAAACAAAATTTGGGGCTGCGATGCCAACGCAATTGCTAAAACGCAACGTTGGCACATCCCTCCCGAAAAGAAATGCGGCTGCAAATAAAATCGCTGTGCCGGTTCTTCGAGACCAACCCACGTAAGCAGCTCTAATGCCCGTTTAGCTGCCACTTTTTGAGAAAGATTCTGATGACTTAAAATCGCTTCGATAATCTGTTGTCCAACCGGAATTGTAGGATTCAACGAAAGCATTGGATCTTGAAAAACCATGGAGAACAGACTACCGCGTAAGGAACGCATCTGCATTTCAGAAAACTCCGTAATGTCTTGGTCACCAGCAATGATTTTACCCTGTTTGATAAAAGCATTTGATGGCAGCAATTTTAAAATAGATTTGCAAAGTACAGATTTTCCACAGCCTGACTCCCCTACAATTGCTAAAGTCTCACCTTTGCCTAAAGAAAGTGAAACATCGCGAACTGCTTCAATTTCGCCTGCTTCCGTAGCAAAACTAACCGATAAATTTTCAATTTGCAATACATTATCCATATCCAATGCCTTTCTATAGAAAATAACTTTCACAAACGTCATATGTTAATGACAGCTATTTTATTATTTTTCCAAAACCCAATCCTGAACGTTCCACATCACACCTACTGCGTGATGCCCTAAAATGCGATCCGTCGAAAGGCCCTTTAGCTTAGGCGAAGCAACAAAGTTACCATCTAAATAAGCAATCATGATATAAGCCGGGTCTTTAGCCCATTCTTCCTGAAATTTATTATATGCCTCTTTACGAGCGTTTTGGTCAATTCCTTCTCTTGCTTTGAGCAGGTACTGATCCATAACCGGGTTAGAATAGTGCGTATAATTGCCACTTGCACCAGTAGCAAAATATGCATAGGTTCCGTTATCTGGATCGAATGGAGCTGCCTGTCCGATCAGGAAGCAATCCAAAGTTTTCCAATTCAGTTTTTGTACAACGTTAACTTTCATTTCTACGCCTACAGCTTTAAACTGCTGTGCGACTATATTGGCAATATCAATTCGTTCTTTTTCAAATTCACGTGTATCTACACTGAATGAAAGTCTCTGACCATTTTTTTCGTAAATTCCATCCGCACCTTTCACCCAGCCTAGTGCTTCTACTTTTTGTTTAAATTTCGCTGGATCATAAGCAAACTGATTGATTTCAGAATCATTGTAAATTTTATTGCGCTGAATCGGACTGTACGCCACGCTGCCCTGCCCTGTCAAAAGACTCTTTACAATAGCTGCTTTATCAATGGCATAACCCAGAATAGGGATCAAATTTCGATTTTCCTGCCAAAAAGGTTTGTCATAATTGGGAGCAATAGCCCGATAATCAGCAGTAACAAAATCATAAACCTCGAAATTTTTGTCACCGCGAAAACTTTCCGCATTCTGTGCATTCAGCCAGGCAAGATCTAACTCACCCGATTTAACCTGAACTGCCCTCGCATTTTCATCCGGTACAATTTTGAAAATAATTTTATCAATATTCGGTACCTTATCATAGTAATCTGTATTTTTTACAACGGTAATACTTTGCCCAACTTCCCAATCAGCAAATTTGTAGCGTCCGGTACCGATAGGATGCTGATTAAAGGAATCCGTCATAATATCCTTGCCTTCTAGTAAATGCTTTGGCAGTATTCCCATTGTTAAATAATCAAGCATCGCTGCATTCGGTTTTGATAATTGAATCTGCACGGTATTTGCATCTATTACATTAACAGACGAAATTTCTTTGTAATTGTCGGTAATAGCTGCTTCCAGTGTCTTTGACTGCGTTAAAATATCCAAAGTGAATTTCACATCATCCGCCGTAAAAGGCTGTCCGTCATGCCATTTCACACCCTGACGCAGTTTAAATGTATAGGTAAGCGTATCCTTGTCAAAAATATAACTTTCGGTCAAATCAGGAATTGGATTACCACTTGCATCATATTTCATTAAGCCAGAAAAAATAATATCTGGCAATTCATCATGTGAATTTAATACGGGATTGATTGTCGTATAGTCCCCACTTGCAAAGTTCAGCACTGACCCTGCAGCCTCTTTAGATGCCGATTTATCTGGACTACAGCCAATGAAACATAAACACAAGGGTATAACCAACATAAGGAACAGCCATGTTTTTATTTGTTTTTGAATATTCATTTGAATCTCCCTTTGTATTATAAAATTTTGTCGATAAAATATACATTTTACCATCATAAATTACTGAATTTTTTATTTGTTTCGTTGCGTAAATAATGTCCAATATTCGTGATACAAAACAAGGTTACAATGATAAACATTCCCGGAATTACAATAACCCACCATGAATTGGTTAAAAGTGCTTTATTTGATAGTGAAAGCATACTGCCCCAGGAAACTACTTCCACAGGCAGTCCAAGTCCTAAAAAACTCAAGGTAGATTCCAGCATAATACAGTTGCTAATACTGGCGACTACCATAAACATAATAGTCGATACAAAATTTGGCAATAAATGTTTGTACAGTATCTGAGGAAAGGAAGCTCCCATAGACCGTGCGGCTAATATGTATTCACTGCTCTTAATCTGAAGTACCTCACTGCGCACAATTCGAGCAAGACTCACCCAACTTGTCACCCCTATAACAACAGCAATCGAAAAAACCGTTGGCGAACCGACAATCGACAGCAGCAGCAAAACGATCAATAAATTTGGAACACTGCTAAACATCTCAGCTAATCGCATTAGCAGCTGATCAATCCATTTTGCAGCAGTGCCACTCATACAACCATAAAATATACCAATCAAAGTGAGAATGCTTGTACCTAAAAAACCAATCAGCAATGAAACTCGGCCACCATACCAAATGATGGAAAAAATATCCCGTCCTAAGGAATCCGTTCCAAAATAAAATTCTGTATTTGGTGCTTCATTAAGGTGATTCAGATAAAATCCTGTGGGATCGTGATTCATTAACTGTCCAGCAAAAATACAACCCAATGTAATAGCAGCTAAAACAAAAATAGATACAATAGGCTTTGTTCGCCATCGCTGCCATAGAGCCATTTTTTTTACTGGTGTTATGTTATTCTGATAATTTGCTCCGACAATTATAAATTCTTCATCGTTTTTTTTCATAATCGACCCCTTCCTGCATACGCGGATCGATACATTCATTAATTGTCTGTGCCACTAAACTAGATATTACCACCAATGCCCCAGTAACTAATACAACAAGCATCAGTAAATTATAATCATGGTATTTGGCACTTTCTATAGAGAGCGCTCCAATACCCGGATACGAAAATACTGCTTCAACAACATATGTTCCTCCTAGAACATGCGTGACAGAGATTGCCATAATACTGATAATCGAAGGTGCTACATTACGCAAACAATGCCGCCAAACAATTTGCTGCCGCGTCAGACCTTTCATCTTAGCTAACAAAACATAATCTTTACGAATCTCATCTAGCAGCTTATTGCGAATCATATAAGCGTAGTACCATAAGTGACTTGTAACCATCACAATAAGCGGTAATAACATATGCTGCAACCGATTAAGCATATTTCCTGACTGACCAATATCATAAGCGCCGCCGCTTGGCAGCCAGTGTAAATTTACACTAAACAAGAGAATCAACAAAAGTCCTAACCAAAACGGCGGCAAATAATAGACAATCGTTCCTAATTTACATATAATCCGATCCAGCCAAGTATCTTCATGCAATGCACATAATACAGCTAATAAAATAGCTAATAAAAACACCAATCCATATGCTGTTATTCCAAGTAAAAGTGTATTGCCAATCAAAGCACTCAAAATATCAATCGCTGGTTTTCTATATTTGAAGGAAATCCCGAAATCACCATGTACAGCATTATACAACCATTTTTCATACTGTACTGGTAATGGTTCGTCCAATCCCAGCCGTTCGCGAGCATTCTGCTGTTCAACCATGCTCATGTGTTCTACCCGTTCACCATAAAAAGATTGGAGCGGGTCGCCTGGAGCCAGTCTTGACAATGTAAATATAAAAACGGACAATAAAAACATAAATAGGATAAACACACCTATCTTTTTACTAACATAAGTAAACATTATCCTTTTTTCACCACTTCAATATCTTCATTAACCCACAATGCATTATGATGCGCAGCTTCACTTACCTGCATCGTTCCATCACCAAACATACATACAAATTCTTTCCAATTATAAATACCAAGTATAATATGTCCAAATACAACACAAAACGTAATAAACAAGCCTAAAATCAAATGCATTTTATCTGCATAAAAAGCTATTTCTTTTGGAACTGCCGGTAATGCTGCATACAAAATCCAGCCAGAAACTGCAATAAGAATCACTCCGAAAAATACGATGATCCCCAGCATTTTTTGTCCAGAATTCATCTTACGCATTGCGGGAACCGGTACAATCTTGCCAAGAAAAATTTTTTGAGGGTATCCACCTTGTACTTTCATCCATTCAACATCATTTTTAGTCCAAGTAAAAATCTCACGCCAAAATGATACAACTCGTTTATATTGAAATAGAAAAAAATATATACATGCCAACGATAAGACCCACGCCCCTATTATATGGATTTGCATTACGGTATGCATACCTGCTCCACTAAATGGTCTGAGCCAAAGGGCTATGCCAGTGGACGCTGTCGGTAAAAAGCCAAGAACCAGACCCCAATGGAATACTCTTGTTCCTAACCCATGTTTCAGTACAACTGCCTGATCATCAAATTGTGCCATATTCTATATCCTCCTCTAAGCCTAGGCTAATTTCGTCCGATCTATATATGTCGTATGAAAAAGTTCTTCAGCCATTGGGCTTAAAGGTTTTCCAGCAAGCTTTGCATACATATCCATCAAGCTTTTATTATGATGGCTTTGACGAATTGTGCTCTTTTCATCATCTTTATATAACCCCATCGTACGCATTTTTATATACTTGTTGCGATCTTGTACTACGTCTGTCACCGCATACGCACCTGACCATAAAATGGCTGCTGCAATACCAATCAAAGCGACAAATTCACGACGCGTAACTTGAATGGCTTTTTCAACATAATTGTATTTCATACTAAATCCCCCCCTTAAGACCACGGAAGAATCGCTTTGGCTGTGCCAAGCCACGATGTCCCCATTGGATTAATTGGTTGCCCGCCACCGTTGACACATCCGCCTGGGCAATTCATCACTTCAACAAAGTGATAAGGTGATGTACCATTTTCTATTTGTTTCAATAATGGTTCAATATTTTTCGTACCATGAACCACTGCTACCTTTAAGACAATTTCTTTCTCTGTCTCTTTTAACTTCATAGAAACTTCCGCTTCTTTTACTGTCGCCAGCCCACGAACTGGCGTTAGGTTTAAATTTGCCAATTCTTCGCCTGTTATAACAAAATAAGCTGTACGAAGCGCCGCTTCCATAACTCCGCCCGTAACACCAAAAATCGTACCAGCTCCCGTGTATTCTGCCATTGGATTGTCTTGTTCAGTTGCCGGTTCTACCATTCTGAGATCAATTTCTTTTTGTTTAAGCAAACGAGCCAAATCTCTTGTTGTTAATACAACATCTGTATCCTGATAGGTTGCTGTATGGCCTTTTTTCTTCCAATAATTCGCTGCTGCCGTGAATTCCGGACGTGAGGCTTCCAATTTTTTAGCTGTACAAGGATAAACACCTACCACATAAATTTTTTCTGGCTCTGTATGCCAAATTTCGGTTGCCCCGTAGATCTTAACTACAGGTCCAGCCATTCCTTGCGGTGATTTTGCTGAAGATAGATGATCTTTTAAATTTGGATGATATAGTTCCATATAACGAACCCAGGCAGGGCAACATGAAGTAAACTGCGGTAAAGGGCCCATTTCATGTTCGGAAGGGATCCCCAATATATAGTGCTCTATTTTAGCGATCAGCTCTGTGCCTTCTTCCATAATAGTATTATCTGCAGCAAAGTTGACATCCATAATTTTAAAGCCTGCTTTTTTAAGAGCGCCATACATTTGTTTTGTAACGAGTGTTCCCGGTTCCATACCAAATTCTTCTCCCAAAGCAACACGTACAGCAGGAGCAATCGTTGCTACGACTGTAATATTAGGATCATCTAGTTTCTTAATAACTTCAGCTAATGGATCTTCCGTATCCTTAATTGAACCAAATGGACAATTCACAAGACATTGACCACATTGCAGACATTTTGTCGAATCAATGTGATGCACGGCACCATAAGCACCGTCAATCGCGTTCGCTGGACAGAAAGATTTACAAGAATCACAGCCTTTGCAAACATTTGCGTCGATCTGAATAATTCCATTTAGTTCATGCTCCTGATAAGATTTAATGATAATCTCCCCCAACTTGTAACCATATTATTCTTTAAATTTTTATGTATTTAATTAGAATGAAATTAAAAAAATACTATATATGAACGCTTATTCATAAACTGTATTTATTATATAGTTTACAAATTTGAGATACAACCCATGCATGGGGTTGTATCTCAAATTCTTTTCTACATATAATATAGTTTGCTATTACGCTTGAAATTAAAGAATAATTTGCTATCACATCCCTATCCCCTCTATAAAAACAACCGCCTTTGATAACAAATAGTTTCATCTCTTGAAACTATTTGTTATCAAAGGCGGTTATTGCTTCCGCTGTTTTTTTATTTCATAAATCGATCGATTGCCTTGTTTAAATTTGCTAATGCCTCTTTATCGTCGGCTTTGACCGCATCAACAATACAGTGTTCAATATGATCCTTTAAAATTACTTTACTTACACCATGTAAAGCAGAACTAACTGCCGATAATTGTATCAAAACTTCACTGCAGTCGCGACCATTTTCAACCATTTTTTTTATAGATTCCATATGTCCAATTAAGCGAGACATCCTATTTAAAACAGCTTTGGTCTGGGTATGCGTATGAACATGTGTATGTACAATAACGGTCCCATCTTCCCCTATATGTTGATGTTCTTGTTTTTCCATTTAGACACCTTCTACTATTTAAAAATCATAATAATTATAATTACAAACTATAATTTATCACAAGAATCGTTTTATTATATCATATATCGTCAGCCTCGCCCTAATCAAAATTCACGACCGAATCAATCAGTTTTTTTGCAATATTCTCCATGCGTCTGGTATCGGTATTCGTATAATGATCTGGCAGATTTTTATTACGAGTCATAACACGATCGTTCTCATATTCTTTTTTTATTTCACTATTATGTACGTGCAAATACCAGTTCGCATCAAAATTTAATAAATGATCGTTCTTTCCTAATACTTTGTACCGTTCTTGATAAGCCTGTTATGGTGCTTCAAGATTCCGGGTCAGATTTCTGGAAACAATTAAATCAAAGTAATTGTCAGCAAACAATAATTTATGTGCTTCCATTTGTTTAAAACGAATATCACAATGATATCACCTTGCATTCGTTCTTGCTTTTGTTAGCATTGCTTCCGTATAATCAACCGCCGTGACATCATGTCCAGCACCTGCCATAATAATTGCAAAAAAACAGGACCGATACCAATATCAAGCACTCTCAATTTTCTATCTTTTACAGATGGACACTGTTGTCGTATTAATGCAAGCCAATCTTCTTTTTTAAAAGTTTCTAATTCTTCTAAATTTATTTCACAATACCTAGAAGATCTTTGATCCCAATATTTTTCTATTTTTTTTTAAAGTTCTTGCATAAACTACCTCTCAATCCCGTAATCTTAAATTTTTCATACGACTTATAAAAATATTAAAAATACCACTATATATATAGTATAGACAGTTCTTCTAATCCACAACCCACCCTAGGGGTTATATAAAGAAGTTTTCTTTTCGAGAAAAACTGGATGCCTTTTTAATGTTTGCAAATTTGTATTGTACCCCTAATATAAAAACTGCCCTGTTCTTTAACACAAAAAGCTCTCAATAAAATCGGAAGGCTAACTGTGATTTTGTCAAATATAGTCCCACTTTCAAATCAAAAAACTTCTAAAAGTATAATGTAATAACATCATCTTTTTAGAAGTTTTTTGATTTTTATGATTATTGATGCATGCAAGTCCTGACATCTCTTTTTTATCGGCTTATGCTTTATCTAAAGCGTGAATCCATTCTGATCTTCAAGAACTTGCCAACGAATAAACTGACACTGTTTTCTATATCACTTTTTTTAAATAAACCATTAATATGATTGTTAAAAAGCGATCGGCGAACTGGCACCGAAATATAAAAACAACAGGACCCATTTTCATAATAAAATATTCATACAGTTACTATGGAAAGATCATTGGAGTAGTTCACCTGGCTTGCAATACATTTCAGTTTTAGTCCTTATATAAAAAATTTTCACAGTTAAAAAATACGTAACAATAATGTTTAAAATAGTGGTGTTGTTCTTTCAAAAGCTTTTTCTGTGGTTTTTAGCCGATAGCATCAAGTGCATTATTTGCCAGCAAATTGACTAAAATGAGCTTATTTTTTCATTAATACTGTCTTAACATCGTAAACATCTGGCACCCGTATGTGATAGTTGTAAATAATTTTTCACCCATATTTATATTGAATCCCCCGTACTTTATTTAATATAATCTAATGTTTAATTTTATCATATTTTAATTATAAAAACATCTTTAAGAAAAATATTATTAACATTTTTATGCGAATATTCTCATAAAAATTCTCAATTAACATGCGTTGTAATATATATAGTATTGAATTAAGGAATTTATACAGAGTAGATTTTTAATGGAAAGTAAGCGAAATCACATCATTTTCTGAAAATTTATTTTTTATTTATGCAAAATAATAGGACCGCATTTGGATATTTTGCGATCCATATAAACTTTTCCAATTGATAAATTGATCTTTTTTATGGTTTTATACAACAGTATCCGTGTCCCTGAAGCATAACCAGTCTCGTAATCCCCGCCGAAACTACCGTAACATATTTAGGTAAAATTGTTTCTTGGACAGCATTTGCTTGTAAAGCATTCCTGCAAGCCATTATCTTTATTCCTTGCTGTACTAAACATTCCATTTAAAATTTGGCTCAAACTCAAAAATGCAATAGCATCACACGAATGTAAACCCATATGCTAACCATTATCAAGGCATTCATCCAAACAAGGACCGTAGCTCCCATAAATAATGTTCTAATATCAAAACCCATACATCAAATCCTCTATATCCATCAAAAATTTTTATTGTTTAAAACAAAGTAACCCTGAATTATTCACGTAAATTATTAAATTCGATGTAATGCCAATAAATTCAAGCATTACAGGGATTTTTATCTTTCACCTAATAGGTGAAATTAAAAAAAGATACAAAAAAGGCTTCAACTTTGTTA
>Ga0302140_10002278_pt1 | contig 24974 bp, 25 predicted proteins | sample I_Bog_E1_1_FD_202095 | JGI IMG/M metagenome (GOLD analysis project Ga0302140, IMG submission 202095) | Peat permafrost microbial communities from Stordalen Mire near Abisko, Sweden - I_Bog_E1_1 | ecosystem: Environmental > Terrestrial > Soil > Wetlands > Peat | place: Sweden: Abisko, Stordalen... | reverse complement strand
TTCTTGCGGTCCCTCTCCTTGACATTGGGCTTGCCATTGTAAGGCGATTGATCCATGGCCAGCCAATATTTGCCGCGGACCGAGGGCATATTCATCACAAGTTGCTGTCGATGGGGGTTACGCCCCGGCGTCTCGTCTTGATTATCTACGGCATTTGCGGCATTGGTGCGGTCGCCTCCCTGTTGGTAACGGTAAGTCCGGAGCGCAACCGGGGATTCGTAATCATACTGTTCTGTCTCACTGCCTGGTTAGGTTTACAGCATCTCGGTTACAATGAATTCGGAGTTGCCAGCCGACTCGTTTTGGGCAACACGTTCCGTACGGTACTCAGTGCCCAGCTTGCCTTGGATGCATTCGAACGCGAGGTCCGTGCCGATATACCCCTTGAAGCCTGTTGGGACGTGCTTTGCCGCACCTGCCCGCAGTTCGGTTTTTCGGGCGTCGTATTTCACCTTGATGATGCGGTGCATCGATGGGGAGTGAATACTGGATGGCAAGCAAGGGTTGACTTTCCAGAGCGCGGCTACATCAGCCTTTGGCGCGAGTCGGGGGCGAAAAGCCAGGGCGCAGCCGCCGTTTTATTTGTTGACTGCGTGGCGCGATCTTTTAATGAGAAATTAAGCGATTTGGAAGCTATTCACCAACACTGAGGAGGGAGATCTATGTTTACTGACGTGCGTATGCGTTATCTCTGGTGTGTGTTGACCGGCGGGATGCTGTGGATGTCTATTTTCCCTAGCAGTAATTCGATTGTTCTAGGGGATTCCGCTTATAGTTTGAGTCGTTGGGTGCATTTTCTTGTCTACGCGCTGGTTGCCGCCATCCCATTTACGGCATGGAGACGGAAAAGTACTGTGCTTTTGTCTCTTGCTATCGCCATTCTAGGTTTTGCATTTGAGCTTCAACGTGCGTATTTTCCAGGCCATGCTGTCCAGTCCCAGAATGTGTTCGCTGATATGTTTGGAATTGCCGCGGGTATTCTGCTTGGCTTGAATATCCGCATGATGCGAAACCCAGCAAAGTCGCACAATCAGGCGAATCCAGATTCTTCTCGCCCGACCACACACGAGGTTTAATTCCGCGGCGCATTGCAATGGAATACCTTGACAGCACTTGAAGAGTTGGATATATAAGGCAAGCTCTATGGAAATGCCGGGCTGGTCGAGTGCGAGTTCAGTCTGCGCACCTTGAGCGCATCAACTCAGACTCGTGAGCCGGCCTGGATGGAACCCTAAGCATCTCGTGCGGCAAATAGCCCAGTGAGATCTGGAAGGAATTAATTGCGCAAGGCAAATGGGTGGGCGTGTAAGCGTAGAAAGCCGCACAGTCATGCTTCCTTGACGGCTCTCCTGCTCAGCTAGTATTCGTGGCCACTTCCAATCACTCCTGTCTCTGAAAGCTGTGTTGGCGCTTCCGTCCGGCGCAATTTCATCCATCGCAATCTCAATTTCCCGGGCGGGTACTGTAAAACCGGCCTCTTCGGATGGCCTGAGACGTGATAGTCTCGCCTTGCGACGGAGTGCATTTGCAAGGCGCGATGTGAGTTGTTTCAGTTGTGGCCGAATTACAAGCCTTCTTGATGCGCGTTATGGTTGAATTCGCTCCGCCGGGGTAGCGCCCTGCAGACCGATTCAGTCCAATGACGCGTGACTGGCTCCAAAGGAATCGGTGATCGAAACCCTCTGCGGTTTGCCTGATGGGCTGGCCGGCAGGGGGTTTTGTGTCTTTACCTATATTCTTAGAACAAGGCTTCGCCGTGAGACGCCTCCGGATCACGAATCGCCGCCGTGTGCTGAGCCCAGCCGTTAAAAAAGCTCTATAGAACCATAATGCTTCGCTACGAAACCAAACTCCAGATGTCGATGGCACTTGCCTGCAAGTACTCCTCGCCATTTACGTGATCGTCAAACCCCTAACTCCCTACGAGGCAACAAACTCTTCCCGCTGATGCATCTCACACCGGAGTTACAATAAGCTTCCAGATAAAACCGAAACTGGCTCTGCGGGGAACCAGCCTAGCCGAGGGATAGACCCGCCACGCCTGGAAAATCCAAAGCAAGCTCCCACGAGAATGCTTGCTTTGCAATCGACAATCTGGGCGGTATGATGCACGGTGGGGGGGAGCATGGTCTCCGATTCGCGCGGGATTGTTCATTGGATTGTGGGCGCGTTGATGATGGCGCTTACGACGGCTCTGCTGGTGTGGTTTGGCGCCAACTCGACCGCGGCGGGGATGGCGTTTCTGGTGTTAGTAGTGTGGTCATCCACCCAAGCCGGGCTCTGGCTTGCACTCTATATAGCGGTTCTTTGCGCGCTTTCCTTCGACTATTTCTTTCTGCTGCCTTACCGCACTCTGCGACTGGCTGGTTCGCAGGAGTGGGTGGCGATGCTCTCGTTTCTTGCTTGTTGCCTGGTGGTGGTGCGGGTGGCAGAGCGCGCGCGGCGGCAAACTCTTCAGGCTGAGCACCGGCGCGAAGACGTAGAGAGGCTATACGAGCTGAGCCAGGAGATGATGGTACACGAGGACGCGGAAGGGCTCATCCACGAGCTGCCGCGGTTTATTGACCGCATCTTCGCTTTGGATGGCGTGGTTTTATATGTCTCGGAAGAGGACCAGTTCTACGCGTCGGCCGGTGAACTGCCGCTGAGTACACAAGCAAGCCTGAGGGCGATGACACAAGGACCCAACCCGACGCTGCATTTGCCCGGCGACTTTACTGCGATGACGCTGATGATGGGAATGCGGCCGGTGGGGGCTCTGGGTTGGCGCCCGGCGACGCTTTCCCACGAGGTTGCCTCGGCGGTGACTGCTCAGGTGGCCATCGTGCTGGCGCGGGCCATCGCTATCGAGGCCTCGGCGCGAATGGAAGCAGCCCGTGAGGGAGAGCGGCTGCGCACGGCACTGATCGACTCGCTAACGCACGAACTGCGTACTCCGCTGACGTCGATCCGCGTGGCTGCCACCACACTGCTTGAGGCCAACGGGCTGGATGAAGCGGGGCGGCTGGACCTGGCGTCCATCGTCGATGAAGAATCTGCGCGACTGGATTTGCTGATTGGCGAGGCAGTCGAGATGGCTGAGATCGACGCCCAAGTAGTGCAGGTTAACCTTGTTCCTGAGCATCCCCGTGCTTTGCTTGATCAGGCTGTGGAGGAATCGCGGAAGGTGCTGGCCTCGCGGCGGGTTGCAATTTCCGTAGAGGGCAGCGATGAACCCGCCTGGTTCGATCCACACCTGTTGGGGCGAGTTCTGCGGCATCTGCTGGAGAACGCGGGCAAGCACACTCCAGCAGGCAGCCGCATTACGCTGAACAGCCGGAGGAACGGCGACCGGCTGGAGTTTTGTGTGGAAGACAACGGCCCCGGAATCGATGCCCTGGATCTGCCGCTGATCTTTGACAAGTTTTACCGTGGCAAGCGAGGCGCAATCGTGGGCAAAGGCTCAGGCATGGGCCTGGCGATTACACGCGCGATCTTGACGGCGCATGGCGGAGAGATTGAGGTTTCGAGCGTTCCGGGGAAGGGAACCAGCTTCCGGTTCTGGGTACCGCTGGTGGAGAAGAAGCCGGCGAATTCAGCGAAGAACGTACAAGAAAGTTTGGACTGAGACTGCTTCTCAATTCGATTATTTCGTCGGTTCCTGACTCCAGTCGCAAGGGATTTCGCGGCGCTGTTCGGAGCTTTCCGCGGCCCATTCGAGCAGGCGGGCGATGCGCCATGCGGACATGGCATCCACCGGGGCGGGGGCTTTGTCGAGGAGAGCGTCGCGGACGCCTGCGTAGTAGAGTCGGTAGTCGCCGGGGATCGGCTGGACGGGGCGGGTCACCATGGCGCCTTCCGCATCGACGTGAAGTGTGCCCCAATCGGCGGTTGGCTCTTTGCCCCAGGCAGGGTCTTCGATGCGGGTGACTTTATTGAGAGCGGCTTCCTGGGGATCGACGCCTAGTTTCCAGTAGTTGCCTTTGTTGCCGCGGAGATGGAAGCGCGGGCGCGGTGGGGTGGAGAGGCAGTTGGCGCCCAGGACAGCCGTGAAGCCTGGATAGCGGAGACGCACAGTGAAGGCGTCGTTGGAGCCCTCGCCGTCGCGCTCGCGTGTGACATTGGCGCTGACTGCCTCGGGCTTGCCGAAGAGCGTGAGCGCCTGGTCGCCGATGTGAGTTCCAAGGTCGAGCAACTGGCCTCCGCCCTGGGCCGGATCGTCCTTCCAGGGGCGACGCGTGGAACCGGGACTCCAGCGGTCGAAACGGGACTCGAAGTACACCAGGCGGCCCAGCGAGCCCTCATGCAGTAGTTTTTGAGTCGTCTGGAAGTCGCCGTCCCATCTACGGTTAAAGAATGGGATGAGCGCGACGTCTTTGGCTTTGGCGAGCGCGATGAGCTGGGCGACTTCAGACGATGCGACGGCCACCGGCTTGTCTACGACGAGGTTCTTGCCTGCTTCGAGGATCTGGCGGGCGACCTGGAAGTGGGTTCCGCTGGGTGTGGCCACGACGAAGAGATCGAGCGAGCTGTCGTCCAGCATGGCTTCTAGGGAGCGGTAGGTGGTAATTCCGGGATAACGCTGGGCGGCGTTGACCGAGTTGCGCTCGACCACTGCGGCCAGTTCAAGCCCTTCGACGGAGGAGATCAGCGGTGCGTGAAAGACACGCCCGGCCATGCCAAAACCTACCAAACCGACTCGAATCATTCGTCCCTCCAGAAGGACGCTCAAGATGCCCCAGAAGAGGATAAGACGGATCTGGTCATTCATCCAACTGGCGGGTTTGGTCCTTGACAGGATTCTGGCGCAAGACCCTCATTTCGCTTTAGTTATTGCCCAGCTTCACAAATAGGCAGAAACTACGCAGGCTTTAAGAATATATGAGGGAGGGGTGTGGGTATTTATTTTCTGGTTAACAGATGCGGATCGAGTAGCGCCTGTATCGAGACCATGGTTCGAGTTTTCCCAGGTCTCAAAGGCGAGCGGGACCTGGGGCACCCTCATCTTCCACTTACGACATGGCGGGGCTGGGGCATTTCCCTTTGTCCGCTATGAATCATTGTGCGCCGGCGGAGGGTAATTATCGGCAACATTTGGAATCGACAATTAGCTCAAGGCAGGCTCTCCAACTGACTGACGAGGACTGTCCGCGGGACGCCCGGTGCCGAACGAACGAGGGATGGTCGAGTCTCGTGGCTTTTTACCTTTTTCGCAAACGACGCGAAAAGGATGGGTACCCTGCGATTGTGTCTTCACGCGCGCACACGAGATTTCAGTAAAATGATGACCTTCAGGTGGATTTATCGTAAAATTCAGGACGCGCCCAAACGATCTTGGTTCTTAAGGTGGAGCAAAACATGGAAGTCAAAGGTGCAAGCCTTTTGTACACACTGGCAGGCCTGATGATCACGTTCGCAGGGTTCTCGACGCTCTTGTTCGTCGTGCGACAGGCCGCTGGAGCTAAGTTGTCGCTGCTCGACAGATACCTTGCAAAAACGGTCATGACGCACATTTTCGTATTGACTGCGGGAGCGCTGCTGCCGGCGCTGTTTGCGCTCTACGACATGCAGGAAAAGTGGATTTGGCGAGGCTCTGGCGTGCTTTTCGCGCTACCGATGCTCTCTCTTCAGGTCACCTATCCGCGCCGCCGCCGCAAGGTGGCCGGCAATGGACCGCCGCCCGGAATATTAGCGGTCTTCGTTGTGTTCGGTTCCGCTGTGACACTGGCGATGCTTGGCTACGTTCTGGCAGGCCTGCAATACAGCGCCGCCGCCTACATCACGGCGTTGACGATCGACTTCTTCACCGTCATTTTCGGATTCGTGACCGCGCTCGAAGTGATTATGCAACAGCCAATGGAAGTGCCGGAGCGAGACGGTCTGATTGAGGATCAAGCGGATGGGGGGCTTGGTCCTGCCGATCTTCGACAGCAGCACGAAGAGGTACAGCGTGACGGGATGTTCGGGCTCGACGAGATCGCGGATACGCCCGTCACAGCGTGCTGTGACGGCGACGACAGGATCGCGATCGAGCCCCAGAAATGACATAGGCGTTGACCGCACGCCCGGCGTGATGGAGTAGAATTCCGCCATGACAGAAAACCCCTCTCAGACCGTCTTCGTGGTGGACGATGAGCCGGGAACCGCATTGACGATCGCCGCTATTTTGAATGCGTCCGGCTTTCAGGCGACCGCCTTCACGGACGTCGAGAAGTTATTGAAGGAGGCGGAGTCCTGCTGTCCAAACATCTTGGTTTCCGATGTGGTCATGCCTCAAATGAACGGCATTGAGTTGGCAATCAAGTTCCAGGCGGCCTATCCGAAATGCAAAATTCTGCTGTTTTCTGGAGATGTCTCCGCAAACAGTCTCATGGAAGTTGCCACAAAAAAAGGACACGCCTTCACGCTTATGAGCAAGTCAATTCTCCCGAAGGACCTCGTGGCCGCTGTCTGGAATCTTTAGTTCCTCGTCTGTTTGCCAAAGCGGAGGCCCACGCGGCGGTCACCAGCGCGGGTTACGGATAGTCGGGGTTCGAGTTATTCCAGGTCTCAAAGGCGAGACCTGGGCACCCGGCTTCCCACCCTTCGCAGAATACACAGAATACGGGAAGGATGGGGTACCCGAGGTTTTGGGAGAGTCAAGGGTGGGCCGCCCACCCCTGATTCGCAACTGTTCAATTCCAGAGATCACTTTATGGTCAGGACGATGACGCCGTCGTGGGGAGTTGAGTCGCCGATGTAGCCTACGGCGCCTTGATTGTTCCTCACAAACTCGACGACCGCCGCGTCGTTTGGAAGGGACTTGGGCATCGAGGCCTGGCCGGAAAGGACAAGGCTTTTCCACCCGTTCCGGAAGGGGCCATCGCTTTTAGCAATGTATGTCCTCAGAAACAGTTCGTGGTGGACGCTTTCCATGAGCAGGACCGGCGTTACACGGCTGCCTTTAAGAGAGGTCGAAGCGCCGGTAAAGACATCGACCAGATCGCTCTTCGACACTTCGCTGACCTTAACGCTGGGGTTGGCAATCACAATCACCTGGGCCTTGGCCTGGACGACGAAGATCGACGCGGACGCTACAAGCAGTATTGCGTACAGAAGCTTTTTCATGTTCCTTCTCCTTTCGCGCCGCTTAGAAACTGACGCCAACCTTGAGGATGGTCAGTTTGGTTTGTGGCTGCACAATGGTGTTGTTTGTGTTACTGTAGGCGTCTGCGATTCCGCCGATCCCATCGAGGAAGTGCTGCTCGCCCTTCAAATAGACAAAAGAATTCACGTCATAACGCGCCGAAAGTGCCCAATCCTTCTGGTAGCGGCTGGAATCAAGCGCGGCCAGGCGATTGATGGAACTGGAGAAATACGTTCCCACGACCAGCTTGTCCGAGACTTTGTAGGTCCCCATCCCATACCAGTTTCTGAAATCCAACGGCACTTTGATTGTGGGCCCGCCGGTAAAGACAAAAGTGTAGTGAGGCGGCAGGCGCATGTATTCGTAATCGACCGTTATGCGCTTGTGCTCGTACTGGCCAAAGTAGAAGGGAATCTGAAAGGTCTGTGTGGTAGTCGTGCCAGTAAAAGTGGCGAGAGTGGCCTGACCGCCCTGATTGTTGCCGGTCTCTGAGGCACCCAGCATCAGACCCTGGACAGGTGTTTTCCATCGCAGAGTTCCACCGAAGATGTTGCCGTTCGCCCCATTCGGAAACCCGAATCCCTTTGTGGTAAAAGACGCCAAGAGGGGGTCATTTGAAGCGATTATGCGTTCGCCGTCCCAAGCACGGTAATCGATCGACCCGGCCTTCGCGGGCAATTTGATATTTCCATAAACCACACCGCCCAGATGCGTCAGGATTGAGGTTCTGGTCGCTACCGGATAGATTCCTTGCGGAAGAATCGACCAGATGTAGGCAGAATCGATATCCTGGACCTCGTTGAACAATCCCTCAGGCGTTTTGACCTTGCCAAAGCGGAAGCCGATTTTTTCATTGAACTTGTAATCTCCCTGGGCCCAATCCAGGCTGATGGTGTTGCCATAGTTGCCCAACAGAAAGTAACGCGCCTGCACGCCAACTCGCAGCTTCGGAGTGGGCACTGCGGTCAGGTTGAGCACCGCCTCGCTCCAGGCCGGGCTGCCGTTGCTCGAATTCGTTGAAAAAATGTTGTTCTGCGTGGTGTATAGAAATCCCTGCGTAGCATATCCGTGGATCTGAATGTTCAAATCGTCAAGGCTTTGCGCCGCCGCCGGTATTGCCCCCAATGCAAGCGCCAAAGCGCTTACTAAAAGTCGGTTCATTGCTTATCTCCTTCGCTAATTTCCGCGCACAATCACTCTGGGCGCAAAACCCGGCCCTCTCCTCGACAAGTTGTACGATTGCATCGCTGGTTAGCGAGCGCGACAAGATGGCTCAGAAACTCTTCGATTGTGCTGTTGTCCTATCGACAAATGCAGACGCTGGTTTCAGTCTTCAGCAGAGGAACGGAGCAAAGCTGACCGTCTGGAGTGCCTGACAATCTCGTCGGTCGCTGCTACCTATCCAGGATAGTTTTGGCAATGCGGTGACGCTGCGCGAGGGCGATACTCCGCTCCATCATCTGACTCGGGCTGCCAAGGCCCTTGTGCATCGACTGTTTATTTGCCAAGTACGGGGGGATGAATCCGACCGGATCGTTTAAAGACACGTGGAAGGCAGCGGCGATGAGCGCAGGCAGGTGGCCCACACAGATCCTGCTATCCATCTGTCCTTCCCAAATGAGGTAAATGTTTGCCCCTGATCCTAGCGATGACTGGGACTACCTGCCGGCCGCCTGCTCTTTGGTCAATGCCTGCTCGAAAGTCTTCTGAGCGTCAGCGACGAAATCCTTATAGCCGGCCGGGTCGATCAAGACACGGGGGCCATCCTGCGGATAGCGCTTTAGTTTCGTGAGCATATCGAAATACCCACCGTGCGCTCCAAGAAATACGTCACAGGGCAAGGCCCGCAGCACGGCAAATGTATGTTGGAAGTCCTGAGCAATGCCGGGATAGCTGACGGGGTGACTGGGTGTAGCGACGAAGTGGTACTCCGACCAAAAGCCTGTTCCTCCCACGATGACAATGTTGCGAGACGTTCCTGCGGGCTCCCCTGGGAGATGAGAGCGCATGGTCCATGTAGTACATCCACGCGTATGGCCCGCAGTCTTATGGGCTGTCAGTGTCACGTCTCCGAGGCTTACAGTGTCCTCGTCGTTGAGAACTCTGTCCACGTGCACGGGGGCATAGGTGGGGATATTGGGCGAGGGCACCAGGAAATCTGTGCGTGCGCCGGTCTCAACCACGCTCACGTCGCCGTCCATCACCATGTTCTTCGCATGTGTCTCGCGAATCACCTCGGCCGCTCCACCCATGTGATCGAAGTGCGCCTGACTATTGAGAAGAATCTTGATGTCGGTCCAGCGGAAGCCGAGCTTCTCCACACTCGCGCGTATCTGCGGGGGCGAAGAAGCGAGGTTGGCATTGATGAGAATATTCCCTTTCGGAGTGACGACCAGGTAGCTGGCAAGATCCTGACTTCCCACGTAGTAGAGGTTGTCGGCAATTCGGAACGGAGCGATGGGCGTGGTCCACGAAGGGTTCGTTTCCGCATGGATGAGTGCTGAAGCGCAGAACAGGACCAACAACAACCGGGAAAGAAAGACGCGCATAACTTTTATATATAGCATGCAGAAATGCGGATAACCCAGGTCTTGATTCTGGGGCTGGGAAGGCAAATCATCCGAGTTGTCAGACATGGATCACCCGCTATCCCGAAGGGGCTAGCCTCCCGCAATCGCCCCGATAATGAGCAGGGGCTCTTTTCCCTCAGATACTGCGCTTGGCAACGACTTATCGACGGACTCGAGGGACCAGTCCTCAGCGCAGGCAAAGAAGCGAAGGAAAGGCCGGCGCTGGCCGGTCTCATATTCGCGAATGGTGCCACGCAGCATGGGATAGGCGGTCTCGATTGCGTCGAGCACGCGGCGGATTGTTACCGGCTCGACGACTTGCAACGCTACCTCGGGACCCACATGCGCCAGATTGCGCAGATGGTAAGGAAGGATTACGCGGATCGTCAGCGGCGTCAGGCTCGATGGATTCATGCGAGCGTCTGCACCTCGACGGAAAGGACGGCTGGCAGGTCGTGCACGATTGGCTGCCAGTTGTCGCCGGCGTCGGACGAGCAGTAGACCTGGCCACCGGTGGTGCCGAAATAGACTCCGCACTGATCGAGCGAGTCGACGGCCATGGCGTCGCGCAGCACATTTACATAGCAGTCCTGCTGCGGCAGCCCTTTGGTCAGCGGCTCCCACTCGTTGCCGCCCGTCTTGCTGCGATAGACGCGCAGCTTGCCCTCGAGCGGGAAGTGTTCCGAGTCACTCTTGATAGGCACGACATAGAGGGTTTCCGGCTCGTGCGCGTTTACGTCGATGACAAATCCGAAGTCGGTGGGCAGATTGCCGCTGATCTCATGCCAGTTGTCGCCCGCATCGTCAGAGCGCATCACGTCCCAGTGCTTCTGCATGAAGAGGACGCCGGGGCGCGAGGGGTTCATGGCGATGTGGTGGACGCAGTGGCCGACCTCGGCAGTGGGGTCGGGAATCATGTTGGAAACCAGCCCTTTGTTGATCGGCTTCCAGGTGAGGCCGCCGTCGTCGGTGCGAAAGGCTCCGGCGGCGGAGATGGCGATATAGATGCGATCGGGATTGGCAGTGTCGAGGATGATGGTGTGCAGGCACATGCCACCGGCTCCGGGCTGCCAGGCGGGGCCAGTGCCGTGGCCGCGCAGGCCTGCCAGCTCATGCCAGTTCTTTCCGCCGTCGGTGGAGCGGAAGAGCGCGGCATCTTCGACGCCGGTATAGACGGTCTCGGCATCGCTGAGCAAGGGCTCAAGGTGCCAGACGCGCTTGAACTCCCACGGATGCTGCGTGCCGTCGTACCACTGATGCGTGGTGAGCGGCTTGCCGGTCTCAGGCGAGAGATCGTAGAGAAAGCGGTTGCTCTTGGCCGGCGGCCAGGAGAGAGGCGCTTCGTCAGGCTTTACGCCGGGCTGCTCCCAGGTGTTGCCGCCGTCGTTGGAGCACTGTAGCAACTGGCCAAACCAACCGCTGGTCTGCGATGCATAAATACGGTTTGGATCAATGGGCGACCCCTTCATGTGATAGATCTCCCACCCCGCAAAATGTGGTCAACTGACCTTCCAATCCTTCCGCTTGCCGTCTGAGGTCAGGATGAATGCCCCTTTGCGCGTTCCTACGAGGACTCGTATATTGCTCATGGCTCTCCTATTCTTCCCGGCTCCAGCCCGGATCAAGCTGCACGGGCCGGACTTCCGCAAGGTCCGTGACGAAATTTTGCCCGGTGAGAGGGCAAATTGCAACCAGAATCTACGCCTGCGCCCTTCGGGGAGCTGGTTTTGGACGCTGTTTTGGGGGAAGGCGGATTTCTGATATTGATTGGTTGAAATCGGCGGCAGGGAGACCTCTGATTCCTCGTAGCTAAAGATGGAGATGTTGCTCGCGCGGCCATGCGGGCTAGTATCAGGCAGGCGGCCCAGGCATCGATTCTACTAGCTTCAGCCTTCGAGTTTATAGCGGGTCTCGGCGAGGCGGTAGAGGCGACGCCAGACGAGGCGGTTCATGGTGACGACCATGAGGGAGATGAGGATGGTGGCGAGGAGGAGGATGGGAAAGCGGCCACTGTCGGTAGCGGCGTCGATCTGCGCGCCGAGGCCTACGGTTTGCAGGGTGCGGTCGGCGACATGGGAGTATTCGGCAAAGACCGAGGCGTTCCAGGCTCCGCCGGACGCGGTAACCATGCCGGTGATGAGGTAGGGGAAGATGCCGGGAAGGATGAGCTTGGTCCAGCGCTGCCAGCGTGTGAAGTGGTAGACCGCGGCGGCCTCATTCAGGTCAGAGGGGATGGACATGGCTCCGGCGATGACGTTGAAGAGGATGTACCATTGCGTGCCGAGGAGCATGAGGGCAACTGAGCCGATGCCCAGGCCACCGCCGATCTTGACCAGTCCGATGAGCAGGATGGGAAAGAAGGCAGTGGCTGGGACTGAGGCAAGGACCTGTGCCACCGGCTGGACGACTCGGGCCAGTTTGGGGTTGAGACCGATGGCGACGCCGACAGGGATGGTCCAGAGAGCAGAGATGAGCAGGGCGGCATTGACGCGGAGAAAGGTTGCGCCCGCTCCTTCGAGCAGCAGTCGCAGATCGGGCCAGGTTACGGTCCTGAGCATGAGGGCGGCCTGCATGGCTCCCCAGCCGACAACAACGATTGCGATTGCTGCCAGTGTCCACAGCACGGCGGAGGCTTTGTGCGGCCGGTCGTCATCGATGGGTTGAACGACGCGGCACTGTTTGCTGAGTGCCATGCGGCGGTAGATAGGTTCTTCGCAACGGGTCCAGATGCGCCCGGGCAGGGAAGTGAAGAGGGTAGAGCGCCGAAGCAAAGAAAGGATGGGCGAGGTGACGCGATCGGCAGACTCTACCTGCTCGAATTTGAATTTGTCGCTCCAGGCAATGAGCGGACGCCAGACGAGCTGATCCGTGGCGACAACGATGAGAATGACGACGGCAAAGCCGGCGACAAGCGCCCGGATGTCGCCTGAAGCTGTGGCGGTCTGGAGGTAGCTGCCGAGGCCCGGCAACTGGAAGTTGCGGTCGCCCATGGTGAACATTTCGCAGGCAATGAGGGCAAACCATCCGCCAGCGACCGAGACGATGGAGTTCCAAACCAGGCCGATGGCGGAGTAGGGCATTTCAAGCTGCCAGAAGCGCTGCCAGGGGGAATAGCGATAGATGCGCGAGGCCTCGATCATCTCTTTGGGAATGCTCTTGAGCGAGGAGTAGAAGCTGAAGGCGAGATTCCAGACCTGGCCTGTAAAGATAAGCAGGATGACGCCCATCTCGATGCCCATCTGATGGCCGGGGACGAGAGCGACCATGGCCAGCACGACGGGAGGCAGAAAACTGAGAACGGGAATGGATTGCAGGATGTCGAGGACCGCGATCATCCAGGCTTCGACCCTGGGGTTATACGCAGCCGTGTAGCCGTAGCCGACGGCGAAGATGAGGCTGAGCAGATAGGCGATGGCGATGCGGATGACGGAGTAGAAGGCGTAGACCGGCAGCGCGCCGATCGAGTGCGAGATAGGCACCACGGGGACGGGCTTTCCAAGCCAATATGCGCCGGTGCTGACCAGGGCGAAGAACATGGCCAGCGCGCAGCCGGCCACTGCCATATCGATGAGGAATGGCCAGGTGCGGGCGGTAACCAGCGTGCGGGCAAGAGGATGCTGGAGCTTCACTTGCGGTCCTCGCTGGCGGCAACCTCTTCAGCCATCGCATCTTCAGGCGCGTCGGGCAGCACAAAGCGGCGGCGGCCGGCGTCGTAGTCGAACAGCTCGGCGTAGCGGCCCCAGGTGACGGCGGTCTCGATCTGGCGCAGGCATTCCTCTTCGCTGAACTGCTCGTCGAGCATGTCGAGAAAGAAGTCTTCTGGCACCGTATGGTCGCTCTTGGAAAGCAGCGCGCGGCGGATCTGGCGCAGCAATAGAACGTTGGCCAGGGCGGCGTGGCGGAAGAGCTCCTTTTGGCGGAGAATCTCGGAGTTGGCAAACTCCGTGCCGCTCTCGGTGATGGCCGCGTCGCCTTCTTCGATCTTGAGGAAGCCGAGCAGTTGCGCGGCGTCCACGATGGGCAGCAGGTCATCGATTTCGAAGCTCAGATCGTCGGCCAGGCGGTAGATGTCGTCGCGGCCTCCCTTGTCGAGGAGGAGTTCAAGCAGGCCGGCCATGCCACCGGGGCGGGCGTGGGGCAGCATTTGGTAGTGCATCTGGCGCTGGTCTCGCACCTTGGGACCCGGCAGCTGATCGGGCGCCTCGGCGGGAGCTGTATCGGGCTTAGTGAGCACTTTGTAGATGTAATCGACGAGCTGGGTAAAGGGATCGGATTTGCGGTCGCGAGGCTGCGGCAATTGGACACGGAAATCGGTACGGATGTGGCCGGGGTTGCGCCCCAGCACGACGATGCGGTCTGCGAGAAGAACGGCTTCTTCAATGTTGTGGGTGACGAGGAAGACGGCCTTGGTGGGCATGGTCTTGTTGGCCCATAGCTCCAGCAGTTCACTGCGCAGGTTCTCGGCGGTCAGCACGTCGAGCGCGGAGAACGGCTCGTCCATGAAGAGGACCTCCGGCTCGACGACCAGCGCGCGGGCAAAGCCGACCCGCTGCTTCATTCCACCGGACAACTCTTTGGGGTAGGCGGCTTCAAAGCCGTCGAGGCCGACCGTGTCCAGCATCTTCATGCTGCGTTCGCGGCGCTCGTCCGGGCTGACGCCGCGAGCTTGCAGCGGAGCCTCCACATTTTCAAGCACGGTGAGCCAGGGAAACAGCGCAAAGCTCTGGAAGACGATGGAGACGTTGATCTCTGCATCGGCGATAGGTGTCTGGTGCCAGTAGACCTGGCCGGAAGTGGGTGTTGAGAGCCCGCTCAACATGCGCAGCATGGTGGATTTTCCGGAGCCGGAGGGACCGAGCAGGGCAAGAATCTCTCCGGGCAGGATCTCAAGGTCGGTGGCCGAGATGACCTGGATGCGGTTCTCACTTGGCTGCGCGTAGTATTTTTCGATCTTCTCGGCGCGAATGATGGCGCTGTTTTGTGCGACTGTGGCCGGGGTGTCGGCCGCGACCGGCGTCTGGTTGGGGATGCCCGCTTCCTGCATGGGGGTTCTCCGGTTGGGGGTTCACCTGCCTGAGCCGCGGGCGGTGGCTGTTGCTAGTATATGTTTGGCCGGTTGCTGCCAGATGAATCGGCAGAGATTGCAGTCGAGGCGGGGTTTGTTGGAGTATAGAACAAGGCGGAAGCGCGCCGACCCTTCAATGCGTCAAGGAGAGTATGCCCGAAGAAACTGCCAAACCCAAGGTTCTAGTCGCCGACGATGAAAAGGTGATCGCTGACACGCTGGCGATGATTCTGAACCAGAGCGGCTTTGAAGCGCGCGCCGTTTATTCCGGTGAAAAGGCGCTTGAGGCAGCTGCGACCTTTGAGCCGGATATGCTCATCTCCGATGTGATCATGGCTGACTTGAACGGAATCGATACGGCGATTCGCATGCGTGAACTGCTGCCGCGAATCAAGATACTGCTCTTTTCTGGGCAGGCGGCCACGGCCGATCTGCTGGAGAAGGCCCGCGCTCAAGGTCATGAATTCGAGATCCTGGCCAAGCCGGTTCATCCGCAGGATTTGCTGGCGAAGCTGCGCGGATGAACGAGCGCCGCAAGGCGCTTGCCAACGGAACCAAAGAGACTGGCAACTCGTATACGATCCCAGATGAACGACCGCTCAGCATTGGCCGACCCGCCAATCGACTTCCTCGCGAAACGTCTTTTCGACTTTACCAGCCGGCTCGAAGGGATTGATCAGCGGCTCTTTCGCATCTTCGTTCCCTGGGTCGCGCGGCATCCCCGGTACCTGCCTGGACTTGTCCGCCTTGCGCGGGCGCATACGCAGTCGAGGCGCGTTCGAGCACAAGCGCTTGCCGACGGGGTACAGGTGCCGCCGTTTCTTGTTCTCAGCGTCACGTCCAAATGCAATCTGCGCTGCGCGGGCTGCTTTGCCGGGGACATCGGGACTGTAACCGCCGCTCCTGCGCAGCCGGGACTCACCGTCGGCGATTGGTCGCGAGTGGTGGATGAGGCGATTCGGTTGGGTGTGATCGCTTTTGTGATCGCAGGTGGCGAGCCATTCCTGCTGCCGGGGATTGTGAATCTGTTTCGAGATCATCCGGATCGACTTTTTGTTGTCTTTACCAACGGGACGGCTTTGAAGGCCAGCGATTATCAGGTGTTGCGGAACTGCTCCAACACGGCGGTCGTAGTCAGCATCGAGGGTGATCGCGATCTCACCGACTTACGCAGAGGTCGCGGCGTCTTCGAGAAAGCCCTCGGGTCGTTGGACCGGCTTCGGAATGCGGGTGTTCTAACCGGAATCTCCGTCACGGTCGGAAGGGCAAATATCGAGTACTGGTCACAGCCGGAAAACATCGACGGACTGCTTAAGCACAGTGGACCACTGGCCTTCTTCATCGAAGAGATTCCCACAGGCAATGACAAGAGTGAGGCGTTGCTGACGCCGGAGCAGCGGTCTCGCTTCCGAGAAACCATTGTCCGGTACCGGAATCGGGCAACTGGAGGCGCTTACATTATCCAGTCGCCCGACGACGAAGAGGAGCTGGGAGGCTGCGTCTCGGCTGGACGCGGCTTTGCCCATGTCAATCCCGGCGGCGACTTGACCCCCTGTCCCATCTCGGCGATCGCGACACACAACGTGAAAACCTCAAATCTTCGTGCTGCCTTAGCCAGCCCGCTCTTCGCTATGATCCGAAAGAATGGACATCTGCTTGAGACCGAGGGTCATCCCTGCGGACTGTCGGCTCATGCCGCGGAGTTGGAGCGCATGACGCAAGGGCTGGGAGCTTATCGCACCGGCGCACTTGCATCCACGACAGGGAATGCGGACTGGCCTGTAGCGATTCGCTGACCGGACATCGCTGTTAAAGCTCGCGGCGGCCTTCCATGGCGCGGGCCATTGTGACTTCGTCGGCGTATTCGATGTCGCTGCCAGCGGGAACGCCTGTTGCAATGCGCGTGATCTTGACCGAAGGGCTGCGCAACGCGGTTGCGAGCCAGTGCGCGGTGGCTTCGCCTTCCAGGGTGGGGCTGGTGGCCAGGATGACCTCGTCCACTTCGCCACGCTCGACGCGGGCGACCAGCGTACCGGTGCGTAATTGGTCGGGGCCTACGCCGTGGAGGGGTGAAAGGGTTCCGTGCAGCACATGGTAGACGCCCTGGAATCCGCCCTGCGAGCTGCGCGTTCGCTCGACCGCGGCGATGCTGGTGGGCTCTTCAACCACGCAGACCAGGCGCTGGTTGCGAGTGGGGCTGGAGCAGTAGGCGCAGGGATCGACGTCGGTGACGTTGTTGCAGATGGAGCAGAGGCGGAGGCTGGCTTTGAGTCCGCGCACGGCCTCGGCCAGCGCCGCCGCGTCGTCGTCAGTGGCGCGCAGGATATGGAAGGCGAAGCGCTGGGCGCTCTTGGTGCCCACGCCGGGCAGCTTCTTTAACTCTTCAATGAGCCGGGCCAATGGCTCGGCATATCGTGACACGTTGCTGCCTCCGTGGGGGGCTTTGGGGTCAAGTCCTAACCATCAGGATACTGGACTGTTCGCCGCCGCCGGCGACTATCTTGCCATGTAGTCCGGCCATGCAAACGGGTAGCGGCTGTTGCGGTAGTATCAAAGAAACCCACGGCTGGTCTTGCAGCGGCAGTTTATCCACGGATTCCAAAGAGAATTCTGGGTAGAACCGGCAGAATCCGGTGGCTTGCAATCCAGGCAGTTCGGGCTACGAAATTCAGGATTTTGGCCAGGCAAAAAAGAATTCAAATCCAGGCCAATTGTGAAAAAAAAGGACTAGACTCCATAGGTGATTCGGAAACGGAGGCTGAGCGATGTTTGATTTGGGCAGAAAGGTAGTGGTCATCACTGACAACGCGATCACCTTCGACGGCACCATTGTAGGCAGAGCCAAAGGCGATAACGGACCCGGAGCCTATAAGATTGCCCAGAACGATAGCGACCCCGAGGATCCCGGCGAGTGGCACAAGGCCTGCAACGTCTTTGCTCCGGAACAAACAGCGGCTGAGGCGCGTGAGTCCTGGGATGGCTTCATAAATGGATAGATAGCCGGGTAGCCCAGTTTTCTTCGTCTCTGGTCAATCGTCCTGCGCTATCTCCCGGCAGGGAACAGGACAGATTGGACGGCGTCGAGATAGGCGTGGCCGCTTTCAGAATCCGGCTCGGCGTGGTTGCCTTCGGCCCACTCGTTCCATGCTTTCAGGAAAACGGGCTCATGGTTGTTGCAAGGCTGGCAGGGTGTGTTACACTTCGTTCGGTAAACGCTTACTGTAGATAGGGTGCTGTTTGTTCTCTCTAGGTCCAGGGTGGCGGGCCAACCAGAGGCGGGCTGTGTCTTTCTTTGTCTGACAACGGTTAGCCGCTTGACAGCTATTGCGGTAAAGCAATTTACTTAAGTGCGATCGTCCGCAGGCCTCGCGGGCAAATTGACCCACTTTCAGGTGACGAAATGTTCGGATTGGTTTCAGCCTACACAGCATCCGCCGGTCCACAACAGGCGGCTCTCTTAGCCCTCGGCGCTCCCTCATTAGCGCATCTGAGTGCGCTCGACATCGCGGTGATCGCTATTTACTTCGTGATGGTGATTTGGATTGGCTTTTACCTGAAGAGCAAGGCCAACACCAGCGAAGAGTTCTTCATGGCCGGCCGCGAAATGACCGCCTGGATTGCCGGACTGAGCTTTGTTTCGGCCAACCTGGGCTCGCTCGAATTGATGGGCTGGGCGGGTTCCGCATACCAGTACGGCATTCTGGCCGCTCACTGGTACTGGGTGGGCGCCATCCCCGCCATGCTCTTCCTTGGCATGGTCATGATGCCCTTCTACTACGTCTGCAAGACCCACTCCGTCCCCGGATACCTGAAGCTCCGCTACGGTCAGGGCTCCAGCACTGTGGCTGCGGTCTCCTTCGCGTTCATGACTGTACTCATGAGCGGCGTGAACATGTTCGCCATGGCCGAAGTGATGAAGATCGTTCTTGGCTGGGATCTGAACTTCTCCATCATCGTCAGCTCCCTCGCTGTTGCCGCCTATGTTGCGCTCGGCGGCCTGCGCTCGGCCATCTTCAACGAGGTTCTCCAATTCGTCCTCATCTGGGGCGGCGCACTCCTCGTCCCCATCTTGGGACTCATCGAGACTGGCGGCTGGAGCGGCTTCAAGGCTCGCCTGGCCCACAACATCGCCACCGGCGCGACCGCCCCCGGCGACTACACCCACATGTGGCGCAGCATGGGGCACTTTGCCGATAATCCGATGGGCATTCACTGGACCGGCATTCTGTTTGGCCTTGGATTCGCCATCAGCTTTGGCTATTGGACCACCGACTTTCTTGTTGTCCAGCGCGTGCTCGCCGCCAACTCCCTGCGTTCAGCCCGGTTGGCGCCGGTGATCGGCTCCTTCTTCAAGATGGCCGTCCCGTTCATTGTCATTCTTCCCGGCCTGCTGGGCCTGGTCGTGCTCACCAACTCCGATGGGAGCCTGATGCATCTGGTCGGCGAAAACGTCGTCGCCGCGCACCCCGGCGCAGGCCTGCACAGCTATAACGAAGTGCTGCCGCTGATGATGGTCCGCTACTTGGGACCAGGCTTGCTTGGTCTGGGCATTACCGCACTGATCGCTGGATTTATGAGCGGAATGGCCGGTAACGTGAGCGCCTTCACCGCCATTTTTACCTACGACATCTACCAGCCGCACATCGTCAAGCATGCCAAGGACGAGCACTATGTTCTTGTCGGCCGCATCGTGACCATTGTCGGCGTCGTGATCTCCATTGGCGCGGCCTACCTCGTGATGAATGCCGCCGGCATCATGGATTATGTGCAGGCGCTCTTCAGCTTCTTTATCTCCCCGCTGCTCGGAGTGGTGCTGCTGGGCATGTTCTGGAAGCGCGCCACCAGGCAGGGCGGATTTTGGGGCCTGCTCCTGGGAACGCTCACCTCCATCGGCCTCTGGGCCTGGGTCAAGGCTGATCCCTCGGCCCTTAAGTATGTCGCCCTTTCGCCCGATGCGAAAGACATGGCCGAGAACATGTATCGCGCCCTCTGGTCGGTCACCACATCGGTCGGCGTCAACGTGATCGTCAGTCTCTTCACCAAGCCGCGGCCCATTGCCGAGCTGGCTGGAGTGGTTTATGGCGCGACGCCTCTGCCCACAGAAGAACCTGTTCCCTTCTACAAGAACGAATGGTTCTGGACGGCAGTCGCCATCGTCCTCTTCCTGGCCCTCAACATTTACTTCTGGTAAGGAGCGCATATGCATTCGTCCGGTCTTTCAATCTGGTTTTTCATCGGTGTTCTGCTTACCATCTACGGCTCTATGATCCTCGGTTACGGACTCTACGAACTCACTCTGCCGCAAATGGCCGTAGCCAACTATCACGCTTCTGTTTGGTGGGGCGCGCTGCTGCTCGCCGTCGGCTTGTTTTACGGCGTCCGCTTTCGCCCGCGCCGCGACAACATATAAGTATTTGGAACCCTAAGCGAAATCAAGGAGAAGGCAACAAATGAAAGCGCAACATAAGATGACATTCGGTGTGGTGGTAGGCAATCGCGGTTTTTTCCCGAGCCATTTGGCTAAGAGCGGGCGCGATGAGATTATCTCTGTTCTTGAAGCGGCGGGGGCAAAGGCCGTGGTGCTAGGCCCGGAAGAGTCCGTGCATGGCGCGGTGGAAACCTACGTCGAGGCGCAGCGTTGCGCGGCTCTGTTTAAGAAGCACGCAGAGGAAATCGACGGCATCATCGTGACCTTGCCTAACTTTGGTGAGGAGCGCGGCATCGTGGACGCGATTCGGCTCTCAGGGCTTAAGGTTCCGGTTTTGGTACAGGCCACGCCCGACCGCTCCGACGACATGACCATCGCCATGCGTCGTGACAGCTTCTGTGGCAAGATGAGCGCCTGTAACAACATGATGCAGTACGGCATTCAGTATTCGCTGACCACTCTGCACACCGAGAGCCCAAGCTCGGCTGAGTTCAAGGCCGACCTCGAGTGGTTCTCGGCGGTCTGCCGCATCGTGAAGGGCTTGAAGAATCTGCGCATCGGCGCCATCGGCGCGCGCCCCACGGCTTTCAATACCGTGCGCTATTCTGAGCGCATTCTTGAGACCAGTGGCATCACCGTTGAGACGCTCGATCTTTCGGAAGTCTTCGGGCGTATCAACAAGATGAAGGATATGGACGACGCCGCTCAGGCCAAGCTGGCTGCGATCAAGAGCTACGTCTCCACGGCGGGTATCCCCGAGGACGCGCTGCTGAAGATGGCAAAGCTCGGCGCGGTTATCGACGGTTGGATGACGCAATCCCATATCGACATCAGCGCCGTGCAGTGCTGGACTTCGATGGAAGAGTTCTTCGGCGTGGTGCCCTGCACCATCATGAGCATGATGAGCAACAACCTTATTCCGTCAGCGTGCGAAGTGGATGTACCCGGCACCTTGAGCATGCACATGCTGGCTCTGGCCAGCCAGACGCCCTCGGCCTTGCTCGACTGGAATAACAACTACGGCAGCCATCCCGACAAGTGCGTCTGCTTCCATTGCTCGAACCTTCCCAAGCACTTTTTTGGCGAGGCGCCGACCATGGACTACCAGGCGATCATCGCCGGCACCGTGGGCAAGCTGAACACCTTTGGTACCTGTGTGGGCCGCGTTAAGGCTGGAACCATGACCTACGCCCGCTACTCGACCGACGACCGCCGCGGCGTGGTGCGCGGCTACACCGGTCCGGGTAAATTCACCGACGATCCGCTGACTACCTTTGGCGGCGCGGGCGTAGCCGAGATTCCGCACCTCCAGAAGCTGCTTAAATACATTTGCCGCGAAGGCTTCGAGCATCACGTGGCAGCCAACTTCAGCGATGTCTCCAAGGCCATCCACGAAGCCGCGCACTATATGGGCTGGGAGAGCCACCACCATCCCGAACTCAATGACTAATCGCGAATAGAAACTGATCGGGCGTTGACGAATTTACGTCAACGCCCGAATCTCTTTTTGAGCCATAGAAAAAGGAAGCGTATACATGAGCGAGAGAATCGGCAAGAGCCTGGTGGTGAATGGCGCCACGTTGGTGACGGAATCCGCGTGGAATGCGGAGTTGGAAGCGAAGCATCAAAAGGTGGTGGAATGGCTGCATGCCCAGGGGCTGGCAGGCGTTCTCATCCGCCGCAACGAGAATGTGTCCTGGCTGACCGGCGGCGCTGTTGAATTGCGCGTGCTTACGCCCTGCGAAACAGGCGTGGCCGCGCTGCTGGTGACCGCTGCTGGCAAGCGCTACTACTTCACCACCGAGAATGAAGCGCCACGCCTGAATGACGAGGAGTTTGGCGCGCTGGACTTTGAGCCGGTACTCTTTCCCTGGTGGGCGGATGATACGAGCGCTGCTGCCGTAAAGTTGTCTGGCGGGCCTGTAGGTTCGGACACGCACATCGCGGGCCGGAGACCAGTCAGTCTTGCTCGGCTCCGCGCGGCGCTGAGCGAGACGGAGATTGCGCGCTATCGCTGGCTGGGCGCTGAGACCGCGGCTGCCACGGTCGAGGCGCTCAACCAGGTCGAGCCCGGCCTGAGCGAGTACGACCTGGAGGCCATCACCGCCGCTGCCTTGTTGCGCCGCGGCATTCTGCCCTCGGTCTACCTCTTCGCCGTGGACGATCGCATCCTCAAGTACAAGCACGCTGTGGCGAGGGGCAACCAGCTCAAGCAGTACGCCATGCTCAATCTGTGTTCGCGCAAGTGGGGGCTGGCCATCTCCATCACGCGGTTCGTGCACTTCGGCGCTCTGCCTGCGGAGCTTGGAGAGCGCTTTGAGGCTGCGGCGCAGGTAAACGCCGCACTGTTCAACGCAACGCGCGTGGGCGCGACTTCGGCGGAGTTGTTCAGAGTGGCCCAGGCAGCCTATGCAGCGCAGGGTTTCCCAGGCGAGGAACGCTTCCATCACCAGGGCGGCCCGACCGGCTATGGCGAGCGTGAGTGGATAGCCACGCCCCAGGGAACCGAAGTCGTCGTCAACGACCAGGCATTTGCCTGGAATCCAAGCATTCGCGGAGGCAAGGTGGAGGACACTGTGCTTTTGCGCGATTGGGTAATCGAAAACCTGACTGCAACGCCGGAGTTGCCGGCGATTGAAGCCAGCGTGGACGGCAGCAAGTATGTAGCGGCGGGCGTGCTGGTGAAGTAACGGCAGGGAACAGGGGTCAGGGCCAATCGACGGAGTACACCGCAAAGATGCGGTATGGCCCTGGCTCGCCGCCCGTGAAGTTTCCGGAATTGAGACTTGTATCAGCCTCATCGAATGTCTCAAACAGACAATGCGAATTTGTTTGGATTTTCTGTGCCAGGTAGCAGCATGAGAGAGGCGAGCATTCCGGCGCGTTACCACAGTAGAAAGTTACAACGTCAAATCCTTCCAGTTTCTTTTCTGAGGGCTGAATGACGTTGGTTGGAATAGAGGGGTCGGGTGAGAATGGTCTCCAAACATCGCCTGTAAACTCCGTCTCATGCGCTTCGTAGTAGAACAACTTCGAGCCCTGAATGTTAACAGCGTTTTCTTGCGCGATGGTTTGAATGATTGCTGGTGAGTCGAATAGCCAATAGCCGTTATGCTTCCAATAGTTGGTGTAATCAGCAAAATCATCGTTGACACAACTGCCAACGGAATAAACGTCATCGATGTTAGGCAAGTCAAACCCTTTCGGTTTCTTGCAGCTACTCTTCGCCATATAGCCAACAGGAATCATTCCGGCCTCATCCCAGTACGAGTCTGATCTCTGACCCCTGCCCCCCTATTCACGCGGCACCAGCGTCAGCCGAGCCGTCAGCACCACCAGCGCGGCCCACAGCGTGTCGGCGGCCAGCAGGTGCGCCACTTGCACCCATAACGGGGCCAGCAGCACCACATCCAATACGCCTAGCGTGTAGACCGTCGCCAGCAGCAACAGCACCAGCGCGGAAAGGCGGCGATTGTCCCAGTGACTGGATCGTTGCGCGGCGCGCACCAGCAGCCAGATCAGGAGAATGCTGGCCAGGAACGCGACAGTGGGATGCGTCCAGCGCCAGCGCACCAGCCAGCCACTCGATGCAGTGAAATCCTGCGCCAGCGCCAGGCCCAGTGAAGAGGCCGGGAAGAGCGTGTCGCCCAGTGCGGCGAGCGAGCCGGTGACGCCCACGATCATTACCACCACTACAGTGGCAACGGCGCCAAAGGGCGCAGCCAGGCGGATGCTGCCGCGCAGATATCCTCTCTCACGGCTGAGCAGATGCGCGGTGAGCGTAAGCGCGGCCAGCAGCAGCAGCGTATTGGTCAAGTGCAGCGCCAGGTAAGCCGGCCGCAGCGGCGACATGCTCTGCGCGGTGAGCCCCAGCTTGACCAGCAGCGCTCCCAAGGTCGCTTCAATCAGGATGAAGACAACGGAGGCCACGGCGGCAGCGCGTGCAAGGTGGCCGCGCACCGTGTCCGCGAAGGTCCACGCCAGCATTCCCACCACCGCAATGGCGGAAAGGCCGCTGGTGATGCGGTGTGTGAACTCGATCATGGTATCGATGCGCGCAGAGTGCTGCATCACAGTGCCGTTGCATAGCGGCCAGTGGTTGCCGCAGCCAGACCCCGACCCGGTGGCGCGCACCAGCGTCCCCCACAGGATGACAGCAATGGAGTAAGCAAGCACGCCCCAGGCAAAGCGGCGTAGGGAGGGGGAAGGCAAGCATTTAGCTTCTATGGAAACGGTGGCAGTAGGCATAAAGGAAGACTCCGAATGGGACACACCAGTGTAGAACAAGCAGCAGGCGGCTTGAACGGGAAACCGCATGCGGCGTACAATTTGTCTTACTTGGAGGTAAGACATTATGGGCCAGATGGCGACGGTCAGTTCAAAGGGGCAAGTGGTGATTCCAGCCGCACTCCGAAAAAAACTCCGTATAACGGGTGGAACCCGGGTTGCAGTGACTGAAAGGGACGGAGAGATTACGCTCACCCCCAACCCTTATGACGCTCTTCTTGCCTTTCGAGGATGTTTGAGCTATGTGAAGGAAGACGTTGAGGCGTGGTGGATGGAAGAAAAGCGCAAAGAGCGTGAACGCGAGGACGCCAAGATCGAGGAATTCCTGTGAAGGAATATGTGCTGGATGCAAATGCACTCGTGCGTTTATATCGCAACGCGCCGGGAGCCGATACGGTAGACGATCTTGTTATGCAAGCCAAGTCGGGGCGGGCGCACTTGAGTATTTCCGTATTAAATATGACTGAAGTAATCTACGTGCTTGCTCGTTATTTTGGCCAGGAAAAAGCTCTTCTGTGC
>Ga0302140_10002276_pt1 | contig 24982 bp, 22 predicted proteins | sample I_Bog_E1_1_FD_202095 | JGI IMG/M metagenome (GOLD analysis project Ga0302140, IMG submission 202095) | Peat permafrost microbial communities from Stordalen Mire near Abisko, Sweden - I_Bog_E1_1 | ecosystem: Environmental > Terrestrial > Soil > Wetlands > Peat | place: Sweden: Abisko, Stordalen... | reverse complement strand
GGGAGGCTGGAGTATTCGGTTAAGGGACGGCTTTGGGAGGAAGAGGAAGAGGGTTAGTGGGGAGGATGTGAGGGAGTTGGAGGTTTGGAATGCACCTCAGGGGATCGAAAAGAGGAAATGGGGGTCATGCGATGTGCAACGAAACTTTGTCATAACGAAATCTTGCTCTTCAACTATTCTTAGCTTGCTTTGAGCTTAAGAGAGGCTAAACACTGTGACAAGCGAACGAGGTTTGAATATGGTCCGGCTTTCCAGTCTCAAAATCGTACACAGGCACTTGCCGTTTCTTCTCTCACATATTGTCTAAACGGTCTCACATCTCAAATCACCAGTAAACACCGAAGCAGGAAACCTCATGAATTCTCATCACTCATCTTCAATTCTTCATCTCCTACTTGAAGCAAATCCACTGTACGGCCGTCATCTCCACCCTATCGCCGAATCTCCATGTATCCAATGCTTCCTCGCTTTGCCTTGCTCCTTGGCACCCCCTCCAATTATCCTTAAAGTATATGAATCTTATATCCCACCCGCTAATATGAACGAGAGACCCACCCTCAACGCCATTCCTCATGCCCCAAAACCGAATCCAATTCTCGCTTTCTCCTTTTATCTCAATTCATCCCCAACGATTACTGTATGTGTGATATTGTTGTCTCATTACTTGACTTCGATCTGCTGCTCATTTGGGGTGGGCGGCATGCTGTGGAAGTCGTCTTTCTCATCCAATTCCTCACTAAGTGTCTTAGCACTCGTGTCCTGGGCATCCAGATTCGGAAGTGGCTCCTCGACCATAGGTGAAATAGTATCGAGGTTTGATTCCTTCAACTCCAGCTCAACCATCTCCTCAAGCGACTTTCTCTTCGGTTCCTCTTCCGCCTCCGCTGTGACGGGCTTCTGAGACTCGACGCTCTTGCGCTGACTGTCGAATCCATGCAGATCCACATCCTCGAAGCCGTCTTTCGTCGGGCTACGAATAGGAGATTGTCCGCTGGCTTGGTCGACCATGAGCACTTTGCTGGCTCTCGCCGTATTCCGCGGCGGCAATGGTGGAGGAGCTGGGCGTTTCGGGATGTCCACGAGTCCACCTCTCGCCTTCACTGCTTGAGGCATGAAGACCGTGGCTTGTGCGCTCGCTGCCTCGAAAATGACTGGTTCTTCTTCGTCATCCTCGTCTCCGCTCACGTAGCTATCATCATTACCGTTGACATGGTGTTCATCGTGCTCAAGAGGGCTATCATGGACTGTCGTGCCGTCAAAGTCCTGGCTATGGTTTAGGTGCGAGAACTCTCCTAGGTCGATTTTTGTGTAGTCGATTTCCTCGGGTTCTCTGGTTTGGTGCTCCTCTTCTTCTACTATTCGTTTGTGCTCATTGCTTCGTGAAGGTGATGTACTGTGTGTGAATTCTTCGGTCTGTGTGCCCATTTCTGTGGTTTGGGTACCTCGATCGATACTTGTTCTGGTCCGGGAACTGCGATTAGACATGTAACTTTCCCGATTGCTTCGAGTTCCTAATGTGTCCATACTTCGTCGGTGGAATTTGCTGTATATGGGACTTGTGGGGCTGGGGTTGTATTCGAATTGGGTGCTTGCTGGTCTGCTTTTCGTTCCTGCTTCTCTGATTTCCAATCCTGCTTGCTCTAAAGCGAGAACACCGAATGGATCAGGATCATCCGGTTCTGGTATGCCGAATATGGGGCCATTTGTCGTAGGTGATTCTACGTTGACGTCTCCTGGTGCAGGTTGATCTGCGAGCTCCTCCATCATGGCTCTGTCCACATCGCCTCGGCCTTCCGCTGCCTTCACCGTCTCCATAAGCATCTTAATATCGTATGGTAGATGTCTGGCTTTTCCAGCTAATATGTCCGCAACGCCGATCTTCTGTCCGTAAAAGCGTTCGTTCTCATCCGACCGCTCGATAATTACAGTTCCATCGACTTGTACTCCAGCATAAAATCCTCGGGATTTGAGGTACGTGAAAACAGGACGACTACAAAAGGTCAGCATGCGATCCAGTAAGGAGAATTGTGAGTTGTGTACTTTGCCTGCTTCCATTTTCCGTCATTCTCTAAGACCCCGCCAATTCCAACAGGCCCAGCCACCGCAGAAATCTCCCCACCTAGTGTGGCTCGAATTTTGGTGAAAGCGTCGAGAGCCTTGCGATTGTTGATTACCACAACGCAATCATAGATATCGACACCAACTAGAAATCCCAGGCCGGCAGTATGAAGCAATATTCCAGATGGTGGACTCCATTCCCCGTCCTCTTTCCTAGCGATTAGAACACCTGATCCACCTGCGCCCGAGATCCACAGACCCGTTCGCATTGTAGTGAAAATGGCCAGGCCGACTGCATTCTGTATGACCTTCTCTGGAATCTTCTTAAGAACCCTTTGTTTGCCCTTCGGTACACCCTCGGTCGCGGGTCTGTCTTCTTCAGCGTAAAATCCATCTTCTGCAAGCTCGAGTCAGTATTTGCTTTTTCTCCCACCAGCCAGAACTCGAAGGGGAGAACATACTGCAAAATGACCTCAAAATCCTAGCTGCCTTGTCGCATTCCTTATCTAGAGTCGTAGGCCAGAATGCTTCTGATCCGATCTTGTTCGAAAGTCTGTTTACCGGTGCGCCAACTGTGGGATGTCAGTTTTTCATCCAGACTCAACAGGCCCATGCTGCCTTCACTCACGTTTGTCTGCCCAACCCCAGGCTCTGTCGAAGCCCTTCTTGCTTCCACTCTTCGTCTTGTCCCACGAAGGGAGAATGGCCGTCACCTTCTGCATCGCGGCTGGATCATTCGAGTGAGGCAGCTGTTGGTGCACGAGGCCCAGATTCAGCCTGTACGAGGGCTCGGAGGGATCGTTCGGGATGGCGGGGAAGGGAGCTGGCTGGCGATGACGCTGCTTAGGTTATGCGACAGCGTTTAGCGGTGCTCTTGGTTCAAGGTCAGACGAAAGCCGCGCTGCACCTTCAACACTTCAATGAAGAGGGCTGATGGGTAGACAGGAGCTCATGGTCGCAGAGACAGGACGACGGCGAGCAGAGGGTTATCAGCAAAAGCAAGCGTCCTGATTAGTGAGGCTGATCAATTGAGACAGGCAGCTGCAGCGCCTGCCAAACAATCCCAGGTGAGGTGTTGGCCACGCCACTACTGCGCGCGGGCCGGCGTCTGCAGCGAGCGAGCGGCTTCTGGTGACTCGGAAGGCCGGCGTGGTGACGAAGATGCGAGCTGAGAATTCCCCATGCGGTGAGCTGATGTCATGCTTCTTCTATGCCATGAAAAATGCGGCCTTTTCTCTCGAGGCCGACAGCGAAGAGAAAAAATCAAGAAATGAGTGCCGTGCCGGAGATTGAGCTTCTATATTTATTTTTGCCTTGGGAAAACGAGAAATGATCCTCCCCAGGGTCCCTCCCTGACTTGATTGCGATTTTGCGTGCCTGTTCCTGGCCTGGGGAGGGGTCCTTCACGTGCTGCGGCCCCTTTTTGGCTCCGGATTGAGTGCAGTAGCTTTCTATTTAGATTGATGCTTTCGTTTTCAATTCAAGATGAGATGAGGTGGTATGATTTCGCGACGAAGTCCGTATTCAGGTTAAGTGACATATTGCTGAACTCCTTTTTGTTTCCCTTGCCTGCCTGTCAATTTTCTGCAACCCCTTTACTACCCGCATATTCATGTACTCATCCTCTCAATGGAGGTCCAATAATATATAAAACTGTTTCCTGGTCTCATCATTACAGCTTTCCGTCTTCTTCGGCAGGGTTTCAAGCACCGATATTTCGTTCGTCCCACCATAAACTCGAAGTTTCATCTGATGCAAATTCCCACCTCCTCGTCACATCATGATTGTTCCTGTCACATGTTTACATCAACCCCTTCCCGATCTTCCCCATATCCCCCAGATTCTTATTGAGCATGTCCGCCTTTTGATTGCCACTGATCTCGCCTACAAGACACGCAAGTCAGTACTTGTCTCAAGACTACGAAACCTGCACATCGCCTTTTCATCATCTCGAAGTTTCATCCAAAGTCGAAACACTCTGAGCAAGTTCATCCAAGAATGGCCAGTGCACAGAAGAAGCCTTGACACCACTCACCTTTCAAGAAATCTTCACCCTCCTTCATACCCTGAGCCTCCATCTTCTTCTCCTCGGCCTTGGCCTCAGCCTTGAAGTATAAGACTCCGATCTTCTCAATGATTGGGTCGAGAGCTCCAGTCTGATAAGCAATTCCAAGCGCGATAGCAATAATTGCAACGATGATAGGAACGATAACAGCGTAATTGTTAACCATGATTGCGGTTGATGACTTCGCTCTTTGTTGACTGTAAATCCTCCAAAAAATTGCAAGAACTTGGTAGACACTTCAATTGAAGAAATCGAATAGGAAGATGGAGATAGAGATAACGAAGTAAAACATTCAGAAGGAGATGTTTGGATTATATACTTCGACCTGGTCATGACGTTCGCGGGGAAGGCTCGTCAATCTTGCTTTTGCGATGCGGGACACAGCTCGACAGGGTCCAGGCAAGTTTTGTGGCAGCTCTAGATTGCATTCTCATTGGTTGATCGAGCGTTAGTGAGAGATAGCTGCATCTGCCATATGCATGTGTCAGTTGAAACTCAATGATAAGGAGCATTTCTCGATTTATATGGAAGAGGTTGTGAGGAGAAGATGAGCGAGGGGATCGGAAGACAGGGGTTATAGGTGAGAGGAGTAAGCAGACTCACGTGATTCGGACACTTGTGCTGACTTCGGAGGACACGGGGGATGAATTGTGCCGTGCTGCGGCTTGCTTCAACCTCAGCATGACAACGTGCTCGGACAAGATGACCTTTTTTGCAGTGTAGAGCCTCCTTAAAGGCTGATATATTCCTATTGTATGTCTCAGTCCTACTCTGCCTTTGCACAATGGGCAAGAAAGCTTTCATTTTCTGGTCAAGTGCTCTGCTCTGGTTCGCTGTTCTCTGGCAAAGTTTCCTGAACGATTTTCTATTTATTACCCTTGGCGTTGGAAGAAAGATACAGAAGATTGATGACTTTCCTTACACTTGTAAACGCATTCGTTCTCTGCTGCTAGAATCATGCGAAGATATGTGGCTTGATGAGGAAGGACGAAGGCTCTATGCTGCTTGCTCGACAATAGCAAATCGTGGCGGGTGGGCCCCTGGGTTAGTAAATCCTCAATTTCGTTCAAACCAATATCCTGTCTCTGTTTCCGTTTCCTAAAACGAAAGCAGAGCCAATGCTTTCAACCTTGGCGCTCGAGATCTTAAAGATCACGTGTCAGTCCTCAACATTGATCACCCTGGTAAAGATGGCATGTATAGCCTTCATAAGCTAGAAATCACTGGCAACTACCGCTCTGCTACAGGAGGAAAGGAAATCGACCTCAATGGCTTCGACGTCGAAGTGCTGCCAGATTCTCGACTGCGGTTCTGGATGGTTAACAATCGTCCCGCTGTGGATGAAGCCGGGAACTTCTTGGATGCCTCAAAAGCCGGAGCAAACGCCACCATCGAAGTCTTCGAACACAAGCAAGGTTCTAAGAGTTTGAAATTCATTAAGACGATATGGAGCGACGCAGTGCCATCTCCGAACAATGTGGCAGCGACTGGTAATGGCTCGGTGTTTGTGACCAACGATCACAACAATAGGGCTGGATTTGTACGTACATTGTTCCCTTCAAGCTCGTGCAATCTGACTCTCACAGCTGCGACCAGCTGGAATGCTCCTAGGCGGAGGGACGCTAGCCTATTGCCACCTCTCAAACGGCAGCTGCAGCACCTCGCTCTCCAGGGATCTCAAATACCCTAACGGCATCACCAAACCTTCCAACCTTAACGCGCTCTACATATCCAACACAGCCAAAGGCTTCGTCTCCTTCCACCCCATCTCGCCTTTACACCACCCCTCTCTCAACAAGTCCAAGCCCTATAACCCCTCCACGGTCTCCCCGGTCCACAAACCGATCAAAATCGGGATGCCAATCGACAATCTCTCCGTCGACTCAAAAGGCGATATCTACGTCGCTGGCTTCCCCAAATTTTATGAAGTCATCAAAGCCATGTCAAACCCAAACCAGGAGACGAATGTCGCGAGCTCTGTGTTTCGGATTCGGAAGATATTTGTGGTGAATAACAAGTTAGGAAAAGAGTTCAAGCTGGAGAAGTTAAGTAGGATTGACCATGTGGTTGAGAAGGTGTTCGAGGATCGGGAGGGGAAGGTGTTGCCGGCTGCTAGTACGGTCGTGCATGATGTGAAGACGGGGAAGCTTTGGTTGAGTGGGTTTGCCAGTAAGTTCATCACTGTTTGCGAGCGTAATGGAGCATGAGTGATGAGTTGGGATAGGGGGGCTTGTGGCGTTGGTCGCATTTTTTGGGCTGGGTGTTTGGGCTGGGTGAGGGTGAATACCTAATGGAAAAGTTCTATACAAGACACTTTGTTTTTGTTTTACTCTTCAAAATTCTTGAATGGCGATTATAAGGAAGCTGCTTCGCCAGGGGTGGCACGGCATACAGTTCACTATCTGAGATCCGTTTTCTATATAACCGCTTCTCTCAACAGGTAAAATCTTTCGGCACCGCTTACCATACCTTAGGTCACAAGACAATTTAGGGAATGAGGTGGCGAAGCTATCCACCAGGTTAGTCGCACTTGGTGCAGACCAGGCAAAATTGTTGGCTCTGTGGATATCAAAATCATCTACCTGTCGTATGGGAAAACTTTTTTTGAGCTCGTTCTTCTATCAAAATTTTCCATGCAACCTCAATGTCTGGTACAATTTTATCATATTCAATGTGCATCATCTGAGAAGTTGTACAACGTGATGCGAGCAACCCCTCCCTTGGGACCTCGAGTCTAGCATCACAATGCTTGATTCTCCTATCCATGGTATCACCCGAGATGCAACAACCACTCAAGTACTACGATGGTTTGAAAATGGCTATATAGACAACCATTTTATCTCACTGTTCATTCCAGCCGAAATGATCACATCACCTCACACTCCCCACCATCTTCACCATGCCGATCCTTACAACAGCACTCTTACTTTTAGCTTTGGGTGCAGCCGTCACTGGTAGACCTATCCAACGTCGTGGTATTCTTGCCCCAGACCAGATTGTGGGCCTCGCCCCAGCTGTTCCAAATGACATGACAGGAACTCTCTATCAAGCCTACCAGCCGTATCTGGACGTGATCAACGGTTGTGTCCCATTTCCTGCCGTTGACATCAACGGTAACACAAAGTACTTCTAATCTCCCATATTCAACACTAACTAATATTGACGTCTCCCAGCGCCGGCCTCCCAACAACGGGTTCCCAAAACAGCGGCTGCAGCAGCAATCTAGGCCAAATCTACTCCCGAGGCGTGGCCTCCAACGGCCGGTACGCAATCATGTATGCCTGGTACATGCCCAAAGACTCTCCTTCCGCGGGACTTGGCCACCGCCACGAATGGGAAGGCGTGATAATCTGGCTCGCATCAGCAACCTCAACCTCGGCCACCAACATCCTTGCCGTCTGCCCTTCAGCGCATGGAAAATGGAACTGTAGCAAGACGTTCCGGAGAACTGGCACAGGTGTCTGGATTGCTTATTTTGGGTTCTGGCCGATTGACCATTCTATGTGGATAGGCAATAGACAAGGAGGCCAGCAGCCGCTGATTGCGTGGGAGAGTTTGCCGAGTGTGGCGAGGGATGCGTTGCAGACGACGAATTTTGGGAGTGCGACGGTGCCGTTCAAGGATAGTACTTTTATGCGGAATGTTGTTGCTGCTACGTTTTGAGAATGGATGTAAAGCAATGCTTATGTCGAGGTTTTCGTGATGAATCATGGATCTTGGGAATAGAGCCACCCCAAGAAGCGAGAAAATTCAGGGGCTCGCTTCGAGTCCACGAGACTTCATGTATATTTCGCAGGCCAGCAGCAAGTCATCGATAAGCAGTCTATCCAACGAGTCTAGATAAGATATTGGTATCCTGGTACCGCTTAAAATAGGAATGATTGTTCCCTAAGTTCATAGAGCAATTCAAGTTCGATACCGCGACTATGAATTCATCGAAGCACAGCTGGAGACCGGTGCTCGTCCAAGAATAAATGGTAAAGAAAGGGTGATACCGACTATCAAATAGCCAACGGTATACGTTTGTATCATACGTAGGAGACTGAAATCAAAAAAATAATTTCACTATGTCAAATGTTCCTCGGTTTGGGGAACATTCTTTGCCAGCGAAGCCTTCTCTCTTTGAATCTTCCTTGAATTGTGATAAATTGAGAAGCAACATTGTGCCACAAAATTTGACGACTCCTAAACACCTGACAACACCCTGACACGGCAATCTCAAGCTACCAAAATCAATGCCGATGGATGACCTGGGGACGTAAACAGAGCTCGGTAAACTTTATAACCTCAAAGTGCCGAAGCAAAGCGAATTTTTTGCGGGGTCCTTATAGATCAAAATAAGCGATTGTGTTGCAACGTTTAGAGGTCTCTAGTCGCAGTTGTGGTTAGGATGCTAGGAAGCCCGACAGCCTGGGATAGCATCACTAACATCCAACATTGCGGTGCAAACGAGATATGCTCTGCCACAGTTAAACGCTATCCAGCAGCTTCAAGCGCGGAGTATTAGCAGGTTTCTGGGTCCTCACGGATTTCTTTTGCCATTTTCCCCTCATTAATAATTTTTTCTTTCTTGAATTATTTGAATTATTTTGGCAGGCAAAAATTTTGGCTCGCTTAATGGAGCTCTCCTTTACTTGCCGCATATAACAAGGGCACTTAGAAATGATTTTGTTTCAGTGAATCACAATTGACTTCATTTCAGGAGGAGAGATTAGCAGAGAATCATGTATAAAACGAAGTCCTTATTTCGATCTTGAACATATCCAAGCCTCAAAATCCTTTCAAGTACGCCAAGCCAACATGGCTAATAGTGCCCATGTCATTAAAGGAGGGTTTAAAGACAGAGCACATATCTGATCAACCCACAGGCGTCTTTTCAATTTTTTTAATATGTTTGCTTCCCCTTGAAGAGACTGCCACTAAAAGAGAACTTATACACAGCGACTGTCATTCTATTTGTGTCGCTCGGATGTCCGGTATATATATGTGGGACGACTGATCAGATGCATATTCGACAAACATCAGCGAAAATGACTTCCCCTCGGATGGAGACACTTCTTCTATAATTGGAGAGGGAGGAGAAAGAAGTACCATTAGACGGATTGACGACCTGTTAGACGTAGTCTGTGCTACGCTACATTTATTCTGACAGTTCAGAATAAGGCAGTAGCTGTTATTGAGATGGGCGACAATAAAATGACAATTGACAACAAAGCAATGAGATTCAACTTCCCATAGCGCATAAAGAAGGCACAACTGGTTGTACGCAAGATCATGGCACTGGCCTAGATGGATACAGGAAAATGGGAAGGAGAAAAGCTGCTAAGCTGTCTTAATCCCATGGACATGTGCCTCGATAAGTGGAGCAAGCATAAGCTTGTCAAAAGCATCGCTCCTAGAGATGGATTCTGAGAGCTTTCACCATTACTCTGCGTTTAGTAACTTCATAATAATCTCACAGATATCGCCACTTCATCTTGAATGTTCTAAAAGCTTTCGGACAACGTAATTGTTTTGCGAGTGACATTCGGGATCTCATTGCGAGGAATGTGAAGTACTGCACGCAGAGCAGTGGCGCGCACTCTTACATTTTCCAGTGCTAGGCAAGCTGGCACGGCTGCTACGAAAAATTTCACCCACCTTCACTCGACTTCTACAACAACATATAAGTGCATCGATTCTGTGATGTCGTTTCGAGTTCAAGTAACGCTTTTGATATTGCACACTCGTACTATACATACCAATACATATTTCTTGCCAAGAGCTGCCAACTCCTCTCACAACGACTTCTCTCTCGGCCCAGAGAGCCGTTCGAATCGATCAACGCTCATAATAAATGTTCCCCTCCCACCAGTCAAACTCCTCAAGTGCTTCAGATATCCCACCATTTCCTTCAATGGCACCCTCGCCGTGACCTGTCTCTGCTGACCAGGACCAGTTCTATCCGCACCACTGCTAGAAGCAAATGGATCTGGAGGAGCATATATCCTGCTGGTATCGATGGCCGGATGATGGGATGTGGGTTCTTCGCTGCTGTCGTTGTCGAGTGATAATACGTGACCCCCGCGAGCAGAGGAGAGATCGTGGACGATGGCGCCGAGAGAGGCTTCGTCGCAGCTTATTACGACATTCATGACTGGCTCCATGAGGCCAACGCTGTTGTCCTCGAAGGCTTCTCTTAGTGCTGCTTGCACCGCAAGTCTGGCTGCTGAGGAGAGCGCAGCAGCAGAGGTGTCGTTGCCGAAATAGTCGTTAGCTGGATCAAATATTATTGTTACATGACTGGCATGAAATGGGAATGCTCGGCGCGGGCCTCGAGCCAGAGCCGCTTTGGCACCATTTATTAGTGCTGTCCGAAGTGTAATGAAGGGCAGATCTGGAGGTAGCAATGCAACTCCATCCACGTCGTATGAAGATTCAGGGAGTCGTATGGTGATGACATTCCCGTCCAGGTGCGCTGCATGTACAGATTCTGGAGGAGCATCGTGTAATGGCTCAACGCTTGCTTGACAGCCAGCTTTACATTTCTTTCCTGCAACTTCACGATCGAACACAACTCGAAGTGGTATTGTTCCAGTCCCTAAAACGCATTCGCGATAGCTGATCTCAATGTTGCCCATCGTGGCCTTGGCTTTGAAGTCATTCACAAGCCTATCTCGAGCTATTTCCAGGTGGAGTTCTCCCATTCCACTGAGCAACATCTGCCCAGACTCCTCGTCAACATTTACGTGTAGACTGGGATCTTCTCTCAGCAACAAGGCAAGAATGTCAGCTACGTTCTTCTCTTCGCTGAGACTGTGAGGCTCAATGGCGGCGAAAAACACCGGCGGGGGAACATCGATTGGCCGCAATTGAAGCGTATTCAAAGGTGCCGGCGGTCCTAGCTTGGGGTTGACTCCAGGAAATGAGACCAGTGTGTCTCCTGTTCGAGCGTGTTTCAGGCCGGCGATAACACCAATCTGCCCTGCAGCTATGTGTGATATTTCAATCGAATCAGATGCTTGCATTTGCAGCAGGCGTTGAGCTCTTTCGGTGACGTGTAAATTTGTGTTCCACAGAGCCGAGTTTCTCTTGATTGATCCCGAATACACCCGGATGTAGACAAGCACACCCCGTCGAGGATCGTTAACCACCTTGAAGGCAAGAGCGCAACCTTCTATCTGAGCAACCAGAGATAAAGGCGACGCCGATTTCTTCGATAGTGACTTGTTTGGTGTGATCGATAGTTTCCCTTGGAGGAGATCAGACAGGCTGCCTTTCTGATTGCCAATGCTAATCTCAGGGTCTGGTCGCTCTGTCGGATTTGGGAGGAGGTCATCGACCGCATCCATTAGAGGCTGGACACCAATATTTCTGAAGCTTGCTCCAGCAAATACAGGGATCAGCCGTCCTGATCCATCAAGAATACAACGTCTGAGACTATCTCGAATAGCTTGAGCCGGTACAGATAGACTATCATCGTCGCAAGCCAGCCACGTCTCAAGAAGTTGCTCATCAAACTCACACAGGGCTTCGACCAGTGCCCCACGTGCTTTGAGCAGCTCTTTATGAAGACTGACGTCTTCCTGAGCGAGTTCATTCAGATTAAAGGTCTGAATAGTCTTCCCATCGCCCCCTTCTTTCCATTTCAAAGCAGAAAGAGTGATGGCGTCTCCAACCCCAGTGAACCTTCCCTTGCCCCCTTCCCACCATGGAATCTGACATACGGCTGGCCAGCCGTGAAGTCTTGAGCCGATTTCCTTGATGGTTCGCTCGAATGCAGCACCATCCCGATCTAGCTTGTTGACAAAAACGATTCTTGGAATGCTGTAATTATTCGCTTGAGTCCAAACCTTTTCGGTCTGCGCTTCAACTCCAGCAACACCATCGAGAATGCAGACGGCTCCATCGAGGATTCTCAACGATCGAAGAACTTCAAATGTGAAGTCTGCGTGTCCAGGAGTATCGATGAGATTGATGGTATGAGGGGTATGAGACAGAGGATCACCATTTTTGGCTGCAGACCCTTCATGGAGAGGAGGCCAATGGAAAGTAACTGCTGCAGACTGAATTGTAATGCCTCTGGCTCGTTCAGCTGGGAGAAAGTCCGTGACGGTAGAACCATCGTCAACATCTAAATCAGAATGAACATCAGAATCCGCAAATATGGGGGAAATACAGCATCAATTGATGCCTTATGATTCAAATATGAGAAATCTGTAAGAAAATGCAGTTCTACATGGGATCAAGCGAAATCCCGAAAATGAAGCCCTGCTGAAATATCAGGCCATACCTCCTATTCGGCGTGTAAACCCGCTATAATAGAGCATTCGCTCAGTGGTTGTTGTTTTGCCCTGCCAAAAGGTAAGCAATCAGATTTCAAATAGGTAGAACAAGGCAACTGACCGCATCAATGTGAGCAATGATCCCGATATTCCTGGTCTTTTTGATATTCGGATCATGGTGGTGGTGATGGGAGGTCGAATATGAGGGCCAATGCAGTGACACACTGAGCTTATTGTGAAGTGCGACGCACTTGAGCTGTCGATGCCATACTTGACACCGTCCCCTTGGTGCAAGTAGACTCATTACCCGAAGTCAATCCGAATCTCGATGAGTACTGAAGAATTCGGAAGGAAGTCTCGACAGAAAATGTTGCAGGAAGTCAGGCGCTCGCTTAGCGCCTAAAGTGGCGCTTATGGTTGCCGGATGCCTACGGTTAGGAAGAGCTGGAGCGCCTTGGTTCTCTTCACCTCACCAATTGCTTGCTCACCCTGTAGCAGCCAATTCTCTTTCAACTATCTGGGCAATGCGTTGTGTACGCAATATCCCGCGTCAGCTGAAGACCTCCGCTTGATCTACTTGCTCCAGACGTCATCGAGACAGAGCACGAGCACCTCTATCAACAGCACTGTAGCCCGACAGCGAACAGACAAGATCTCAATTCCATCATGGATTACTCTGCATCGATACACGAAGACCATCCTGCTGGCGCTTCCCCATGGGGCTCATCACCAGTGGCATCTCCCCAGCATCCTAGGACGAGCTCATTCGGTGCACATGGCGAGGTTCCCCCATCTCCCACACCTTACACCTCGAATCAATCAACCTCGGGATTCTCACAAGATGATACACTTGGTGGGGGTAGCTTTCAAGAACCAGGAAGTAGCGTAGGGGAAGGTTCTGTGACAGAGAGTGATGGACAAAGGCCAGATACTGCCGACTCGATTCGCAGTCAACCTGAGCAACAGCAAGCCTATCCAGGCCAGCAACAGCAAGCTCTGCCGCAATCGCAATATCAGGCGCAAGCTCATAGAGGCGAGCCTCAGCGGTATCATCAAACCAATCGCCAACCGCAGCAGAATCCAGCGCCCCAGTACAAGTTGCAAGCTAAAATAACGGGCCTGGAGCGGACGGGGAGAAAAGACCCTATCTTAAGATTTGATGTCCATGTATGTTTCAATGGGCAATCGGAGTCTCAAAAAAGCATGCTAACAAGTTAGACCAACCTTCCAAAGTTTCGTACTACCCAATTCCGCGACGTCCGAAGAACCCACTCTGAGTTCATGAAGTTGGCCGACCACTTGATATCCTCAAATCCGGAAGCCCTTGTACCTGCAGTGCCACCCGCGCTGACATCTGCCGGTGCTGGAACAGACGAGGATGAAGCCCGGGTTAAGGCATCACTGCAACGGTGGCTTAATTACGTTTGCGCAAACGAAGGTTTGATGAGAGATGATGAGATGGTGCTTTTCGTCGAGAGTGACTTTGGGTACAGTCCGATGTTGAAAAGAAAACAGCCGGCAACCGGTGTGCGCAGAAAGGTCATCAAGCAGTTCGCACCCCCACCCGATGACACGCCGGAGTTGCAAGAGGCTCGACCTGTTGTAAAACTGTTTTATCTTGGTACAATGGATGCAGGGCATAAGGTTGACAAATTAGTTAAGGCTCGGAGAGGTAGATCCCATTGTCCACCTGACTGTTCTCTATATGTCCATATGCTAAGTAATAACAGGTCTGGGACTTGCAGAGTCTGATTTTGGTGTAAAGCTCGGCTCAATGAGCATTCAAGAGCCGCATCAAGGACTAGCAACTGCCTATCGGAAGCTGGGCAAGACCATCCAGACCACTGGCGATTATCATGCCGCGCAAGGTACTGCAGAGGCGACGACGATCGGCGATCCCTTGCAATACCACTCGCAAGATTCGTTCATCGTCAAGGAGACGCTCACGAATCGCCACATCCTCCTGCGCGAGCTGTTGCAAGCTCAGCAATTAACACGAAGCAAGCTGAACGCGGCAGATAGGCTGAAGGCAAGCTCCTCTGTGCGACGGGAGAAGGTTGACGAGGCGATCTCAGCATTGGACGAGGCGCGAAGTAACGAACTGTACCTGCTGGGTAAAACCCAGCGGGTAACGGCAAACCTTTTGCAGGAGCAGCGGCGCTGGTTCGCTCGGACCGCGGCGGACCTGCGACTCAGCATCCGCGAGTACGTGATTCGAGAGATCGAGGCAGAGCGACGAACTTTGGCCACGCTCGAAAGCGTCAGGCCCGATATCCGGGCAATCGATTCTTCCGGTGGTCTCAGCAGGCTCGGCCGTGAGGCGCACCCCGCAGCTCGCAGAGCAAGCTTGGCGGCCAGCCAGGGGCCGAAAGGAGATGCGTGGAGCGGTGTACCTCGACGCCCAGATGGACTGAACAGGAGCATTTCAGGCAGTTTCATGTCCAATGTTCCAGAAGAGAATGGCGAAGAGCAGACAGGGGCGGGGCGCGAGAGAGCGCTCAGTGGTGCGAGTGCCGGCGGTCTTCAGGGAGTGAAGGAAGAGGACGACGAGGATAGGGTCGATGCTAGGAATGCTGCAGCTAGGCTCGCGACGAGTTCGTTTTAGCGAATGCAAAGCCAGGCCTTTAATCAACCGTAACTGTGGGACGACGTTTATCTGGGAACCTTGTCCCGTGTCACCCACACCTTTACTATAAACATCTGCAGAATCGCACGTTCTCCCCAAAATCCGCCGCCAAAGGTCTGTATTTCCTGTGTAATCGGATTACCTCGAGGCCTATATATTTGCTTGTGATATTGCCCGGTCACATCAGCGGCTCTATGGTACCTCTATTTCCGCACACCGCTCTGTCAATTGCATGAATAGCAGCATCCGCCTGCTCCAGCGTCGTCCCGCCAGTGGCTCTGATCGTCCTGGACGTCGAGAGCTTGGTTCTACAACCAAGCCCTAATCCTTACCGAACGCCCCTCCGGCCCCCAGGCTCCGTTGCCGGCGTGGAGCCAGATAAGTCCTCCTCCGCAGACTACACTCGACACGGAGAAACTTATTGGCGGCTGAGCGTTGGTGCGTGGTATGGGTCGAACTTGTGTCCGACTTTGATATGACGAATTGGTGCTCCCCCATGCCGGGCCCTCCCACCAGCCTCCTTGTTTCCCGATTGATTCGTTTCTCACGCTCCGCTGGCCGAGGAGTATGGCCGCAATGGTGCCAGCAGGCACGCCCTGCGTTGCCACTGCTGCGGAGCTGCCGCCGCTCAGACGGCAGTCCAGAACTCGGGTGCCTCTGGTTCCTGACGTGGAAGCTGTAACCCCCACGAGCGTCCCCAAAGTGTGAATCCGTGGAACGTCCACACGCCGGCTAAACCCTGATACCGTCTGGGGTAAAGTGCTTTGCCCCCTCGTCCCCAGAACGGCGCAGGAGGTTCGGCGGGATCGTCTCTCAGCGGGCGTGGAGGCCATGTGGGAGTGGCAGCGGCACAAATGATAGGGCCCATACGCGAGAGAGTTCATCCTGCAACTACAAGGGGCTCCCTGGCCGCGCCCCAGCAAGCACCGACATTGTATCACTTTATCCCGGCCTGCTGGCTGCAGAAATATTTCCACGACATTATCAGCGCTGTGAAGGGAGATTAGAGAGAGATAAAGCAAAGGGGCTTGAGTGGGCAGCAAAGGCAGAGGATGCTCCGTAGATGCAATGGCGGTATTTATAGTCGGGCTCAGTGCCCCCCACGCACCCAGACATCCCCCCAACTTCGACTGCTCGATCTGTGTACACACATATTTTCTTTTTTTGACTAAAGATATCCGCGCCTCAACCTTATATAGACGATGGCTCCTGCTGCAACTGCGGTGGAGTTTCCGGTGTCGTTGGAATCTTGCACTCTGTCCTCCAAACCGGCGACAGTCACGGCCAGCGTACTACACGGGGCCCGCGACCTGAGACTGGTACGTTTCCCGCATAAGCACATGCAAGTGGCCGAATTCCTTACCAAAAACCCAGGAAACCAGAAGTCTCGAGCAACCATCCGTAGGCGAGCTTCAAATCCAGATCAAATCCACCGGCATCTGCGGGTCTGATGTGAGCTACTACAAGAAGTTTGCCAACGGCGACCTCTGTGCTTGCGCGCCGCTGTCCCTTGGACATGAATCTTCCGGGGTAGTTGTGGGCATTGGCCCGCAAGTCAATGGCTTTGCAATTGGGGACAAAGTGGCCCTAGAAGTCGGCATTCCCTGTGGCCAATGCGGAATCTGCAGAAAAGGACGATACAATCTTTGCAAAAAGATGAAGTTCAGGAGTAGTGCGAAGACCGTTCCTCACTTTCAGGGAACTCTTCAAGAGAGGATTAACCACCCTGCAATCTGGTGCCACAAGTACTTAGTTCTGAACGAGAACCACAACTATGGCTAATCGAATCCAGAATTCCCGAGCACGTCTCCTTCGATGCTGCTGCTCTTCTTGAGCCCCTGTCTGTCGCTATCCATTCCGTCAACCGTGCCGCCCCGACTCCGGGTTCAACTGCACTTGTCATAGGTGCCGGCACTGTTGGCCTGCTCGTGGCAGCGATGGCGCGCCAATCTGGCTGCACTTTTGTAACCATCATGGATGTTGATGCCGGCCGTGTGGACTATGCGATCTCTAAAGGGTTCGCGACACACGGCTACGTGGTCCCCAAACCTCTGCACTCTTGTGCCTCCTCTTCCTCCATTTTCATGTCTGGAACATCTACTCCTGCTAGCTCAGATGGTGCAATGACTCCTCTGAGTAGCTACAGCAGCATTAGCGACCGTCTTGATGGAGCGAAGGCTGTTGCTGCCGATGTCCTTGCAGTTGCGAGGCCGGACATGCTTGCTTTGGATGAAGACGAGGATGACGGAGTGGATATCACCTTCGAATGCACTGGCAAAGAGGCATGTATGCAAACTTCTCTCTATGCCACAAAACCGGGCGGAAAAGTTATCATGGTCGGTATGGGCACTCCCATTCAGACAGTCCCTCTCTCTGCTGCGCACTTGCGCGAGGTGGATATTTTGGGGATCTTCAGGTACGCAAATACATACCAGACTGGCATCAGGCTCCTTGCTGGAAAAGGCCCCATGAAATTGCCAAGCTTAGATGGCATGGTTACACACAAGTTCAAAGGTTTGGGTGCTGCGAAGAAGGCATTCGAATTGGCAGGAAGAACGATTGATGACGAGGGGAATTTGGTTATTAAAGTGGTGATTGAGGCTTAGGCTTAGGTTGGATTAGAGTCGAGACTAAATCTGCTGGTATCCAGATTGGGAAGACTGTTTTAGGAAGGTAGGCGGCGTTTTGCTTTTCTTCGTAGTAGACTGCGTTGGACAGAAGAAGAGCAACTAGACGGCAGTAATGACCTCAAATTCTATAATTCGCGTTTCATGTCCACATCTCGGTCATGAATGATCGCTAGAAAGCAGTAGAATCTCATTATCGCGCTTCTTTTTCTTGACGCCGTGCAAATGCAATCAATGTTCGCCATCCGAAGAGCGATTTCGCCATGTTAAGAGATCAGGTCGCCGACACCCATAACACCACCATTGAATGAGCCACCTCCACCCCACGGGCCGCCAGATCGATCGGATTTGGACTTTATGCTCTTCTGCGTATCAACCACGGCAAACTTCCTACCCGTCTCTCTAACGTCCTTGATACTCTGCGTAAGTGTGCTAAGCAGGGATACAAGGTTGACGTCGTTTTGTTCGGACATCAGCTCACGCTCAAACGCTACTGCATCCGCGGGGACCAGGAGGCTGAGCCGAGTAAGGAGAGCTTGAATCGAGCGCAGGACGGAATGGTTGACAGGGGTGTACTTCTTCTCGGTTGGCTCCACGTCTTCCGGCACGACATTCGATATGTACGACGGGGGTAGGTTCTGGAGGTAGATCGCAATTAGGTTGATCCGTGCGTGTAGCATTTTGATTGCGTTTGCTTTGGCGGTGAGTGAAGCAATCAGCTCTTCGTCTTCCCGGGACAAGATGTGCTGTTCGTCCGCTTTCGACGCTTCTGCATCTTGCTCCTCCGACTTCTTGCTTGCTCGGGACTTCCCTTTGCCCTTGTCGGATGATGATTCGCTCTTCTCTACGCCGGGTTTCTTCGCTGTTCCATCTACTGCTGTCGCATTACCCCCACCTCGTGCCACGAAGTCAACACTGATCATCTCGGCCTCCCCGGTTTCAACACTGTATGGCAGCTCCTTGAACTTCAATGCTAATTGGGACTCGCCATCTCTCATTTCCTTGTCTTCTCCTGCCGCAGCTGCCGTTTCTTCTGCTTCGTAGTTGCTTTCGTAGATCGTCAGAGGGAGCTTGCCACCAGCCGAGCCCTCGAGAATAGCCGTGGGGTGGAAGCCTAGCAGGATAGCAGATTCGTTGTAGGAGTGGAGGATTTGTCGGTGGATTGGCAGATGGCTAGGCTGGGGACCGGAAATTGGCAGAATCGTATACCAGCCAACAAGATCAAGCGGGGGATCTTTGTGTACATCTTTCACTGTAAGAATAGAAAAATCAGTTTAGGTTTAGTCCCGTTCGGTGCTTGTGGCATATCTTACTCCGCTGCAGACGGTCCTCGAACCAGGTCTGATTTAGGACGAGCTCATCTTCAGCTTCGGCAAGCAGGCATTCAAAAGCATGCTCAATGGTAATTTCTCTGCCATTCTGCTGGCCCAGGAGCGCTCCAACGACAGGGCCTTTCTGCTGGCGGAGCGTATGTCTCGTAATGTAGTCAGATATCGTCAGAAGCACCAGGGGATGGAGTGCGACTTGGAGGCCAGAGCCCGAGGACTTTTGTGTGGAGATCAAGGGATTCGCAGCCTCGACCGCCATGGTACAGGTTTGTGGCCCAAGAGATGATGCTCAAAGGCTGTTGGGGGACTGTATTGTGTGGCGACCGAGTCTGGTTGTAAATGTTTGATGTTCTTCCACCAGAAGGCTGAAGCTTTCCCCATATGCCGCAGCACGCGGGGGTAGCAGCCTAGCGGGTTAGTTCTAGTACAGCCCCATTTATTCACGTGCGTCTCTCCTTGCAGCCCCGCTTTCGCCTTCCCATCTGCTTCACCATGAAAGTCATAACATCCTCGTCCATGGACCGTAGTGATAACCTCTCATATGTTGGCTTCTTTATTTTGCATGGCGTTGTTGAGAGTATGGACAAGTCAGTCCTGAGCTCCTTTCTCTGGTTTTCTTCGGACAAGAGACTGCTTTGAAGGATTCTTGCAGAATCCATTTCTTTGATCTGCAGTCATGCATCTCCTTCACTCAGATTGTTATATCTCCTACGCACTCCTCACTTCCATTCGTTTCCCTCTTTTGGCTTTAGCGTTCTCATGTCAACGATAGCTCAAGAATAGCCAATGGAGCTTCAACTCCCTTTTGCAACTGCTCTACTTGCATCTGAGCAGTCCAGCAGCCAGCCAGCCAGGATTGATACACTCTCTTCAATCAGTGCCTCGACACTCAGCCCCCTAAGTGGCCAATATATCCAAGAACGAACCCTGGTCAATTCAGAGTTCAAAGCAAATGAAGATGATGAGGTTCAATTCGTTTTCTCGGCACCGCGGCGCCGGAAAAGAAAGCGGAAGAGGTATGGCACCTGCCGCTTCCCAAGGTTTGGATTCTAATCTAATACGATGGCAGGTTTGAATTCTCATATTCACCTTCCATGCTCAAGCAGTGTTCCGTACCTCCGATGGACCCTGCACCCAAACGAAATAGCACGACCCAGTGGGATCCTCTCCGGCGGCGAAGCTTAGGCGTTTTGGAACAGCTGGAATCATGTCACATAGGAACGCGGGAAAGTAAATATCATGTTGTTCGAAGAAACTCTCTACCCGTGGCACCTTCTGCAATAGCTCCCCTTCCAAAGGCACAGGCATCATGGCTCCAAAATTCCAGCTACAACTCTGTTCACAGTGTCCGACCACCTGCTCAACCAACTTCGAGGCCGTGCTGGGATGAACCTAAACTTTGTGGAGAAACGAATGCCGTTCATTTCCCCGATTGGCGGCCACTGCAGATTGAAGATACGCCATCGAAGAAACGGAGACTTGATGTGGAGTTGCCAGCACCCCAAGCGCAACATCTCAGTCAATCCTCTCAAATCTCGCCCAGAACTACACCCGTATCTACATTGCCAAGCCTTGAGGGCTCTGCGGGAGATTCGGATATGGCCTCGTCAGATATGCTGTGGACCCCGGACATGCCACCTTTGCGGAGAACTACGCCCTCAAACAGGCCAATGTTGAATTCGTGGTCAGATGTTGATTGGAATGCCTACGGTCATCTTGATATGATTTCCAGTCAAACACAACCGGTGCAAAAACCCATGCCAATGGATTTCCCACTGCCAAAGCTCCCAGTACCGCCCACGAATTACTTACAGCAGCAAAGAATTGAGCACTTCGAGCCGCGTGATATATGGCAACGAAGCATCACGCAAGCATCAAAAACGCCAAAAATGCAGTACCATCCTCCCTTCGAAATTGTTCCACAGTTTCATGGGCCATTTCATACAAACCTTCATCCGGCTCGGCCCCAGAACTCACCACCCCAGTGGCCGACCGCACCAAAAACGGCGACCACTTTCTCTATCCCAACACAGACCGTGCTGTCCCAAAACTTCAACACCGCCTCACAAGCTCCACCAAATTCTGTCTCTCGTACACAAGGCCTCCACGCTCAGAACAGGCAAATATTAACTTCGCCGTGCCCTCCCCAGGTGACCTTTCAGCCGCCACAACCAGCACCTTCGGACCTCCTGAGGAAGCCATCACTCTACAGAATTCCGGCTTGGCCGACCTCAGAGATCACGCCGGCTCAAACACTAGCACCGACTTCGCAATTCCAATCGCATTTTTCTGGTTCTGACGAAGCTAGTAACAAGAAATATCAGTATGGGCGGAATCTCAGCACTGTTCGACATTCCCCAAATTCAATACATCAAGAGGCGCATCCCAGCAAAACTTTCACACCCAATTATAGCTCTGGGATTATGAACGGATCGAGCAGTACAGCTCACGTTACGCCAGCGAGGATCGACGCCTTTGAGGTTCCACGAGCCCGTACTGGTCGAAAGCACTGTCCCAATTTGTACGTACGTGGCAGACTGCTTGCATCAGAGTTTCGCTAATCTATCTGTTCTGGTAGGATTGTCGATATCGCTGAGACGTGTCAAGATCTCTTTCCTTTCGCAGAAGTTGCAGAGCGCCATAGTGTACCAACCAAAAGAGTCTTTGATACTTTTTCTGCCATCATCCAGCTGCCACTTCTTCGAAATGCAGACGATAGGCGACGACATGGCTCTCTAGGCAAGCAACGAATGAGGGAGTATAGAGTTGCCCGAAAAGCGATGGAGAAAGCGCAAGAAGCAGAACGCAAGGCCGAGATGAGGGCAATGAGGGTTCGGGTTGAGGAGGCTGGGAGGAGAGGCAAGGGACAGTCGCTGTTGCTGAAGACAGCCATTTTGAACAACGCCAACTACTCAACGCCTGATCGTTGAGATTCGACTACGCCTCTGGTTTTCTCACTTCTATTCATTCATTCAACAAATCAGCGTTCTCGTGATTGTGGCACACGATACTGCTGTTTCAACCGAATTCCAACTTCCGTAACAATGATATATTTGGTCTACTATGAAGGAGTTTCCGGCGCGCCAGGCGGTCCCCAAAGCACAACCCCATTCCATCTCACTTTGCCAGCCGATCTCAACTCATTTGCTCTCGCCAAATGCGCTTCCTTCATCACTCGTTCCAACGCCAGAATCTCCTGCCTCGATCGAGCTTGTCTCATCTGCGCCATCTTTCTCTCCCGGAACTCATCGTGTCTTCGGTTGATCTCGGAGATCTTGAATGGTGGGTGGCAGGCAGCACACGTGTCATCGATGCGCTGGTGAGGACCGTGAACCCGATCTTGAGGACATGACTTGTGTTCGAGGCTGGCGTGATGACAATAATATATGTAATGAATAAGAGCGTGCCCGCAGCTCATGACCGTGACGGTTCCTTCGCACATTGTGACTTTGTTTTAGCTTTTCTGCGGTGTGTTGGCTAAGATGTTTGGTGGTTGACCTCGGGCGAGAGTTCAGGTCTTCTTGGTGCAGTCTTTAGAGTCTTCTGCTTCTTCTGTTCGCATGTAGTAGTTTCTTCTTTGTTCCATAATGATGGGGGTAGGACTTGATTCAAAGTCAACAAAGAAATTTTGAATATCAAGACAAAGAAAACACGGCTATTTGTGAATGGTAGCAATTTGTTGATCTCTTTGTTCAAGAGACATTAGAGCTAACGTCTGTCCCTACATACCGAAACGCACCCCGTAACGAAACAAAACACAGGTACTTCAAGTTCAAGCGATTCAAAATCTGTGAACACGTTAAAATTTCTATTCATTTTCATTTCAGTTGCATTATATACCTCCTCCGAATACTCCTAACCTACTAGTTCCGAAAATTATTATCGTGTCGTCGCCGCCCCTTGAATTTACGGAGAGCCTCTTTTTACCCTATAATAGGACCCCTCGACTCGTAACACCACCATTAAACTTTTTTCACTATTTAAACACATAGAACGATTAAATATGGATATCCAGGTTCTATAATAACACGAAAATGCTATTGCCACTTTTGTGGCAGCCAGGCGGTGCCCTATCATACGCCGTCGCCACATAGGCTAATACCTCCTCCAATCAAGCGAGCAAGGACCCTGGTTAGCTGGGTTGTGGTTACAGTAATCTCGGTAAAAAATATCATATTAATAATGTAATACCTATGGCTGCTAATTTGTGAATGCGAGGCGTGTGGCTGAGTTAGGGCAGATCATGCCGGAAATTCCCGTTTCCCGACATCCTCCGACTAGCAAAATGTGGCAGCCAGCAACCACCACTTCCGGCTTCTCACTGCCAGCTTTACACTACTGGTTTTTCATTTCCAGCTTTTCACTTCTGGCTTTTCCCTGAAACTGTTTGTGCTCTGCTTGAAGCGACGAACCGCTTCGATTCCCACCCTAGCCTCTAAGGGGAATCGGCTCTCTTGCAAGATTGCTCACGATTCAAAGATGACAATGATGACAGTGTCCGTAAGGGCTGCCAGACTATCGAAAGGAGCACGGTATCAGCACGCCAGATTGCGATGACCTAGCTAAGTACGAACCTTCCACACCTCTTTCTCGCGATTCGGCTCTCGGAAACCACACTGTCGCTCTACTCTATACTTTCGCACCGTAGCTAAGGAGGACTCTTCTATTTAATGAGTTTACGGCTGATACCCAAGCCCTTTACGATACTAGAAGAGTAGCTACATGGCTACAACGATAACTACCTATCCTTTTACGACGACGACTACTCTGACATTATTCGATCTCTTCGACCCGTACATCCCGCGGTTTGTGAGCTTTGAGGACGGAGAATAAGGAGGCTAGTTAGGGGAATTTAAGGAGAATAAGGGGGCATATATAGGTACCTACACCCGGAGCAGATAGGATAGCTAGGCGCAGTACACTTGATGCTAAGGCCTCTTCGGAGACTTGATTCACCTGGAATACCTGGTCCTGTCTAGTGGTTTTGCAGAAGTTTTCCTTGCAGGGCAGACACAAAAGGCTAAGCCAAAGGCTGTTGGGGGTCTATGTGAGAACGGGTTAAGGGAGTAAAGCCCCTTCCCCCTTAAGTCTGTGCCAAATGGATATCTGAGGATATGTACTGTTGATATATGGTAGTTGGAGGAGTAGATAGGAGGGAGATACTATCTGAGGATTAGGTCTCCTAGCCTGTAGGCAGAAGGCTTACTAGTGCTATATAGTCTTTGACTCAGACAGTACTTTCGTACAATAAATCAATTAATCAATCGATTCATCGGGGCACAGTCCACATCAGTAAATTTTGGCGCCGACACTTCCTTTACCGCCAAAAACTGCTTTTGGTTACGTGGTAGGAGCAGTGGGGCCTTGTGGGAAGGACTGGATACAGTATAGCAAGGAGCGAAACTGGCTTCCGCTTTAACTTCCATAGAAATTTATCAGCACGAGCCACTGGTATTTCACCACCTCTGTACTAAGCAAAACCCCGCACTTCGAGTGAGTTCCTCGCCGGAAGAATCTTTAAATCATGTGAGACTAGCTAAAGGCGGTACGGATTAACTATTATCCTGAAACAATACTTCGTGGGACCCTGAGATACAATCTGCTAAGACTTGCGCACCATATCAGGTGCGCTCATATCTTCAACTAGTGTTCTTTCTGAGCTCCACTTCCTTCTTGTGCTCCCTCTCGAGACACGCTATTAGGGACACAAACCAAATCACTGCAATGATTAGCTAGCGATTGGCCAGTTTACGCGCTTGCAGCCATGCGCGACCATGCCAACCACCGCGAGGCTGTCCTGCAGCTGAGTCGATATGATTGCTAGCCTGGACCCAATATCTACAGAGAACTCACTGAATAGTTTCTTACGTATGCCAACTCGCTGAAGACACTTTCGTTCGGTGTCTCGAATCCGGTCGAATTATGCGACTTCTCGAAGCCAATAGCGATGGCAAGTTCAGCCTGAAGGACTTCGGCGACGAAATTCCACCGTATGCAATACTTTCGCACACATG
>Ga0302140_10002269_pt1 | contig 24995 bp, 25 predicted proteins | sample I_Bog_E1_1_FD_202095 | JGI IMG/M metagenome (GOLD analysis project Ga0302140, IMG submission 202095) | Peat permafrost microbial communities from Stordalen Mire near Abisko, Sweden - I_Bog_E1_1 | ecosystem: Environmental > Terrestrial > Soil > Wetlands > Peat | place: Sweden: Abisko, Stordalen... | reverse complement strand
CACGGCCGGGTCGCCGTTCTGGATGTACAGCACGCGATCCTTTCCGATTGGGACCGCGGTGTGAACCTCGTGGTTGGCCGGAGCGTCGTAGCTCCACACCACCTTCTTTTCCGGCGTAATCTCGGTAACTCCATACTGGTGCGTGAACAGGATGTTGCCGTTCGACACCATAACCGCGTCGCTGATCTCGCCCTTGCCTGCGGGATCTCTATAGCTCCACACAATCTTGCCCCCGCGCACAATGTAGATGTTCCTGTTATGCGACTCGCCCACGTACATAAAATCATGCTGTGCCAGCCCATTCCCCGGCAGCACAGTCGGCACAGGCTGGGGCTGCGCGGCCCCCACTTGCGCCGTGGCAGCGCCTGTCTGGCTCAATACCCGCCCTTGAACTGCGCACACAATCCCCGCAACTGTCAGAACAACTACCGCCGTCAGCTTCATTTCAACCATCCCCTTCTTGAATGAAAATTCCTGGCTGCCATCTTACATCTCTTGTGCAGACGTTGGCGCATTCGCTCAAGCCTTGCCCTCATCCGTAAAAATCTCCTCGATCGTCGCCTCAAACAGCCGCGCCAATTTGAAGGCCAGCGGAAGACTTGGGTCGAACTTCCCCGTCTCGATAGCGTTCACCGATTGCCGCGACACCTCCAGCCGCTGGGCAAGATCCGCCTGCGACCAGTCCCGTTCAGCACGCAGTACCCGAAGCCGGTTTTTCATCTGTACCTCAGTCTGACTACTACAGTGGAGATGCCCACAAACACCCAGAAAAGTGGATAAACCAGAAAAAGGTCCAGATGCCGGACCTGGGTGAAGTTTTCCAGAAACCCCCACACGCTAACCACCGCGAGGGTCCCCCCTATGCCTCCGAGCAAGGACTGGATCTGCATATTGCGTACAAACTCATCCTTCTCTTCAGCCAGATACAAGCCGACAACCACCAGCATTCCGAGGATGGGCAGCGCCGGAAGCACGGCCAGCCCGTAGGCGAGCACACCAGTCGGGTGATAGTGAACAAATCCCCAAACTGCGGGGACGAGCAATAGCACATATAGAAGCATGGCTATAGCGAAGCGCCAGAAGAAGCGCCGTTGTGCGGGGTTTTTGGTTGGGCTAGTCACGATTGGTCTCCTTTACATTAAGACAACTTGACTTTACATAATCGCTTCATTATTGTCAAGTTTCATTGTCACAATTCTTCAGGATGTTGCCAAAATGTTGCTTCTGACCAGTTGGAGCTAATTTCAGGTTCGGTCCGGAGCGGCCTTCTGAAGCAAATGCACTATCCTCAATCCGTGGGCTTCCAGGACTTTCTCGGCAACACGCAAACCGTTACCCATCTCCGCGAGTCGATCCGCGCCGAGCGCTTTCCCCACTCGTTGATCCTCGCCGGCCCCAGCGGAGCGGGCAAGTACACACTGGCCCTGATGCTGGCCAAAGCCGTCAACTGCCTCAGCCCCACCGAATCCGACGGCCTGCCCGACTTCTGCGGCCATTGTTCCAACTGCCTCCGCATTGCGGACTCCGCCAATCTCGAAACCCTGGTAGCCGATGCCGTCGAGGCCCGCGACGCCCTGCGCGAAACCGACAAGCGCGAGACTCGCATTCTTATTCAGACCCACCCTGACGTGCTGATTGTCCCGCCAGACCCTCCGCAGTTGCTCATCAAGCTGGGCCAGGTTCGCCAGGTCATTCACGTCGCCTACTACCGGCCGCCAGTCGAGTCCAGGCGCTCATTCTCCATCTTCACCTCGTCAGCATTTATGAAGGAGGCGGCCAACAGCCTGCTCAAAGTCCTGGAAGAGCCTCCGGAACACACCTCGCTCATCCTGCTCACCGAAAACCCTCAAGAGATGCTTCCAACCATCCGCTCCCGCGCCGTGATCCACCGGCTCGGCGCCATCCCCGCCTCCGAGTTGGAATCCCTGCTGGCACTGCGCCGTCCCGAACTCAAGCAGGCCGACCGTGCTCTGGCGGCGCGGCTTGCCGAGGGCGCAGTAGGCCGCGCGCTCACCATTGACCTGGGCGCATACCTCATCAGCCGGCAGGATGCTCTCATTCTCCTCCGCACGGCTCTTCGCGAGCCAGACTATTCCACGCTCTTCCATGCCACCGAAAGCTACCGTGCCGGCGCGGACGGCCAGGAAAAAACCATCAACCTTCTGCGCGCCACCGGCAGCCTGCTCGAAGACCTGCTTCTGATCGCTGCCGGCACGCCTCGCCTCATCCGCAACATCGATTTGGCCTCCGAACTCAGTAGCCTTGCGCAAGGCCTCAGTGCGCAGGGTTCCGGTCTGGACTGGATCGACTCCGCCGCAAGAGCCCTCGGCCAGGTCGAACAGGGCATGCGCCGCAACCTCCTCCGCTCTCTTTCACTCGACGCCATGGCGGTTAGTCTCGAACGCAACTAGCTTCGTTTCCGCTCGCGTTCCTCACGCATCTTGATGAAAAGCAACCTCCCCTTGTCCCATTGCATCTTTTCGGTAACAAGAATTCCCAGCAGATGTACTTGTCTGGCGTCTTTTGGGCGTTTTGCGCCGTCATAGAGTCAAATCCGCCGTATTATGCAGTTAGGCCCAGAAAAATCCTTGCTCAAAGGGTGAGTGCTCCGCTTAGCGGGAATCCACCCGGCGTTCCGTTCTTCATTCTTCGCCCTCATTGAGCCGGCGGCGGACTCAGAACTTACTTCTCACCAGGGAGGGGAGTTTTCCCCATGGCAATCGTCAGCAGTCAGACCGCACTTTCCACCATCCGCCGCCAAAGCGGCCCCGAGCCTGCCCTCACGAAAAGCCGCTCCCGCAAGAGCTTGCATTCACCTGCTCCGTACCGCTTCCCGGCGCATATTGCGGAAGGAGAGGCACATCGGCAAAACCACGCCGAGCTTTTCTATCTGCAAAAGCAAATTCAGTCGCAGACTCCAATGGTCATCGTGCTTGAAGACGGAGAACAGATCGAGGGCTGTATCGAGTGGTACGACCGGATTTCACTCAAAGTCCGCGGACGCTCGAAGACGCTGATCTACAAATCCGCCATCAAATACATGTACAAGCTGGGCGAGAACGGCTCGTAGCGACTGCAGGTGACAGATGACTGTTAGGAGCTGCGAACTGTTATCTGTACTCAGCCTTTATCAGCCGGTCGCGAATCGCCGTCCCAATCCCTTCCGTGGGCGGAAGGGGACAAAGAATCACTGTGCATCCCTCGGCATCCAGCGCTCGCAAGCCAGCGTAGAGTGTTCGCGCCATCTCCTCCGGTGCAGACCACCGTCCCCAGGGCACCAGAACCGCACCTTCGATATCAACCATAACCTCAGCCGGCGCCAATACTCCCACACGTTCCCCCGGCCAATGCAGCACCGCCTCGGCCAATCGCTTACCCAGCAGCCCCGGCTCGCCTTCCACAAGCACCAGCCTTGCCCTGGGCGCATAGTGTCTCAGTCCCACCCCGGGCGATGGCATTGCCTCGCGTGGCGTTTGGGCCAACTCCCCGGCCTCGATCTCGACCACCGCCCCGGCGACCGCTTGAATCTGTTGGGCCGTAACCGATCCGGGTCGATAAATCACCATCGGGCTCTGAGTACAATCCAGCACGGTCGATTCCACACCAAGCCCCGTCGGCCCCGCGTCCACCACAGCGTCAATCCGCCCGTCGAGATCTTCCAGCACGTGCGCAGCCGTCGTGGGGCTCGTATGTCCAAACAAATTCGCGCTTGGCGCGGCCACCGGAATCCCCGCCCGCCGGATCAGTTCAAGTGCCACAGGATGTGCTGGCATTCGCACTCCCACCAGGGCTCGTCCCGCCGTCACTGCATCCGGAACCGCGGCGGTCCGCTTCATCAGCAGCGTCAGTGGGCCTGGCCAGAAGGCCTTCATCAGCCGCCTCGCCGCCTCCGGAACCTCGTCAACCAGTCCCTCCAGCATCTCCAGACTCGCAATATGCACTATGACGGGATCCCACGCCGGCCGCTGTTTCGCCGCGAAGATTCGCGCCACCGCCCCCTCATCCAGCGCATTCGCCCCAAGCCCATAGACGGTCTCGGTAGGCAGAGCCACCAGCCCGCCGGCACGCAAAATCACAGCCGCCCACTCCAGCGCTTGCGCCGCGTAGGGAGTCTCAAGACGATCGGGATCGACTAATAATCGCAGGGTTTTCACCCTTCTATTGTCGCCTCTGTGACTCAATCGCCGCAGACCGTCCTGCGATTTGTCTATTGAAAGGCCGCAAGCCCCAACCCGCTCCCCGTCCACTGCCGTATACTCACTGCTGAACCATGTCCGTCGAAACCGAAATCAAATTCCGCGTCGACGACCTTGCCGCCCTCGCCTCGCGCCTCGAGTCCGCAGGCTTTCAGCTCCAGACTCCCCGCAGCTTCGAGAGCAACGTTCTCTACGACACACCCGACCGCCAGATGCGCGCGCGCACTGAGATTCTTCGCATCCGCAATTACGCCGGCCGCTGCCTCCTCACCCACAAGCGCCTGCCTGACGAAGGCCCCGGCGAAGACACCCACAAGCACCGCATCGAGACTGAATCCGATGTCTCCGATGGCGATGCCCTGGCACAGGTCTTTCATTCCCTCGGCCTGGTGCCCGCCTTCCGCTACGAGAAATGGCGCACCGAGTGGTCGCAAGGCGAGGGCCATTGCGTCGTCGACGAAACACCCATCGGCAACTTCGCCGAGTTGGAAGGTCCGGCTGAATGGATCGATCGCGCGGCCACCAGCCTCGACATCGGCCCAGCCGACTACATTACCCTCAGCTACGGCCGGCTCTTCGAGGTTTGGCGCGAGCAGCACGCTTCGTCAGCCAACGACCTCACATTCGACGCCGTCGCGCAGACTGCCGCGGAAGGGTAGCCCACCAGACCCCTCTTTCCCTCTGTTCCAGCGAATACTCAAAATCTCAGGAAGCCAGAGCGTAACTTACGCTAATTGTTCATCTTTCAATTAAGGCTCGGACTACCCATGTGTCTCAGGTTAAACTTGGGCTGTGCGACCATTAGTTAGGAGTAGCGACTCCACATGCCGGCCATGCCTCTGAATCCCGACGAACCCGCTGGTGGTGAAATGTCCATCGCGCTCATCGGTCCCGACCAGCTCAGGCGCCGGGCCATCTCCGATGCTTTGGCTGGTTGCCAGCAAGGCGGGCAGTTTCAGGCGAGTGAACTCAACGGGAGTGCTCCGGACAGGAAGACAGTCATTGAGGAATTCCAGTTCTATCCTCCTGCGCAGGATGAATTGCCGGAATCGCTCAACCAGCAATTCGATGTCATCATCCTCGACCTCGACAGCGATCCTGACCTTGCGCTGAATCTGGTGGAGAAGATTGCCGCCACAGACCATATCACCGTAATGGTTTATTCTGCGCAGCCTGACCGGGAACTGCTCATCCGCTCAATGCGTGCGGGCGCCCGCGAGTTCCTCACTCTCCCCCTGTCTGTCCTCGACATGGCCGATGCCCTGGCGCGCGTTTCGGTACGAAAGCCCGCAGCGCGCCGGCCCGCCAGGACTTCCGGCAGCATGTTCGTGTTCCTGGGCGTAAAAGGCGGGTGCGGCGTCACTACGATTGCCTCCAATTTTGCCGTCGCATTGGCCCAGGAGTCGGGGAAAAGCACCCTGCTGATCGACCTCGGTCTACCCCTGGGAGACGCCGCTCTCAACCTCGGCATGATTTCGGAGTACTCCACCGCTAATGCTTTTCAGGATTCAGCACGGCTCGATTCCAGTCTTCTCAACACCCTGCTCACCAAGCACAGCTCCGGACTATCTGTGCTTGCCGCGCCAAGGGAATTCACGCAGGTTCAGACCCCCAACGACGCCATCGACAAGCTCCTCGCCGTCGCCCGCCTTAACTTCGATTGGGTTGTCGTCGATATTGGATCGAGAGTAGACCTGAGGGGCACGCTGCTGTTTGAGGAATCCGCCACCATCTACCTCATCACCCAGGTTGGCGTTTCCGAACTGAGAAATGCAAACCGCGTCATCTCCCAGTTTTTTCCCACGCGCGGCCGCAGGCTCCAGATTGTCATCAACCGATATAGCCCCAGTGCGCTGCTGTTCGACGACACGCACATTACCAAGGCCCTCACCCAGCCCGCGCAGTGGAAGATTCCCGACGATTTTGCCACCGCCCGCCGAACCCAGAACACCGCCACTCCCATTGCTCTGGGTGACTCGCCCATTTCAAGAGCGATCCGTCAAATGGCCAGGACAGCATGCGGCCTGCCCGCAACTCCCGAGAAGAAAAAGTCGTTCAGCTTCTTCGGATAAGCGCTACGACCGTCCCGGCTACTTCTCCGCCCCGTGGCACTTTTTGTATTTCTTTCCAGATCCGCAGGGGCATGGGTCGTTGCGTCCCACTTTTTCCCCGGTCCGGCGCTGTGCCGGCTGGCTCGCGTCCCCGCCGCCCGACCGGCTGGCTGCCTCCAATTCCCGCTGCTTCTTGCGGTGAAACTCCTTCTCCAATGCGTCGATGGTCGTCGAGGGCTTCCTCGTTGCTATCGGTATCTCCTCGGTCGGAGCCGTGAAAGTCGCTCCCTCCGACACTGGCGGCCTTGCCGCGCTGGCCACCGGCGGAGCCTTGGGAATCTCTCTGCGGACCTCGGGCGCGGCATTCACCGGCTGTCCATCCGGCCCCAGGATCTGCATCCGGAACAGGAACCGGACCGTATCCTCCTGGAACTTGAGCATCATGGCTTCAAACATGTCGAAGGACTCGCGCTTGTATTCCACCAGCGGGTCGCGCTGCGCATAGCCGCGCAAGCTGATCCCCTCTTTCAGGTGATCCATGTTCAGCAGGTGTTCCTTCCACAGTCCGTCGATCACGCTGAGCATCACCATCCGCTCGTGATAGCGCATGGTCTCGGGCCCAAGAATCTTCTCCTTGGCCTCGTAATCCTGCTTCAGCTTGTCAAAGATCGCCTCGCCCAGCTCATGCCGGCTGAGTTGATTCGGATTGATTCCAGTCGCGCCTGTATTCAGTGACGTCAGTTTCAGCCCGAACTGGCCGATCAGCTGCTCATCCAGGCCCTTCATGTTCCATTGATCGGGATGAAGCTTCTCGCCGGCAAACTCATCCAGCGCGCTGCTCAGTATGCCGCCTACGTAATCCTCCAGAATCAGGTCCTTCTGGTCCAGGCCCTCCAGCAGCCGCCGCCGAACCCCGTAGACGGCCTCGCGCTGCTTGTTCATTACGTCGTCGTATTCGAGCAGGTGTTTGCGCGACTCGAAGTTCTGTGCCTCGACAGCCTTCTGTGCGGCTTCAATGCGATTCGAGATCATCTTCCCCTCGATCGGCATATTTTCTTCCATCCCCAGCCGCTCCAGCAGCGTGCTCACCCACTGCTTCGCGAAAATGCGCATCAGGTCGTCTTCCAGCGAAAGATAGAATCTCGATTCGCCGGGATCGCCCTGGCGCCCCGCGCGCCCCCTTAGCTGGTTGTCGATGCGGCGGGACTCGTGCCGCTCGGTGCCCAGGATGAACAACCCGCCGGCCTCGATCACCTGCTCGTGATCCTTCAACGCTTCATCCGCATGGCCCTTGAGAACCTCGGCCCAATCCGCTTCGGCAACCTCGAACTCCTGGCCGTTGTAGTAGAACCGCAGGAATCCCGCCGGCGCCATGGGATTGATGGCTCCCTCGTTTGCGCTGATCGCCCGCGCCTTGCTCTTCTTCACCAGCTCCTGCCGCGCCATGAAGTCCGGGTTTCCGCCCAGCAGAATGTCCGTCCCGCGCCCGGCCATATTGGTCGAGATGGTCACCATCCCCAGCCGTCCGGCCTGGGCCACAATCTCCGCCTCGCGCTCGTGGAACTTCGCATTCAGCACCACGTGCTTGACGCCTTTGCGCTGCAAAATCCCCGACAGGCGCTCCGACTTCTCAATCGATACCGTGCCCACCAGCACCGGCTGGTTCTTCTCGTGCAAGATCGCAATGTCGTCGGCTACCGCTTTGTACTTCTCCTTCTCGGTTCGGTAAATCACATCGGGGTTCTCAAGGCGCCGCATCGGCTTGTTGGTCGGAATCACCACAATCTCAAGCTTGTAAATCTTCTCGAACTCCGCTGCCTCGGTCTCCGCGGTGCCCGTCATGCCGCTCAGCTTCTTGTACAGGCGAAAGTAGTTCTGGAAAGTAATCGTGGCCAGCGTCTGGTCTTCCTTGCGGATGACCACGCCCTCCTTGGCCTCGATGGACTGGTGCAGCCCGTCGCTCCAGCGCCGTCCCGGCATCAAGCGCCCGGTGAAGGTGTCCACGATGATCACCTCGCCGTCCTTGACCACGTACTCAACGTCACGGCGGTAGAGCGCATGTGCCTTGATCGCAGTCTCCACGTAGTGCTTCAGATCCCAGTTCTCGGCATCGGCAATGTTGTCGATCCCCAGCAGCTTCTCGATCGTCACCCATCCCTCGTCCGTGACTCCGATCGTCCGCTGCTTCTCGTCCACAATATAGTCGCCGGTCAGATACTTCTGGCCCTCGTTCAGTTCCAGACCCAGTTCCGCCACGCGCCTGGTATCGCTCCATTCAATCTCTTCGCCAAGCTTCAGTTCCGGAATGATCTTCTTTACCCGCGCATACTTATCCGTCGTTTGGTCCGTAGGCCCGGAGATAATCAGGGGCGTGCGCGCCTCGTCGATCAGGATCGAATCCACCTCGTCCACAATCGCGTAGTAGTGCCCCCGCTGCACGCAATCTTTTAACTCGAACTTCATGTTGTCGCGCAGGTAGTCGAACCCAAACTCGTTATTCGTCCCGTAAGTTATGTCGGCCGCGTATGCGGCACGGCGCTCATTGTCGTCCAGGTCGTGGACGATGACGCCCACCGTCAGTCCCAGAAACTCGTAAATCTTCCCCATCCACTCGGCATCGCGCTTGGCCAGGTAGTCGTTCACGGTCACCACGTGAACCCCGTGCCCTGCCAGCGCGTTCAAATAGCAGCTCAGCGTCGCCACCAGCGTCTTGCCTTCGCCGGTCTTCATCTCGCTTATCTTGCCGCTGTGCAGCACCATGCCGCCGATCAACTGCACATCGAAGTGCCGCATCTTCACAGCGCGCCAACCCGCCTCCCGCACCACCGCAAAGGCCTCGGGCAGCACCTCTTCCAGCGCCTCACGCTCGGCAATCACCTGCTCTGCCGCTCTCCGGTCGGCAACTTCCTCTTGCTCGGCCTCTCGACCTGACGCCTTCAACTCCTCCGCGCTTTCAAAGCCTTTCAGCCGCTCGGCCAAATGCGCTGCAATCCGCGCCCGGAACTCAACGGTCTTTGCGCGTAACTCCTCATCGGTGAGTTTCTGGATCTCTGGCTCCAGGTCGTTGATGCTGGCCACCAAAGGCATCAGCCGCTTGATAATCCGTTCATTCGCCGTGCCAAAAATCTTGGTAAGTATCTTATCGAAAAACACAGGATTCTCCGTCTACCAGTGTAAATGGTGAAGGTTACAAGCTGGGTGCCCCTGGTCCCTCGCACTTGGGGACCAGGGATCACAATCGCAATTCCAGCCTGTCCACCTGCTCGCCCCTTCGAATCCGCTTCAATTGCCGATTCAATTGCTTGGCCGGAGTCTCCGGATCGCCTTCATCGTCCTCATCCACGTCCACCTTCTGCCTGACCTCAATTTCATACGAAAGGTTCGGCCGGTAAAACGTCTGCAAGAATAGAAAAGCCATCCCCAGTCCCACGGCGGAAGCCTGCACCCCAAAGAGCCGCTTCCCGGTGCGAGGATTGCGCAGCCACCTAACCCGCTGCAACCGGCTCCAACACAAAATCGCAACTATCGCCACAAATGGCGTCGCGCAAAACAAACTCGAAACAGAGAGAGCATCCGCATACATAAGCACCCCTCAACGTCGCAGGCAAAACCTCTTGAATAAGCGGGTCGCGGACACAGGTCAGCCTGAGCTAACGTGAAGATCCAGACCATGTCGTGAGAGTCAAGCGAGAGGGAAGGGAGGCGGACGCTGGAACGATGCGGGCAGAACCGGCGCATCCGGCGTGCGGCCAACGTATTCAAAAGCCAGGCGCGGCAGCAGGCTCAGAGGAGAGATGACCCCGACAAATAGAAGAGGCAGAATCGCGGCCCAGGCCCCGGCGTTCCCTGAATCGGTGTGCGGGACCATCATCAATACCAGCGCGACTCCAATCGCGATGGCCGCAATCAGAATCCACCTTTGCCGATGCTGGTTTTGAAGTTTCACTGAGCTTCTCAGTGCCTCAAAAAAGGAAAGTCTGGCATCCCGGCCTCAACCCATGAAGAGTGGAAACGACGTGCTGCCAAAGCTATCTGATATAGATTACAACAGAATTTGACGGGATTGGCCGTCCATTAGCCACTAACCACTAACCACTAACCGGAGCCAAGTCTTGACAAAAAGCACAAAAAGGAATACACTGTAAATACAGTCGAGATCGGGCTTAAGGATGATCTCGCGCATTTAAACATTTATATATAAGAGTATTGATGATCGATCAACCACTTATTTTTGATTGGGATGAAGCCAATGTGGCTCATATCGCGCAACACAATGTTTCAAGGGAGGAAGCCGAGCAGGTCTTTCTCGGAGAACCTCTCGATATGGAATTACAAGTCGCAGACGACTCAGAAGAGCGACTCCAGCAACTTGGGGAGACGAACAATGGACGGATTCTGCAACTGGTTACAACCTGGCGTGGCGGAAAGGTAAGAGTCATCTCTGCGTGGGACGCGCCAAAGAAACTCAAACTCTACTATCTGGTCGAAATGAGGCGGCAATATGGAGACACTGAAGATTCCGAAGTTTGAAAACGAGGCCGACGAGGCGAATTGGCTTTTTGAAAACCGCGAAGGCCTGGTCAACGAGTTCTTAAAGGCGGCACAGGAAGGCCGAGTGCGACAAGGAACGCTGAAGCAGCGCGGCATCACGCCCCCAACCACGATTCGCCTGGCGCCGGAAGACATATCGCGCGCACGGACATTGGCCGAGCGCCGCGGACTGCGATACCAGACCTATCTCAAGATGCTGATTCACGAGGCACTTGAACAAGAAGAACGGAAAGCGAGTTAGGACGCATCTGGCTGGAAGTGCGCCCCATCTTTCAGTTTCCAATGCGTTTTTACCTCATTCGTGCAACGCGAGGCAAACATGCCCCCTCCCTTTCCGGTACCATACTTGAGGTACCTATTGCAGAATGAGCCTGAAAGCCAAGCTGGAAGCAGTCATCTACGCCGCGGAGGAGCCGGTCACACTGGCCCAGCTCGCGGCGCTCTTTGCCCCCGATGCCCTTGAGTGGAAGGCGGCGCAAGCCCCCCAGATCGAGGCGCCCGAGGTTGAAGCCGCCGTGCCAATACCATTGATTTCCGACGAGTTGGCGTACCTGGACCTGGACGCTGCCGGAGCCGCGGAGCCGGCCGCCGAACCCGCCAGTTCCGAAACTCCGCCGGCTTCCGATTCGCAACCCGTGGAAAGTCGGGAAAACACTCCGCCCACGGAAGCCGAGGCCGGCGGGTCCGCCGAGTCCGCCGGTGGCACCGAAGTTTCCCCCGCTGACGCCGAAATTGAAGCCCGGCGCCTGGCACGTTTGCGCGACCGCGAGGTGCGCGCCATTCTCCGCCAGTTCCTCGACGAGCTCATCGCCGACTATGCCGCCGACGATCGCGGCGTAGAGATTCGCGAGATCGCCGGCGGCTTCCGCATGGCCACAAAACCAGAGTGCCACGACGCGGTCCGCTCGTTCGTCAAGAGCCTCAAACCGGCGCTCAAGCTTTCCCTGCCGGCTCTTGAAACACTGGCCGTGGTTGCATACAAGCAGCCCGTGACCGCGCCTGAAGTGAATGAGATTCGCGGCGTCGACTCCTCCGGAGTTTTCGGTTCGCTGCTGGCCCGCAAGCTCATCGCAACTGCTGGGCGGAAGCCGGTTATCGGCCGCCCCATCCTCTACAAAACCACCCGCGAATTCCTCCTCCGCTTCGGGCTCAAAGACGTGTCCGAACTTCCCTCGATGGAGGAATTTGAGAAGATGGCCGCCATCGAGCTCGACGAACCGGAGCTCTCCGCCCAAGAAGGACCGGATCTGGAAACCACCGCAAAATCAGACCTGGACCTCACCTTCGAAACGGACTCAACTGCCCTGGATGAAACCGCCGAGGAATACTCTGAAGAAGAGTTTTCCGGCGCCTCCCCTGTAACCCCCGAGACCGCCGTGATGGCGGCCAGCCACGAATCCCCAACCCCCGCAGAGGCAGCGCCTGCTGCGCCTCCCGCCACCGAGCAGGCAGAAACTGAGACACTCCCCCATGCCGAAAGAGACAGCACCGAAGAAGAAAGCAGCAAAGAAAGCCAGCCCGAAGAAGGCCGCAGCGAAAAAGGCAGCGCCGAAAAAAGCCGCGAAGACGAGTAAGCCCGTCCCTGAAGCCATTGATCCAGCCGTAGAGACCTTGCCCGAAGTTCCGGACCCCATAGGCGACGAGACCAACGGCGAAGGCAGAGTTGCGCTTGAACCGGAACCCGATCCGGAGACCGCAGCTGAGATTGAAGCCGCCGAAGACCAGGCAGAGGCCAAATTCGAAGCCACAGGAACCCCCGGCGCTGACGCCCCCGAAATCGACGCAGCGGACGCAGGCGCCGAGCGAGAAGAGGAAACAGAGCCCGAATTCATTTCGAAGCCTCGTCCGCCCGCCAAGCTCGATCGCCTGCAGAAGATCCTTGCCCAGGCAGGCGTAGCCAGCCGCCGCAAAGCCGAGGAACTCATCGAGCAGGGCCGCGTGCAGGTGAACGGAAAAACAGTCACCGAGCTAGGCACCAAGGCAGACGCCGCCCGCGACCACATACGTGTGGACGGCAAGTTGCTGCAGGGCGCCGAGCGGCTCCGCTACTTTGTCCTCAACAAGCCGCGCGGGTTCGTCACCACGGTCAAGGATCCCGAAGGCCGCCCCACGGTGATGCAGTTCTTTGAGAAGATGCGGGAGCGCCTGTACCCCGTTGGCCGCCTCGACTACATGAGCGAAGGCCTGCTGCTGGTGACCAACGACGGCGAGCTTGCCAACCGCCTGACCCGCGCCGCTGCCGGAGTGGAGAAAACCTATCTGGTCAAAGTCGCCGGCGTTCCCAGCGAGGCTGAACTCGACATACTTCGCGCAGGGGTCGCCATCGAGCGCGGCAAGCCTGGCACCGACCGCGTTCGCACCTCGCCGGCTCGCATCCGTCAGGTACGCCAGGGCGACAATCCCTGGTACGAAGTTGTTTTGATTGAAGGCCGCAACCGCGAATTGCGCAAGATGTTTGAGGAGATCGGCCACTTCGTCGAGAAGATTCGCCGTGTGGGCTATGGCCCGCTCATCCTCGATCAGGAACCCGGCAACCTCCGCGAGCTGGACGCCCGGGAGCTGGAACTGCTGCGCAAAGCGGCGGACGGTACGCTCCGCACTCCAAAATCAAAAGATGTCCGCCGCCGCAACGCCGCGGACGCCGGGCAGTTGCCAACCATCGTTCCCCGCACCACCGATTCGCGTGCTTCGAAGCCCTTCGGAAAGAGGCCATTTGCAAACAAGTCTTTTGAAGAGCGCCCGGCCCCTGGCCCACGAGACTACCAGCCCAAGCGATCTTTCGAGCAGAAAAGCCCAGGCGAACGGGCCGCCGCAAGCCCATCCGTTCGTCCTGCCTGGAAGAGAGACGATCGCCCATCCCGGGGGCCCGCGCGGTTTGCCGCAGGCTCGGGCGGCGCAACCCGTCCGCCTGCCGACAAGCCCTTCGGGTCTAAGCCATACGGCGTGAAGCGTTACGAAAAGGGCCCTGCCGGAGGCCGAAGCTTCGGTGCCAGGCCGCCGGCAAGCCGGCCCATTGATTCAAAACCGCCAGCCGCCAGATCCTACCCTCACAAGCCGGCGACGACCCAGCCCGGCGCCGGCAAGCCTGGGCCCGGCCGCACATTCGGACCCAAACCTGCGTGGAAAAAGCCCGAAGGCCAGCAGTGGCCGCCCTACAAGCGCCCGCCCGCAGACCGTGGGCCCGCTCCCCGCCGCGAAGCACGCGACCGCGATGAAGATCTCGGCCCGGTGAGGCCGCCAAACCTGCATATTGAAGAGATCACAGGGCCAGATCGCCCCACACCCATCCGTTCCAATCCCGCGCGCCCTTACGCGGAACGTCACGGCACGTCCGGAACCCGGTCGGATCGTCCCGGCTCGGACCGACCAAGATTTGACCGTGCAAGCTCAACTCGATCAGGTCCCGGCCGTTCCGGCACTGGACGTCCGAGCTCGTCCCGTCCGTCCTTTCGCACGGAAGGCGGCCCACCAGGAAATCTGGCCCGCCCCTTCACCACCAGCAGCGGCAAACCCCGCGCAGGTGGCCCGCGTCCCAGCAGTAAACCCGGGGCCCCTGCGGACAGGTCTTCGTCCGTGGGGTGGAAGCCCAAAGCTTCTTCGAACAGGTCGTTTTCTGAGGGGTCCAGGCCCGGCGGCCGTTCCTATAGCGGCGCACCAAAGCGCTCTTTTAATCCAAGACCGGGGGGCGATTCAAATCCAGGTGGCCCCGGCCAACCTCCCTTCCAGCGCGAAGGCCGTGAGGGCTCATTTGCGCCACGTCCACCTCGTACGGATTCAGGTCCAGGCCAGAGGCCTGCGGGAAAGCCCGGCTGGAAGCCCAAGCCCAGTTTCGGCGGAAAGGGCAAGCCGGGCGCTGGCGGCAAGTCCAGACCCCCAGCGAAGAGCGGTCCACGTCCCGGCGGCAAGCGGCCCGGCTCCTTCGGCAAAAAGCGGGGGTAGCATCAAGTTGAAACGACGTACACTTCGAAAACTTGGACCGGTAGCGGAATGGACCTGGACATCTCGAATGCGTGGCGACAGGCTTCCGCCGATCTTGGAATCAGAGTCGAAGCGCCAATCGCTCTCACGGCGGAGAATGGCGAAACAGTCTTGTTTGAAGCCCACATTCTGGACTTCGGCGGACCTAAAGGAACAGTTGTCGCCGGCAAAGAAGGTGACTGGGGTGGTATAAGAAAAAGTCTCGGCTATTACTACTCCAGCCTTTTCCCAACTTACAGGGTTTACGCCCGACGGCATTTCATCAACACACTGAATGATTGGGGCTGGTTTGGAGAAGAGAACCAAAGGCCGGCTTGGTACACTGGCAAGCCTTGGTCGTGAGTCTCTTCCAATAGCAAGTAAAAGCTTCTCATTGCATTTTCCGCCCGATAAACAGTCGGCAATTCCCATTCAGCTTGCTATCCTGACAATCTGAAATGGCGAATGAATCCAACAGTCTCGACCCCATCCTCTGCGCTCCGCTGCTGCGCAAGGTCGATGAGGCGCTTATCGATCTGCTCGGCTCCCTGACTCGGGCCGAATGGGATCTGCAAACCATTGCCCCGCAGTGGAAGGTGCGCGACGTTGCCGCACATCTGCTCGACACGCCGCTGCGCAAGCTCTCCCTGGTCCGCGACTCCTGCCGAACGGACTCCGTCGACATTCGCTCACCGCAAGACCTCATCGACCTTCTTAATCGCCTCAATCGCGAGGGAGTCGCAGTCTTCCGCCGGCTGAGTCCCGCTTTGCTGATCGACTTGATGAAGACGGCCTGCAGGCAGAGCGCGGATTTCCACGAGTCGCTCGATCCTTTCGCCGTTGCCGCTCTCAATGTGAGCTGGGCCGGCGAGGAGAAATCGCTCAACTGGTTTGATACCGCTCGCGAGCTAACCGAGCGCTGGCATCACCAGCAACAGATTCGCCTGTCTACGAACCGCCTTGGCCTTATGACTCCCGAACTCTTCCACCCCATACTGGATTGCTTTCTCCGTGGACTCCCGCATCTGTTCCGCGATGCCAAAGCCGCAACCGGAACGACCATTCTGGTCGAGGTCGCCGGCGATTGCGGCGGCCAGTGGTGGGTGCAAATGGGGCCCACAGCATGGGCGATGGTGAAAAGACCGGTTGGCGTCATTGCATCCAGCGTCACGATAGAGCAATCGCTGGCGTGGCGTCTTTTTACCAGGGGCATCAACCGGGAGTCGGCCCGCATACAAGTCAACATCGAGGGAAATCGGGAGCTGGGAGAGAAAGTTCTCGGCTTGACTGCAATCGTCGCATGACACGTTTATGACCTTTCGCACCAGGGAGCGCAAATGCCAAACACCTTCGGCACTGACATTCTGATCCAGACGCCCGACCCCAAAGCCGCAGCGGCCTTCTACGTGAGCCGGCTTGGCTTTGAAATTACCGCGGAGGCCGCGGAGATGATCAGCCTTCACGGCCCGAGCATCAACCTGTTTATTGAGCGCGGCCCCACGCTTGGCCCCGTGCTGGAAGTCAGGGTCGACAGCGTCGGCGAAGCTGCGCGGCGTCTGGTGGAAAGCGGTTGCGAAATCGTAAAGGACGAGCCGCAATTCCCGAGAATCTATATAAAGGACCCATATGGCCTGATTTACAACCTGACAGCCTGAGGGCCGGGAAGAGCCTCGATGTCATTGACCATCGCAGCCAGACAGTTGAAATGCACAATCAGCCTTGGCTCGCAGCTCGCAGGATCCAGCCAATTCATCTGTCGGTTCGGGCGCCCGAATGCACAATCCTGTCTCAGTGCTTCACAACGCAATCCCTAAAAGAGCTCGCGCTTCCGGGGGCCCTCCAGCGGCTCCTTGTCGGCCCAGACCGACTGATCGGGATTGGCCCAGACCTTGCGCCCACGTGTCTTTCCAAGCGTGAACATCCACCACATCAGCACAGTCACATACACAAGCATGTTGGCGTCGACCAGCTTTCGACCGATATTCAGGATGTGCAGGTAAGCCGTCAAATCCGACGGTGACGCTGTTTGCGCCATTGACTGCCACAATCCCTGCACAACCAACTGTCCCAGAGCCGACATGGAGAGTCCGATAGCCAGCCTTTGTTCGTAAGAATGCCAACCTGCATTGAAGCGGCGACCAAAATAGAACACGAGCAAACACAGCTCGATTGTGAGCACGTTCACCAGAAGTGCGCTCTTCTGCGCCACCAGTTCCAGCAGGCGCAGCACGGCAGCGGCAGAATCCGTGCTCAGAGTCTCCGCATCGGGCCATGGTCCCCAAATGGCGATTGCAGCGGCGGCCACTGCCACAGAAGCAAGTGACCAGAGAATCCAGGTCTTGCGCTTAGCACCTGAGAATACACGGCGTGCCAGTTCTACCTGCACAAGCAGAAGGGCCAGCACCGCCAGATTGTCCATTGCGATGGAGACAACGTTCATTGTGACCGACGGCTTGTCGTGCGCTAACCTGCTCAGCTCCGTCCGGATGCCAACCAGGAAAAGGTTCGCCATAAACAAGGGAAAGCTGCGTTGACGGACGCGCCAAAACAGGATCAGCAGCAGAACCGTCAGTTCTGCCAGAGTCATCCACCAGAGCACTAAAACTGCCGAAATTCCAAAATCGAAGTTCATTCTGTTTGCCTTGTCTTGCCCGCAGTTTACAGCGCCTCTCCGGTTGGGGCAAAACGAAACCATTCACCCGAGTGCTTTTTGCCTTTTGGTCTGGAGTACTGGGTCGCGGTAGCCGGACTTTGACCACAGGCTGCGTCAAGGACGCACGGGATTCGGCGAAAACTGAAGAATCTCGCTGAATGCCGCAGATTGTGTACTCAGTCTAATCGCGCACGCCGCAAAGAGTCCCTTTAAAAACGCGTGCGAAAAACTCTGCCGCCCCATTTCCGTAAAGAACTGCTTCCCAAAGCAGCCCTCGCGCATCTGAAGTTGCATGAGTCAGGAAAAGGCAACATTCGGAGCCGGCTGTTTCTGGGGTGTGGAGGCGGCCTTTGCCGCCATACACGGGGTCACGGCAACAGCAGTTGGATATGAAGGCGGGCAATTGGACCAGCCCAGCTACAGGGATGTCTGCACCAATTCCACCGGCCACGCCGAGGTGGTTGAGGTCGACTTCGATCCCTCGGTGGTTTCGTTTGAGCAGCTCATCGACGCTTTTTTTTCGCTTCACGACCCCACCACCCTGAACCGCCAGGGCCCGGATTGGGGCACGCAGTATCGTTCCGCCATCTTCTTTCACTCGCCCGAGCAGGAAGCGCAGGCGCGCGCAAAAATAGAGCAGCTCACCGCGGAAGGGCGCTTCAAACCAAAGCGCATAGTGACCAAAGTCGAGCCGGCCCAAACCTTCTGGCGGGCTGAGGAATACCACCAGCGCTATTTGGAGAAACGCGGCCAGGCAAGCTGCCACATTTAAGCCGGCAAGGGGCTATTCCGCGGCAGGTTGCTCCCCACCCTCGACGTGCTCGGCGATATCGTCGTCCGCTTCCGCAGGAATGGCGTCCACGATCAAGACTTCTCCAACTCCGCCCGCTCCCGGCTCATCCATCCAGAACCAGACAATCCACCAGACCAGCACCGCCAGGTAGACAACCTGCCTACCATTCGCCAGCCTGCTTCCTAGATCCACCAGGCGATTGACGTCTGCCTGACTGTGAGGGGTGGTCCTGGTGGCAATCAATTGCCAGGCTCCCAGCACAATGATTTCGGAAATCGCCGCTGTCGACAGGCCAATTGCGATCTGTTGCGGATGGCTGCGCCACGGGGCCTTGAAGCGGCGTCCAAATATCGCCACTACGAGGCCCAACTCGACTGCCAAAAACTCCACCAGCAGATTGCCCTTTTGTCCCACCAGATCCATGAGCCGAAGCGTTGCCAGGTGCGAATCCGCTGTGAGCGTTTTCCATGCCGGCCATGGTCCCCAGGCCGCAAGCACGCCGCAAGCGACGGCCACCATTCCCACCGTGTTCACAATCCACAATGAGCGCTGTACACCGCCAAAGGCACGCCTCGCAACCTCCACTAAAACCAGCAGTCCAATCAGGAATCCCAATATGCCCAGAGTGATGAAAATCGTGCTGATCTGGATTGGCGCAATCCGCCCATGGAGCAGTCTGCCGATCAACATGCGCAGGGTGACAAGCGCAATGCTTGCCGTGAACCACGGAAAAAGCCGCACCCGGTCGCGCCCCAGCAATACCACCAGAAGCACCAGCAGTGCCGCAAACGTAAGCGTCCACAGAACCTGCGCGGTCGAGAAATCGAAATTGAAATGCATTAATGCCTTGTCCAGCCCACAACGGGCCCGCAGGGGCTGTCTGTGCTGTGCTCATAGCGCCGGCCGCACCCCAAAGTTCCTCGGAGGCCCCCTACAGCGCCGCCAGAGCCTCCGTCTGCCCAGGAAACAGCCCCGCGTACTTGGTTATCCCCACCATGGTGAACACCTTGGTGAAGTGTGCCGACAGCCCAAAGGCATACACCTTCTGGCCGGCGTTCGCAGCTTCCATCAGCAATTGGATCACCAGCGCGATTCCGCTGGAATTGATGTAATCCACTTTGGTGAAGTCCAATAGTACCTGCTTGATTGTGCCTTTCGGCAATGCCTGGTATGCCCCCAAGACCGCCTCCTTAGAGGTGCTGGCAATGTCGCCCTCAAAGCGCAGTACGGTCACCGCATGCCCCGCCGGGGAAGTTAGCTGGTCAACTCGCGATTTGGTTTCACTCTGCACGATCGATTATCTCCGTTCTCTTTATTCGGTTTGGGCCGCCGCTCCAGCCCGCTCATGCATCTTTATCCAACCGTATCACCAGCCGGACATAACTCGCCCTGCCTTCCGAGCCGGCTACCCACTCCGCCTCGTCCACCAGCGCCTGGATCAGGAACATTCCCATCCCGCGCGGATCTTCTTCGCCATGCATCTTGCGGTCGATGTCCGGCTTGGCCTGCTTCTTGCTCATCCCCTTGCCGTCGTCGATCACCTTCACTTCCAGTGAATCCACACTAGCGCTCAGCACCACTCCGACCGAGAGTTTTTCGTTCAGCCGGTTCCCGTGCTCGATTGCGTTGATGCACGCCTCCGCCACCGCAGTCTTAAGGTCTTCGACCCGTTCTTCGGGAAAACCCATCAGCTTAGCCACTGCCGAAGCCGTGCTCATGGCTACCTTCTCAAATCCCATCCGAGATGGTAGCCGCACCTCCACAGTGGTGGTCTTTATCTCGCTCATGCCGGCATCTCTTGGTTACTCCTCCACCGGCAAAGAGCCAGTGCGGTCATGTCGTCCGACTGTGGGCCCCCTTCAGAAAACTCCACGAGGCTTGTCCACAATGCATCGAGAATACCATTGGCCTTCTGCTCAGGGCACTTGGAAAATTGATCTAATAGCCTTTCGGGACCAAATTCCTCATCCCCCCTGAAAACTTCCGTCAGCCCATCGGTATAGAAAAGCAGCCGTGTTCCTGGCGCAAACCCGTGCCGTTCGCTGGTGTAGCGCATCCCCGGCAAAAGGCCCAGAGGCGTTCCTGTGGCCTGAAACTCGTGCGGCTCGGCGCCAGGCTCCACAAGGAAGCCGGGGTTGTGGCCGGCGTTGACTACCTCAACCTCGCCAAGCTCCGGATATAACCGGAGGAATATCGCAGTGACGTACCGGCGGCGCGCCTCGTCACCCTCTTGCCAGTGATGCTGGTTCATCAGGGTGGCAAGCTCGTCAAGCGGCATGCCACTGGCGGCCATGGCCCGGAATGCCGATCGAAAGCTGGTAGCCATGATCGCGGAAGCCAGTCCTTTGCCCGCCACATCGGCTACGGCAATCAGGAGGCTGCCGTCAGGCTGCTCGACGATATCCAGATAATCCCCGCCAACCTCATAACAGGTAACCGACTTGAAACTCACCGAGTAGCCGGCAATCTCCGGCAGCTTCTGCGGCAGAAGCGACCGCTGGATCAGGCGGGCGGCATCGAGATCCTGCTGCACACGCGCAAACTCCACATTGCGCTTGTGATTTCGTGCGTTTTCCAGGGCGACGGACGCCTGCAATGCCAAGCCCTCAATAAAGTCGGCCTCATAGATGGTCAGTTCCCGTCCATCCGGCGCAGCCACCACAAGCTCGGTCATGCGCGTACCGGCGCGGTCGAGCAATGGATAGTAGGACAACAGAGAGCGAGCCATTTGGGAGCCTTGCAGGCCACCAGCGCCGGCCGCCCCGCTATCGTCGGGAATCACCGGGTCACCATAAGCTAGCCCGGTCCCCGGAAACGCCGCCCCGGCCATCTCAAGCTCTCGCACCACAATGCGCAGCACCTGCTCCAGCACTGCTTCCTCGTGGATAGTGGAATGGACCTGTCTGGAGGCCTCGAGAAGGGCCTGCAGGCGGGCCACCTGCTGCTGCAGGTCAATCGTCTCGCCGCTGCCCGGGATCTCGACCCCAGTCGCCATTCCGCCCTAACCTCCGTGGATTCCCCACTCTAACACGACCCTCCCCATGATGGCCAAAGACCCGCGCAGTTCTTTTAGCGTGTTTCAAAACGTCCCGGCAGATTTTGGCCGAGATCCCGCAGGGGCTAAAGCCAAACGTTCTCTGGCGGCTTTCGGCACGACTGAAGTCGTGCCCTGACACAGAGCCTTCGCAAAACACATCGGAGGCGAGTTTTTCCGCAGCCTGTGAAGTCGTGCCCTGACACGAGGCGGATTTTTGAAACTCACACCAATCAAAGGAACATCGACACAAAATCTTATGTTGAAATGCGGCTTGGTGCGGGAGGGGATGCGCCCTCAATCCCCAGTTTGTATATTCACCAGCACATCCGCCGCATTTCCGCCCTGCGATACCGGGCCCGGCGAAACAGTATTGGTCTGGGGAGCCCGCCAGTGGTCTATATAGCTGATTCTATGCACGCAACCTACGGTGCAATTGGGTGCGCAGCTTTTCGCCGTGAGGAACTCCCGCTTCACATCCGCGGTCGTATAGTCGGCAATCGGCACGCCGGGGTAGCCGCGCTGCTGGCTGCAGTAGTGGACCAGGCCGTCCTCGCAGATATATAGATAGCGGGAGCCGGCTCGGCAGCGCCAGTCGTTGGGCAGGCCCTGCACTATAGCTTCCTGAAACTTGTCGAACTGGGCGTAGTTGGTCTTCCTGCGGTGGCTCATTTCGAAGTAGACGCGGGTTTCGTCCTGGTTGAGGGGCTTGAGTTGGCCGCTGCCGTCGTGGATGATCCCGATGGTGGATTCGAAGCCCAGTTCGAGGGCACGCTTGCCGATGACCAGCGCGTCGTTGGGATTCTTGAATCCGCCGCCGACTACGGAGTTGATGTTGACGTGGAACTCGGCGTGGTCGGCCAGCATTTGCAGCTTCTTGTCGAGGACTTTGAGGCTTTTTTTCGACACGTCGTCGGGGACTATGTTGTCGATGCTGATCTGCATGTGGTCCAGGCCGGCAGCATTAAGCCGTTCAATCCGTTCGACATTGAGCAGGTAGCCGTTGGTGATCATGCCGGCAATTGCGCCGGTCTTCCTCATGCGTCGGATGATGTCGTCGAGGTGCGGATGGGTCAGCGGCTCGCCGCCGGAGATGCCGATCATGGCCGTGCCGAGGCGGCCGAGGTGGTCGATGCGCCGATACATCTCTTCGAGAGGCACGGGCTCAGAGACTTTGTCGAACTCGTTGCAGTATCCGCAGCTCAGGTTGCAGAAGCGCGCGGGGATAATCTGCGCCAGTACCGGGTGCGAGGTGTGGGCGAGGGCGCGAACGACCATGGCATATTCGCGGGCCTTGCGGCTAGCCTGAATCGCGCGCCCGCGCACCGTCGATCTCCTGGGGGTTGCCATTGCTTCTATTGAATCATAGTTCAGGGACTAGGGACTAAGGGACTAAGGGACCAGGGAGTGAGGGATTAGGGATTTCGAGGTTTATGTGGAGTTGCTTGGGAATCGCTCCAGGAGTGTGTGGAGGGATTTGCGAATTGCTTTGCATATTAATAGAGGAAACACGCGCAGAATTGAAAAAGGGGGCCGAAACAGCGACATTTAAGCGCTTTTAAGCGTGTTTAAGAGTGCAATAAGGGCGTCTATGACGCACAAAACGGCGTTTTTTGTACACATAGCAGCGAAAAGGGCTGAAATGTGGTGTTATAGGCGGACTTTTGAACGGGCAGGCGGAACGAGGGTCGGGTTATAGGCCGACCTTTGGACGGCCAGGCGGAGCAAAGGCAGGTCGGAAGGGGAAAAACGGATGCGAAATGCGTTGCGGCAGACGGCGCGGCGGGACCTGGATGAGAATCTTCGGGTGTTCCAGGGCAAGAGGATTCGGCGGTCGAAGTGGGGATGGCTGCGAGGAGTTCGGCAGGCATTGGGGATGCGTGTGGGCGAGGTGGCGAAGCGGCTGAAGGTGGTTCAATCGGAGGTCTACCGGCTGGAGATGGCGGAGGTTCGGGACTCGATTACGCTGAGGAGACTGCGGGCGGCGGCGGCGGCGATGAGATGCGAGTTGGTGTACGCAGTGGTTCCGGAGAATGGGACGCTTGAGGACCTGGCCGAGGCGCTGGAACGGGAGAGGAAGAAACACAAGACGCCGAAGCAGAGGCGTCTGGCGAAAGCTGATCCTTATGGGCTGGTGACGACGGTGACCGCAATGCTGGCATTGGCGGAGTGGCATGAGGGGAAGGGGTGATGGGGCTAGGGAGTAGGGAGTAGGGATTAGGACGGACGGGGTGGGAGCGGGCGAGGGCGTTTTCGGCGGCCGGTGTCAACGGCTGGCGGTGCCTTGCCCCGGAGGGGCCGGATGAAGATAGCCACGAGTGAAACCCGGGGAAAGGGTGGAACCCATGGAAAGGGTGAAACCCGGGGAAACCATGCCCCAAGAGGCCTCGCCGTCCTGTAGGGACGGCATGACGGGCCGATCGCCTGAATGACCGAGGATTCGTTGCGCCTATTCAATCCGCCCCGCCGGGGCGGAGGGAACTGGCTTTGGCGCTCCCCCCGGATTGCGTTCGCTGGCGAACTCCATCCGGGGCTATTATCAATCCGTCCCGCCGGGACGGGTGCCCCTTGTCTCGCTTCTGCGTCCTGAGAGCACAGGCACCCCGCCCCGGAGGGGCCGGATGAAAATAGCCACGGGTGAAGCCCGTGGAAACCATGCCTAAAAATGCCACGCCGTCCTGTAGGGACGGCATGACGGGCCGCTCGCCTGAATGACGGAGGATTCGTCGCGGCTGTTCAATCCGCCCCGCTGGGGCGGAGGGAACTGGTTTTGGCGCTTCCCCCGGATTGCGTTCGCTAGCCAACTCCATCCGGGGCTATTATCATTCCGTCCCGCTGGGACGAATGACTTAGACACTATTATCGCTCGGTCCCGCTGGGACGAATGACGGAGATCTTGCCTTGCGCAGGGACTGCGTGAGGGGCCGATCGCCTCAATGACGGAGGATTCGTTGCGCCTATTCAATCCGCCCCGCCGGGGCGGAGGGGATTTTTGGGGACGCTTTCCCCGGATTGCGTTCGCTGCGGCGAACTCCATCCGGGGCTATTATCAACCCGTCCCTCCGGGACGAAATACGGAGTCGCTATTACTGATCCGTCCCGTCCGTACGGGTGTCCCATGTCTCGCTTCTGTGTCCAGGGACCGCTGGTGCTCTGCCCCGGAGGGGCCGGATGACAATAGCCACGGGTGAAACCCGTGGAAACCATGGCAAAAAATGCCTCGCCGTCCTGTAGGGACGGCGTGATTCAACCCCAAACATAACGCGGGTCGTAATCGATCCCGTGGCGCTTCAAAATGGACAGGAATTCCGCCTGGAAATCATGCTCCCGATGGTGCTCCTGCTGACCGGCGATATAGGCCACGGTGGCATCCACCTGTGAACACCCCACGCTGAATGCCCCATAGCCCTTCTGCCACTCAAACGCGGTCAGGCCGCAGCTCTTGTGCAACCATAGCGACGACCCGCCCTTGATCTTCTGCATCGCATTGGCAACCGTCACCGTCGAGGGCAAAGAGAGAAGGAGGTGCGCATGGTCGCCGGTTCCGCCCACCGCGAGCGCCGTGATCCCATTTTCCCGCGCAATCCCACCCATATACGCCCAAAGACGCCCCTGCAACTCCAGCGTGAAGGCCACCTTGCGCTCCTTCGTCGAGAAAACACAGTGAAACAAGGCGGAGCAATAGGTATGCGACATAGAGAGCAGCCTCCAAGCGAGTATCATACCGCCCCTACAGGGCGGTGCAGTTCGCCTCGTCCTA
>Ga0302140_10002268_pt1 | contig 25008 bp, 27 predicted proteins | sample I_Bog_E1_1_FD_202095 | JGI IMG/M metagenome (GOLD analysis project Ga0302140, IMG submission 202095) | Peat permafrost microbial communities from Stordalen Mire near Abisko, Sweden - I_Bog_E1_1 | ecosystem: Environmental > Terrestrial > Soil > Wetlands > Peat | place: Sweden: Abisko, Stordalen... | reverse complement strand
AAGGTGACCAGTAACCTGCACAATATTATTCATCAGCCCGGGCACATCTTTAAACACAAAATGGTTGATCTTTTGCAGCAGGTAATTTTTGCCGGTATCCGTAGTAACCCGGTAAGTGTCATTAATATGCCCCGACCCAAATGGCCTGGCCGTGGCCATTTTCCCCTCCGCCGTAAACGCCGAAAATATGTCGGATATCGCTTTGTCTGTCAATTTGCCCTGTTTTGAGGCGTAAATATCGTATTTTATCCCAAAGCCAATTTAATTTGTTGACAATACTTTAAGCTGGGCTTAATTTTGAAATATTTACTTTATAAACTAATTGTTTCAAATGATCAAAACCCCCGTAATCACATCAATCTTCCTGCTGTTTGCGGCATTTGTTTTGCCCGCAACCGCTCAGAAGAAAATAAAAGAGGGTACTATTACCTATACGGTCAGTTACGAATTGCCTCCCAATGAACAACAATTCGCCGATGTGTTGCCGAAAGAGATCCGGTGCTATTTCAGGGGCGATTCAACCGCCGCAATTGTTAACCAGGGCATGGCAACCGTCAAAGGCGTATCGGTTTTTACATCAGATTATCACAGTTTGATTATCGACGTTCCGGCCAATGGAAAAAAAATACTCGTTGTATTAACCGCCGGTGAAGTGGCGCAGGAAAAGGCCGGCGTTCCGCAATTTGCAGGTAAAAAAAGCGGCGAGACGCAGGTTATTGATGGTTATAAATGCACCAAAGTAATTGTTACCGACCCCAAAACCAACGCCGTGTATGAGACCTGGGTAACCAATGATATTGATATACCCCCAACCTCCGTAAGCCGGGCGGTCAGTATGTTTGGCGGTGTGCCCGTTAAATTTGTTACCTTTAACAATGGCGTTAAAATTAACGCCGAGATAAAGGAGGTCAAGGAAGAAACCGTTCCCGCCGGATTTTTTACAGCGACCAAAGATTATGAACCCATGTCGTACACCGATTTAAAAGCAATGTCAGGAGGTAATTGATATGTCCGGAATCAACATAGAACTCATCAGGAATATATGCAATTCGCTGCCTTCGGTAACCGAAGACATCAAATGGGGTAACGACCTTTGTTTTAACATCGCCAGGAAGATGTTTTGCGTGATCTCGCTGGAGATCCCTATTAAGGTCTGCGTTAAAGTTACAGACGAAGAGTTTGAGGAATTATGCAGCAGGCCGGGCATTATACCAGCGCCTTATGTTGCCCGCGCGCATTGGATATTGGTCGAAAATGTGAATGTGTTTAGCCCTGACAAATGGGAATTCTATATCAGGCAATCCTATAGCCTGGTAAAGGCGAAGTTGCCGAAGAAGAAGGTGGGGGAGCTAAGTTGAAAAGGTTGTAGAAGTTGTAAGGGTTGTAAAGGTAAAGAAATCAACCCCTGCAACTTCTACAACCCTTACAACCTTTACAACCTAATGTCCCCCCACCGTATCCACCCGGTTATAAAATTCATTTTGTAAAGCCAGCGTTTTGGTATCGTTTTTTACTTCCCTCAGCGCTTTTACAAAGGTCGCTATCTCGTGGTCGGCGATGAATTTGCCAAATTCAGTGGTTGCCATAGCCCCTTCACCTGCATAGTGGTTGGGGTAGTTGGCGTACCACCAGATTGGCGTGTATAAATTTGGCAGCGGGTCGCGGGCTTGGTTGGCGCCGCTCTGATCGGCAGCACGGTTCATCCGCATCAAATCCGGCCGGTAATAAAGCAATATAGAAGTTTCCGACTCGCCGGCATGCTGGTCGGTTTTCATATCCGACTTGTGCATTTGTTGGTATTGCTTCGCATAGTCCGGGTCCGGGTCCGGGCTGTACAGGTAAACGGCATAGTTGTGCCTTTTATTCAGCAGCGACTGCATAAAGAAATGCAAGAGTTCGGGATTGCCACCATGTCCGTTTAAAATAATGATCTTATCGAAACCATTGCGGGCAATTTCGTCACAGGTAGCTTCCAAAAGTTTATAGATCAAATCACTTGGCAACGCAAACGTACCCGGCTGATGCCGTGCCTCGTTGATCTGACCGTAAAAATAATCCGGGAAGATAACCGCATATTCTTCCTTTACAGCATGAGCTGCCCATTCGCGCACATGGATCAGGTCGGTGCCGATAGGGGAGTGCGGCCCGTGTTTTTCGAGGATGCCGATGGGCAAAATGCAGGTGCGGTGCGATTTTTCCAGCGCCTTCGGAAAATCACTGGCTACCAACTCATCCCAGCGGGCCGGGATATCCTGGGCAAATGAATAGCACGAAAAAATCAACGCAAAAAACAAGATTAAATAGCTTTTCATCATCGTAAAGTTTATAAAGGTTGACAGAAGTCCGAAAGTCCGAAAGTCAGCAAAGTCCGGAAGAAGCTGCAACTGAGGTTTCGGTAGAAATAACTCAATTATATTAAATCTATTGACGAAATGAAGGTAGGAATTATACCCGGATTTTAATCCTAAAATCCATCAAATCCAAAAAATCCTAGTCCGCTTTCTCCAGTATAAAGGTAATATTCGTCCAGTTTGCCGCTGCCGTTGGGCTGTGGATCACTTGCTTAATCGTCCAGCCTTCATCTAAAAAACGGTTTACGAAAGTCACTTCATAGGCCGAATGCCGGTTGGTAACCGTTTGCTCATAAACATTAATGTTCACCGTAATAACTTTTTGTGCCATGATGGTATGGTTAGCCGTCAAAAATATAAATTCTGTGATAATATTTACTATCGATAGGGCATTGTCGATGTGGGTTTCGTTGAAGCTGCGGCGGCACGATTCAGGAAATTTATTGGGGCAGATAAATAAGGAATGCGGGGCTAGTGATTGATCAACTTTCCTGCGTCGTACATCCTAAAATCATCAGTGGAAGGATAAAGGCCAAAGCTCACATAAAAGGTAGTGCCAACGCCCTGAACGCTTTCAAATTTTATTTCCCCGTTTTGTAACTCGGTGAATTCTTTACACAAAACCAAGCCTAAACCAACGCCTTTTTCATTTTTTGTCCCATAAGTTGAATTCACTTTTAATGAGAATATACTCCCTTGTTTTTCAATGGGTATGCCCGCCCCGTTATCCTTTATAATGATCCTGCACCTATCGTCGACAATATCGTGGGATACAATGATCTCTCCGCCGGGGGGCGTAAACTTGATGGCGTTATTTATCAAATTTCTGATGATCAATTGAAGCATATCTGTATCAGCCAGGATAAAAACGCCGCTTTTTAGTTGATCGATGAGCCGCATGCCTTTTTCGGCGGCGATGGTTTGATGGATATTAAATGTGCTTTGCAAAACCTCTTTCAGGTCTATTTTCGTCATATTTACCGTTACACCTTTCATTTGCGATTTGCTCCACGATAGCAGATTGGTAAGCATTTGCTGTGTGTGCTGTGTCGCGTTCAGGAGCTCTCTTTTTATAGACAATCTTTCATTATCTTCAAGTTTAAAGGACGAAAGTATTTCGAGATAATTTTGAATTGATGCGAGAGGTGAGCGAAGATCGTGCGCAAGGATTGAAAACAATTTGTTTTTTGTGTCATTTGCTATTTCAAGCTCGGCAGCCTTTTCCTCAACCAGTTTTTGCTCCGCGTGATAGCTCTTTCGTATGGAGGTCGCAACCAGGAAAATAAACAATGCCATTAAAACATAAGTAAAGCCGTGATCAATATAGCGGCTTTTATTATCGGCGTAAGTGTTAATTATCGTTTCGGGAAATTTATATCCAACTATTAGTAAAGAAACAACGATCACAATATTCAGGATTATCCAAAACCAATATTGTTTTTGGGGAACGATGGAAATAGTGAGAAAAAAAGATATTATAAAAATTAGAAGGAATGGGCCATTAATTCCGGAGTTGTATTTGAAGTTTATGATGAGAAAAATATTGAGCGCGATCATATAAACGATCATGCAACTATAAACCTTCGATTTAAACCGGGAATAATAATAACAAGCAAGCGAAACGATGAATACTGAGACGATAAGAATGACTAATTGTTGGATTCCTAACAACAGGTTTAGGAAAATGGTAAAAAATAAACTGACAGCAGATGCTAGACAAATGGCATTAAATATCCGTGCCTCTAACGAGAAGCTGCCGGGTTTGCCGATTATTTTAGTCCAAAATGACCGCATCATCGCCTGTAAATCGCTGGGGGTTAAACCATTTAAACGTGGATGGAGAATTAAAGTTATGAAGATATACTGCTAACTCAACCGTTTCCGGATGATTTTGTTTAAAAATCTGGTTTCGTTAGAAATAAAGTTTACACCAATTGTCGTTAAATTGTCGGCTATTTTAAGATCTTTTATCAGTGCGGCAATATGGGTACCGTATTTTATAAGACCAAGCAGGTACTGTTATCAGGACGCTGACCAAGCGGCGCCGGACAATGCCAACAAACTATCTCCGTAAACACCGTCGTATTATTAAACATTTTGCTTGTGCATAACGGCAATAAGTATGTAATTTCACCGGCTCCAATTACTCTTTTTTACTTCAAATGATCAGAATTACTTTGATGTTTATGCTGCTGGGGTGCACGGTTTACGCCCAGCCAAAAATTGCGTGGCCGCATCATAAAAAGGCCGTTATTGTGCTTACCTATGATGATGGGATACAATCCCAGTTAGACAACGCCGTACCATTGCTGGACTCGCTGCACCTTAAGGCGACTTTTTTCCTGATCGGCGATGCGCTGGATTATAACACTATCCCGGAATGGCGCGCCGTGGCAAAAAAAGGCTATGAACTGGGCAACCACACGATGTACCATCCCTGCATGGACAAGGATAACCCGGTCGGCTCGCAAAGCTATACGCCTGCCACCATCCTCCGCGAGATCGGCACCACAAACTATTTCTTGTTTGCCCTCGACGGAAAAACCACGCACAGCTATGCGTACCCCTGCACAGAAACTTCGGTAGGCGGCAAGTATTATGTCGATTCGCTGCGCAAATCAGGCGCGGTGAACTACGCCCGCGTGGGCGGCGACCAGGAAAGTGCCGTTATCACCAACTTTAAAGATCTCGATCCGCTGTTGATACCATCCTATGGCGTGGAACAAGGCAGTTCAGGAGACCAATTGATCGCCTTCGTAAAGAAGGTGGAGCAAAGCGGTGGAATGGGCGTTTTTATGTTTCATGGCATTGGCCGCGACTGGATCATTACTTCGGTAGAGGCGCATAAACAATTGCTCGAATACCTTGCGCATGACAAAAACATTTGGGTAGCTACTTTTAGCGAAGCGATGAACTATGCTGAGCAGGCAAACAAATTAAAATGACGAACTTTACCGTATCGCAAACAAAACGTCTTCATGTCAAAAGCTTGGGAAAAAACAAAAAGGTTCGTAATCGGCGCCGGGCTGGTTTGTGACTATGTGTACGATAATATCTATCGTTTAATTGCCGGTATGCCCCGTTTGAGCCGCTGCCAGGTAACGGCCCACCTTTTTATTGGCAGCCAGTATAACCTGCTGGGGTTAAAAAAGTTAAAGGCGCTGGGCGTAACCGCCATTGTAAATATGCGCATGCATAATACCTATAACGAAGCGGTGCACGAGGGTATGAAATACCTGCATTTACCTACCGTTGACAATACGCCCCCGCCATTGGAAGTGCTGATACAGGGTGCAGATTTTATTGATGAAGAGATCAGGAATAATGGCGTGGTTTACGTTCACTGTCGCCAGGGGCTGGGCCGCGGGCCGACGATGGCCATGGCTTACCTGATAAAACTGAGTATGACTTATAAGGAGGCTTACGACATGGTAAGAAAAGTGCGCATTTTTATAAACCCCCGCCCGGGTCAAAAAAAGCGGCTTAACGAATTGGAAATTTATTACCGCGAACTGAAAAAGCCCTACCTGAACCCACAAAGATGATCTGCCGTGCCTACCGCTAAATCACAAAATATCGATTGGATAAGCAATTTAAGGCTGATTGCTTTATACGCGGTCATTATTTTGCATAGTACTTCGCCATTATTGATGGGTTATGGCAAAGTACCCATTAGTGACTGGTGGCAGGCTGATTTTTTGAATGCGCTGGTACGCTTTGCCGTGCCGGTTTTTGTGATGATCACCGGGGCTTTGTTGCTTCACCGCGAATATGAGATCGGCGACTTTCTGAAGAAACGATTGACGCGCGTAGTGGTCCCATTCCTGTTTTGGAGTTTGGTTTATGTTTGGTATTCGTGGTATAACGAGGAAATTACTTTTGGCAATGATGCCTGGGCGAATATCAGCCAGGTTTTGCATTTGTTAAAAAACGGCAGCTCTTATCATTTGTGGTATGTGTACATGCTTATCGGCCTTTATTTTTTTATCCCGGTTATCGGCAAGTTTGTGCGGAATGCCAGCGAAAAGGAGATACTTTATTTTCTGATTGTTTGGTTCGCAGTGATGACCATCACCCAGCCTTACCTGTCGCGTTATAACCCCTCGGTTGATATGCATTATTTTGCCGGCTTTGCGGGTTATTTGGTGCTTGGGCATTACCTGGCCTTTAAAGAATCTAATGTAAAACACCTGCGCGGATGGATGATCGTTTTATTCCTGTTCAGTATCGCTTTGATTGCATTTGGCAGCCATGCACTTACCGCTTATCCAAAATACCCGGGTACCATGTTTTACGAACCGTTAAACCCCGCGGTAGTAATGTTATCAGCAAGTGTTTTTATGATTGCTAAACTAACCACCTTCAAGATGCCACCCCGCATTACCAGGATACGCGATTTTGCAGGGAGTTACAACTATGGGATTTACCTTGCCCACGCATTGGTCCTTTATTTTCTCGATGCGCCTTTCGACTTCAGTTATAAGTTTTCGGCCCCTGTCCTCGACTACATATTCAAAGGGAATGTTCCTTTTGACTTTAGCATTAGTTATAAGCTTTTCACACCCATAATAAGTATACCCTTAACCGCTTTGTTGTGTTTTGGCTTGTCGGTATTGTTGGTTTGGCTGATCAATAAAATACCCTTGGTTGGTAAGTGGATTTCGGGGTGACTAAAGGGAGCAATAAAAGGCAGGATTATCCGTAATTTTTTTAGAGATTTGTCCCTCTGCAAACAAGGTCTCTGTCCTGATGAAAAAACTTAGCGAAAAAAACGCGGCGCAATACACCCTTATACTTATTGCCCTCACCTTTGTTGCTCGCTGCTTTATTGCGGCTTACACGGGCTTTGGCGAGGGGGAATCCTATTATTTCCGCGGTTCGCTGCACCTTAGCCTCAGCTATTTCGACCAGCCGCCTTTGTTTTTCTGGATTGGGGCCGCCGGCATTAAGTTGTTTGGGGTAACCAATTTCGGCTTACGCTTTTTTTCGGTATTGTTGTTCGCGGGCACCACCTGGCTGATGTTCGTCATTACGAGGAAGTTGTTTAATGCGTGCGCCGGCTTTTGGGCGGCAACGCTCCTCAACCTGAGCGCTTTGTTCACCTATGCGGTCGCCTGCTGGTACCAGCCCGATGCCCCGCTGATGTTTTTCTGGCTGCTGGGCACTTATTTCATCGTCGAGCTCATGGTAAGCTCCGCAGCTGCAAATTCAGAAGCCACGCGGAACAGCCGCCGCACCTGGCTGCTTTGGCTGGCAGTAGGCGTGACCCTTGGCTTTGCAACTTTGAGTAAATACCATGTGCTGTTTCTGTTCGCGGGTGTGTTTTTGTATATCGCAACCAATAAAAAACAGCGGCACTGGCTGCGTCATCCCGGGCCGTATGTCGCTGTGGTCATCATTATTTTAATGGCCTTGCCTATCCTGTACTGGAATTACAAAAACAACTGGGTGTCGTTCGTTTTCCAGGGTTCCCGCGCCGGCGCAGGCAAACAGTTTGAACTGCATCCGGAATGGTTTGGACGCAGCATACTGGGCCAATGCGTTGTTTTACTGCCCTGGATATGGTTCCCCATTGTACGGCAATTGTATATTTCCTTTAAACTGCGCAAACAATTGCTGGCTTACAGTTTCTTTTTCTGGATGGCGATTTTACCGATCGTTTTCTTCACGATTGTTACCTTATGGTCCGACCTGCAATATCACTTTCACTGGCAGGCGCCGGGTTACCTGATACTTTTTATCCCGCTGGGTTTTGCGGTGGATAGATGCCTGAACAGCGAAGGCCGCGGCTACAGGCTTACGCGACGCTGGCTTAATTTTTCGGTGTGCTTTACAGTGATGGTTGTCGGTGTGCTCGGCACGCATATGGTGACAGGTTTCTGGAGCAAAGGAGGCCCGAAGGCATGGGTGCATTTTTTTCATGGCGATACGGTCGATCCTACCATCCAGGGCGTTGATTATCCGGATATTAAAACCCGGTTTGAAAAGGAAGGCTGGATGAATAACCCCAATATATTCGCCGGGTCGCCGCGATGGTTTTTAACGGGCAAGGTGGATTGGGCGCTGAAAGGGCAAAAGCCGGTTATCGTTTTCGACCCTGACCCGCGTAACATGGCTTTCCTCGTCGACCCTAATACACTGCTTGGTAAAGACGCCATCGTAATTGATGACAAAAATCAAAGCCTGGTTGATAAAAACGTCAGGCCTTTCTTTGATTCCGTTACACAACTGCCCGATGTTATCATCATGCGTAACGGACCCGAATATAACTTGCAGGTTTACTATTGCAAAAACTTCCATAAACCACTTTTACCGCGTATGGATATGCCCTTATACCGGCAGTTGATCGGTCTGCCGCCGTTTGGAAAATAAATTAACACGAAAGTTCACGAATAGAAGCGAATTACACGAATTGATTAACGCGAATATTCACGAATGAGGATTTGGATTGGCCCGTATCTTTCAATTGTTAGTTAATTAAGCTTGCACTGTTAATTATCTTTTACGCTATTGGAATATATTCGTGGGATGAAGTATCCTCCCCTGGTTATATTTTTATTGCTATCCCAATTTTTAGTCGCCCAGGAGGTTAACCTTATTCCATACCCGTTAGCTTATCAAAAAAAAGATGGTGTTTTTCACCTTAGCGGTACTACCATTATTGGGATGAACGATAATTCGCTGTTGCCGCAGGCCAACTACCTGCAAACAGAATTACAGCGGACAAGCGGCATAGCCATTGCTGTCGACCCCAATGAGGCCAACTCAAATATCGATTTTCAGATAACTAAAGATAACCGGCCGGCCGGCGCTTACACGCTGATAATCCGGCCCGATAAGATCATTTTAAGTGCTGCCTCAAACGAGGGTATCTTTTACGGGATCGTTTCGCTGTTACAGCTGATCAGGTCGCAACCGGCAGCAAATGCGCTCAACTTACAGGCCTGCGAAATTTCAGACGCCCCCCGGTACCAATGGCGGGGTTTGATGCTGGACGAATCGCGGCATTTTTTTGGAAAGGAAAAGGTGGAACAACTGCTCAACTGGATGGCTTTTTACAAGCTCAACAAATTTCACTGGCACCTTACCGACGATGACGGCTGGCGAATCGAAATAAAAAAATACCCCCAGTTGGCGACAATCGGCGGTATAGGTAATCATACCGCACCGCATGCGCCTGCAAAATATTATACCCAGGAAGATATAAAAAACATTGTGGCTTATGCCCAGGACCGCTTTATTACCATTATCCCCGAAGTGGATATGCCCGGCCATGCCACCGCGGCAACCCGTGCGTACCCCGAGTTCAGCGGCGGCAGCATCCCGGGGTATGAGAACTATACGTTCGATCCGGCAAACGAGAAAACTTACCAGTTTTTGACCGTTGTGCTGAAAGAAGTGAACGACCTTTTCCCGGCGCATATGATCCACCTGGGCGGCGATGAAGTAGCGTTGGGCATACAGGCCTGGGCAGGAAGGCCGGGTATATCCGACATCATGACCAAAAACAAGTTTACGCAGCTTACTGACGTGGAGCACTTGTTTTTTAACCGCATGGCCGATACCGTTAACCGTTTGGGCGATAAGGTGCTTTGCTGGGACGAAGCCGCTTCCACCGACCTGGCCCCCGCAAAAACCATTGTTTTTTGGTGGCGGCAAAATGTACCGTCACAACTGGAACTGGCTTTGCAGAAAAGGTATCATGTGGTGCTCTGCCCCAGGTTGCCCTTATACCTGGATTTTGTACAGGATAAGAGCCATATCTCGGGCCGGAGATGGAATGGTCAGTATTTTAATAGTTTGGACGAGATTTACGACTTCCCCGATCGGCAATTACCGCAGGATCAGGTACAATCACACCTGCTAATGGGCATACAGGCCAATTTGTGGACCGAGACAGTGGAATCAAATAAACGGCTCGACTTTATGATCTTCCCCCGGATGGCGGCCCTGGCTGAATCTGCATGGACAAACGCGGCGCTAAAAAATGAGGGCTCATTCGACCAGCGTTTAAAAACCAACTTCGCCTGGTATGACAAAGAGGGTATTTATTATTTTAATCCCTTTGATCCGTTGACCCACCCGGAAGCAGTCGACTTTAAACCGGTCATTCCGAAAAGGAAAAGCAAGGATAAACATCACCAACACCGGCATGATACAGACGGACACCACCGCAAAGGCGCCGGCAAGTATAAAACTGAAGTGCATCATGCTAAAAAGGCCAAACGGCACGATGAATAATGATGATTAAGCATTTGTTGGTAATATTTTGATTAGGTGTGCACTTCACCTTTAATTAGCCTTAATTTTATCGGTGTAAATAAAAGCCAACCCATACTTTGAGAAAGACCGCCCTGCCAATAAGTCACCGTTTTACCGCACTGGTAATTTTTTCATTCCTTTTAGTCGCATTTGTTAGCAATGCTTTTGGCCAGGCCGAGGTAGAGCCCTGGGGAAATATCACCGGCATACGCAGCCATGGCCAGCTTTTTGAGTTTGAGTCGAGTATAAGGATACAAAAGGGCGACCGTTTTACTTCCACCGGCAAAGATCGCCAGCGCCCGCATTTTAAACGCAACGGCGACGAGCAGATCATCAATACTAATATCGACAGCCTGTATATCAAAGAAATCGTTAAAGATGAATCAGATGGCAAGGCTGCAGTAACGCTTACCTTGTATGCGCATGCTGATATCAGCTTCGATAATATATTTTTCACGCTGCAATTACCTGACAAGGAATATGGTGACGGCAGCTCAAAACTGGCCGGGGTGCACGACGCGATGCGGCACTATGTCAGTTCGGGTCAAAATTATGATGGGGTGGCCGGGGGCGCACAGTTTAAATCGGCTGCGAGTCATTTGCAGATAAAATTTGATGACCCCGAGATCATCCGGATCAGGAAAGATCTTTCCAGCACAAACGACCTTCAACTGTACATTTCGCTCAAACAAAACGGCTTTGCTATAGGCGACTCATTGCAAAAAACCTTTACTATTGAAGTTTCCGGCAAGATCGACACTAAGACCGCTAACCTGGTTATCAATACTGCTAAACAAGGCCGGCCCTTCGATGGTTTGGGTGGAAATTTCAGGCTGCAAAACCCGAAGTTCGACCCGGAAGTGATCGACTATTGCCTGCAAAACCTTAGGGTGGCGTTTGGCCGGGTTGAGTTACCCTGGCGTTTATGGCAGCCCAATAGGAATGTCGATCCAACTGCCACCGCTGATTCCGGCAAGCTGGCGATCCCTGTAAAAAAGGCCATGGAAATGGCGCATAGGCTGGATAGTTTGGGCATTCCGTTTATTCTTTCGGCATGGTTCCCGCCAAACTGGGCTATCGTGGACAAGCCAAATTTTCGCCCTGTGAATGGTGTTTGGGGCAACCCTTTGAACAAGGATAACATGCAGGCGATTTACAAATCCATAGCCGATTATATCCTGTATCTTAAAAACAAATATGGTGCGGAGCCAAAATATTTTTCGTTCAACGAGTCGGACCTTGGCATTAATATCCGCATCAGCCCGCAGGAGCACGACGATTTTATAAAAGGCTGCGGCGCTTATTTTGCTGCGCATGGCGTGAGCACTAAAATGCTGCTGGGCGATAATTCGGACGCTACCACCTACAAGTTTATTGATATTGCAATGAATGACCCGGCGGCAAAACCCTATATCGGCGCCATCTCCTTCCATTCCTGGAGGGGATGGGATACCAATATACTTCAGCATTGGGCCGATGCAGCGACACGCTTAAATGTCCCTTTGCTTGTTGGCGAGGGAAGTATTGATGCCGCCGCCTACAATTACCCTAATATTTTCCAGGAGCAAACCTACGCGCTAAAAGAAATAAATCTTTACACGCGCCTGCTGGCCATTTGCCAGCCGGAATCAATCTTACAATGGCAGCTGACATCGGATTATTCGCCATTGATTGGCGGCGGTATTTTTGGCAATAACGAACCCCTGCACCCCGGCCAGCGTTTTTGGAACCTGAAACAGTTAGCCAGCACGCCAAAGGGCCTGTATGCAATGCCGGTAAGCTGCGACAGGCCGAATATTACAGTTGCGGCTTTAGGAGATAACAGTAAGCATATCTATTCGATCCAGTTGGTGAATAACGGCGCAAAAAGGAAGATTGTGCTGACAGGCTTGCCTGCAAACATAAAACAACTACAGGTTTATACTACCAGCAAGAAACTCAACATGCAGGAAGGCAGGCCGGTAAAAGTGAAGAACGGTAAAGCCAAATTTAAAATAGAGGCAACAAGTTACACATCCCTGATGGGGCAGTAAAAGCATTTGCATATCTTTAGCAAATGAAAAACGATCCGCTGGGACCGATGCTTTTTGAAATGCGGCTGGAAGAAATTCACCGTGCAGACGCCGGGTTACGGTACGAGATTTCGCCACGCGAATTTGTCGCCTTATTCCCGGTAAAATACAAAAACGGAACGCCGGTTAAACCCGATCACCCTGCCGCATTCGGTGTTGACCGCGACGTTTTTCTGAAGGTGCTGGTGGCTTTTAAGCAGTGCTTCACCTGATTTGTAGAGACGCGATACGTCGCGCCTCCCGTATTAACCGGTCGTTTTGCAGCGGCTTTTTTGTTGCGTTCGCAACAAGTGCAACAGTGTGCAACAAGGTAGTACAGAACTGATTTTCAGATATTTAAGTACTGACAATATTTTGTCACTGACAAAACCCTGTCAGTACTTTTATCGTTTTATACTGGTGTCATCCCATATTGCTGAATAGTCTTGAGTTAAATCAACAAAATTCGACTTACGACTCAAGACTATGGCTTCTCCACCGTCACATCCTGCGCCAAAACAGCATCGTCGGACTTTTTGCCGAAATCCTGGTCAAGCGCAAATAGTGCATCGTCCTTCGCCGTCGCACCACCCGCAATTTTTACTTTCGAAAGCAGGTCTATTGCCAGCGTTTCTTCCTCGGTCTGTTCTTTTACAAACCATTGCATAAAATTCCAGGTGGCCCAGTCTTTTTGTTCCATGCTCATATTTACCAGGCTGTAAATAGCAGCGGTATTTTCCACCTCCGACTGGAATACTTTCTCAAAACAATCATTCACATTTTCCGGTTCAGGGCCCGGCGCGGGAATGGCGCTTACAACCACTTTGCCACCGCGTTTCAGGATGTATTCCAGGAATTTCATCATGTGGTTGCGTTCCTCATTGGCATGCCTGAACAAAAAGTTGGCGATGCCGTCGTAGCCCTTTTCGCTGGCCCATGCAGCGTAAGCAAGATAGATCTGCGCATTGTGCGCTTCATTGGTCATTTGCCGGTTCAGGGCGCCTGTAATAATGGCCGAAAGGCGGTTGGTATCCATAATAGTTTGTTTTATGATAAGCTAAACTAAAATTGCAAAAAAATGTTTAGACTATTTAATCATGTTTAATGAGTGGCGTAATCTCCATCATAAAATGGCGTTTTTGCACCCTCTATGAATAAATAATGCGAGCTATATTTGATAGACTAACTTAATCAACGCACCCGATAGCTATCGGGCCCAACTTAGTCAGCCCAATCAACTTAATCTAACTTAATCAACCACCAAGATGTTAAAATACACCAAAACATTCAGCAGCTTTTCGGTGAACGATCTGCAAAAAGCAAAAACATTTTATCATGAAACATTGGGTATCGATGTTTCAGAAAATGAAATGGGCATTCTTACCCTGCATTTAGGTAAGGGGCACGAAGGGATCATTTACCCCAAGCCCAATCACGAACCGGCTACCTTCACCGTGCTGAATTTTGCAGTAGAAGATGTAGAAAAGGCGGTAGATGACCTGATCGCCGCCGGGGTCACATTTGAACAATATGACGAACCGATAAAAACGGACGCAAAAGGCATTTTGCGTGGCGGTGGTCGCGGCCCGGATATCGCCTGGTTTAAGGACCCGGCGGGGAATATTTTGTCGGTATTGGCGGCAGGGTGATCGCATCTGTTAACCCTGATGACGCGCTAATATCGGTGAATTGAAATTATTGTACTATTTTGCGCAAAAAAAATCGGGCGCTCCGTCAATCATTTTTACGATTTAAAGATGATCGGCCTGCTTTTAGTTATCAAAATAGTATGAGATTTTTGTTTTTGACACTTTTTGCCGGTCTTTTAGCCATCAATACCTATGCCCAGGACGGCAGCTTTCACTATATCAAGCTTTTACACGTTGGCGAACATATTATGCCCGTGCGTACCTTAAATATAAGCGTAGGCGACGGGCACATCCGACAGGACTCGGTGGAGGTGTTAAATGATACGCTCGCATCAGTTTTCATTTCGACCGACCCCAAATCATACAGCGCATTGTCACACTATTTGTACGAAGCTAATTTCAAGATAAGGCCAGCGACTGGCAAGGTCGAATTCGGCACATTTAAGATCATCGAAGATTATAAACGCTACTATGTGCCGGATGTGAGCATAACCAAATACTTAAAAACAATGGTGACTTACCTAAAAAAGAAAAATGCGGACCCATTGTTGATACAGGCTATAATTGACAATTATCCCTGGGTGTTTAATCCGTAATAAGCCCTAAGGGCTAACCTGTCATTTCAACGCCGTAGCAGAAATACTCCAACAAAACTGACTAAGGTCATTATTCGGCTTGTTTTGCGTCACTGACCGCAAACAGGCATCAGATTAATTTTACACATCGCCGGCAGGATGCTGGATTAACTCGTGAATACGATGTTCCTCAACTTCTAAGGCTCGCTAATTGACCTGATATTGATAAAATGAAAACAAACGAACAACTGCTCGCGAAAACAGAACATATATATTCGGCGATGCTGGTCGCAGAAGATAGAAAAAAGGAAGTCATCGCCAGCGTAATGCCGTCATATCACGACAGTGCAGTCAACCTGGTTGATTACCTGGCAATCAGGGCACAAAATGTGGAAGCTTTGCAGAAACAATTGCACGGCCTGGGCTTGTCGTCAATGGCAAGTTGTGAAAGTCATATTAAAGCGCAGCTTATCCATATTATGCACTGGCTGGGCCATGACAAGACGGAAGCTTACGAAGTTGATGCGGAAAGTGGGTTCAGGCATTTGGAACAAAATATCGATTCGCTGTTTGGGAAACCTGTGAAGGAAGGCGTGCCGCCGGTAATGGTAACATTTGATACTAATTTTGCCGAAGATTTTCAGCTGATCTGCGACTTGCTTGAAAATGGTATGCAGGTTGCCCGCATTAACTGCGCACACGATGATGAGCAGGTATGGACAAAAATGATCGCTAACCTGAAAAAGGCAACGGACAAAATGAATTTACCCTGTAAGATTTACATAGATATGGCCGGCCCTAAAATCAGGACACAGATCATAAGCAAAAAACCTAAACAGGATACACTTAACGTGGAGTTGGGAGGTGAGGTTATCCTGACTGATGTGCCAAAAGTCATCAAACATAAAGAATGCATTTGCTGTACCCTTGAGGGGATCGTTAATAAGTTGAGGCCCGGGCATCGGGTTTATTTTGACGATGGCTTATTTGAAGCCGTTGTGCAAAGTGCCGAAGGCAACTACGCGACGTTGAAAATAACGCGTATTTCAGCTAAAAAACCGGTGATCAAAAGTGAAAAAGGGATAAATTTCCCTGATACCACACTTCAAATTAACCCGATCACTGAATATGATGAGCAATGCCTGCCCTTTATCGTTAGCCATGCGGATATGATGGGATTTTCGTTTGTAAACAATGCGGCCGATATGCAGCAGTTGCAGCAGCAGCTGGCCAGGTTAAACAGGCCGGATTTACCTATTGTAGCTAAAATTGAAACTAACCAGGCGGTTAACAACCTTCCGGCTATTATTTTACAGGGAATGCAGCAAAACTTAACCGGGATAATGATCGCGCGCGGCGACCTTGCGGTAGAAATAGGATTTGAAAGGCTGAGCGAAATCCAGGAAGAGATATTGTGGATATGCGAAGCTGCACACACGCCCGTAATATGGGCCACGCAGGTGCTGGAAAGCATGAACAAGGCCGGTTTGGCTACCCGCAGCGAGATTACCGATGCCGCCCATGCCGCAGAGGCTGATTGCGTAATGATCAACAAAGGCGGTCATACAGTTGAAGTGCTTAAAACGCTGAATGACATTTTGAGCCGCAGCCGCAAAAATAATTTTAAAAACCGCCGCCTTTTCAGGAAGTTGTCAATTGCCCACAATTTTATTGCGCAAAATTAGTCCGAAAGCCGGTAAAGCCTTACAATATTGCACATGGGGTTGTTGATTATAACATAAACGTGTTATAGGATGCAGGAAAATGAGCAGCATACATTTGAGCAAACACTAATGAAAAATGGCTGCAATACTCAACTTCAAATTGGCTGCTTTATTGGGCCTGTCAATGCTTCTGCTAACCGGCGACCTGGTTTACCGCGATGCCGAAAACGGGAAAGTAAAAATACTGGTACCCAATAATTTTGTTCATCAAACCAAACAGAATTATGTGCCGAGAAAGCCAGGAGAAGAAGCGCCCGACGATTATTTTTTTAACAAAGACACCACCGCGGAGCTTTTTTTTATAACCTATCCGATGCATGCCCGGGACTTGAACACGCTAAGGCCAATAATGGGCGCCACCATGAAAAGCGGCCCGAATAAGGTTTATTTTAACGATACGACCACCGTTAACGGCATAAAAATGTATATCACCGAATACGATATTTTGGAGGGCGCTAAAATGAAACATATAAAGGCCTTCGTATTCAATGTTGGTAATGATACTTTCGAGGGTGGGTTAACATGCAACGCCACCCAAAAAAATCAGTGGCAGCCCATTGGCGAAAAAATAATTAAGTCGCTTCGGATAAATACTAAATAGCGTGTTGCCTACCTCGAGTTAGCCTTTCAACCTTTCGCCTTTTGCCTTTCACCTTTTGTAAAAAGGCTATATTTGCCTGCATGAATTCCATCCTCATCAAATCAGCAACCATTGTCAATGAAAATAAGCAGTTTGTTGCCGATGTGCTGGTAAAAGATGGCTTGATAGAGCGCATCGACAAACAAATTAATGTAAAGGCCGGCAAAGAGATCGACGCCGAAGGGCTTTACTTATTTCCCGGCTGCATTGATGACCAGGTGCATTTCCGCGAGCCAGGCCTAACACATAAAGCTAACATTTATACTGAATCGAGGGCCGCGGTTGCGGGTGGCATTACCTCTTTTATGGAAATGCCCAATACCGTGCCCAACACGCTGACCCAGGAATTGCTGGAGGATAAGTACCGTATTGCCTCAAAAGACTCACCGGCCAATTATTCGTTTTACATGGGTGCCTCGAACGATAATATCGACGAAGTGCTGCGGACGGATACCGCCAATGTTTGCGGCGTAAAAGTTTTTATGGGCTCGTCAACCGGGAATATGCTGGTGGATAACCCCACCACGCTGGAAAATATATTTTCCAAATCGCCCATGCTGGTGGCCACCCATTGCGAAGATGAGGCGACGATCAGGGCCAACCTGGAGCATTATAAACAGCTTTATGGCGAAAATATACCCGTCACGATGCATCCGAAGATCCGAAGCGAGGAGGCTTGTTACCTGTCTTCATCGCTTGCCGTTGAACTGGCAAAAAAACATGGTACCCGACTGCATATCCTGCATATCTCTACCGAAAAAGAGACCTGGCTGTTTGATAATTCCATCCCGTTAAAAGAAAAAAAGATCACAGCCGAAGCCTGCATCCATCACCTGTGGTTTACCGACAAGGATTACGAAACCAAAGGCAACTTTATCAAGTGGAACCCGGCCGTAAAAACGGAAAAAGACCGTGATGGAATACTGAAGGCTGTTTTAGATGGCCGGATAGATGTCATCGCGACTGACAATGCCCCCCATACGCTTGAGGAAAAATCGCAACCTTATTTGAAGGCGCCGTCGGGCGGGCCTTTGGTGCAGCATGCTTTACCGGCTATGCTGGAGTTGCATCACCAGGGTAAAATTAGTTTGGAGCAGATTGCACAAAAAATGGCGCATAATGTTGCCGATTGTTTCCAGATAGAAAACCGCGGTTACATCCGCGAAGGCTATTGGGCCGACCTGGTATTGGTAAATTTGAATAGTCCCTGGACAGTGAGCAAAGAGAATATTTTGTACAAGTGCGGCTGGAGCCCGTTTGAAGGGACTACGTTTCAATCTAAAATTGCGGCGACTATTGTTTCGGGGAACTTGGTTTGGGAAAATGGCGGTTTGATTGAGGGAACACCTGGCAAAAGGATGACATTTACACGAGTTTAATTTGTCATGCTGAGCGCAGCGAAGGATCTTGAAGCGACATTACCGCCTGAAAAGCCCGGATGCACAGTGAAGAAGATCCTTCACTGCGTTCAGGATGACAAAAGAGCGCGGTCATTTAACCGCAAGGTAAATCTTCACCTCGCTTTCTTCAAAGTTTTTAGCGTTAACAACATAGTGGTCAAAATCAAATGTATAGGCCCTGGCCACATTGCTGTCCCATATTTCCTGCCAGGCACCCAATACCGAATGCAGGGGATCGCCCGCCAATGAGTATACCTGGTATTTGCCCGCGGGAATGGACAACCCAGAAAAACCTTCACTAATATTTGCCAGTGAATTTACTTTGCATCCCAGCAAAGCGGTATAATAACCGTTATGGTCGCTTTCATAGTCGGTGTAAAAACAATAAATGTCATCGGCGGCCCGGTCCTTGATTTGTGAAAGCACATTGTCCCCCATAAACCGCGTCCATAGCGCCATCATGTCTTTCTTCGATTGCCCGTTTTGGTTTATGGTACGCACGGTAATGCCAACAGCATAAAACGCAGGCAATTCCGTATGTTCAATTTTTGTAATCATTTTTTCAGCTTTTTTAATCACGCGTTCAGTTTTGGTCCATTTTATGGGTGGATAATTCATTCCCGGTTGCTGCGGCGATGGGTATCTTACTTTGGTTATTTTGCCTTCAGTTATCATTTTGTGATGCAATTGGGGCCACGCAGGCATGGTTGTATCCTCCTGCAGCCAGTGCATATACGATCCCTCGTTGCACCAATCAGGCAACCGGCGCATGGCATATTTATGCGGCTCGTTATTACGGAAGGCTTTCATCGCCTTTTCAGACTCCCAAACGGTGATCGTCCAGAAAGTTAGGGATTTGTCGATCAGTTCTTTTCCAGCTATAAAACCATCCAGTTTTTTGATCGCTTTGATCGAGGCTTCATTGGTGCTCAAAAAACGTGGTAAATAAATAACCGACCGTACGCGCAAACGGGTTAGCGAAATAAAATACATACCCTAAATATACCGTTAGCTATTCGTTTTTTAAAATTTCTTTCAATCCGCCGTAAACCGATTTCCAGTTTTGTTCCGAATGCTCCTTCGCCTGCTCGTTTTTTACGCCATCCTGGGTAATTACCAAAGTGGTCACACCATCGTGCTCATCCAATTCATAAGTAATGTTATTGTAATTCTCGGGCTTGTCCTCGGTGCCCGACATGCTGCTCCAATAAGTGTACTTAAGCAGCCTTGGCGGATCGATCTCCAGGATCACGCCGCCATCGGTATAGGTTTTTCCGTCCCATTCGCCGCTAAAGGTAATCCGGCTGCCCTTTTTAAAGTCAGAGCTCAAATTGGTGCCGAAGAAGTATTGTTTTACGATAGCAGGGTCAATCAGCCCCTTCCAAACTTTTGCTATTGGTTCGTCAAAAGTGATGGTTGTTTTTAATGTTAATGTGCTCATTGGTGTAGTTGATTAAGTTAGATTAAGTTGATTGGGTTAGATTAAGTTTATTAAGTTGAGTTAGATGACGTTCACAGAATTGCAACTCAATCAACTTAATCAACCATCGAAGATTCAATAAGTTTAAAATCGCGCTCGGGTATTTCAAAAAAGCCGAAGCGGAATTTATATCCCCATGCGGTCTTGTTCTCAATAAAATCCAGGCTTTTTATCAGCGGCGCGATCGGCGTTTCCCTGCATTTAAACCATTTGATGTTTCGGCGCCAGGGGATAAAATCATCGCTCATTTTATGCTGATAAACGTTGTCATCAGCAACACTTCCTATTGCCGTGAATGCCTGCAGCACCTCGTTGCCGGCATAGCTTTGCTTTGGCGAATAGCAGATCACACCATCGTTCGCGCTCATCCTTTTAAGTGGCCCGGCTTTGCCATGATTGGCCTGCATAAAGTTGCCTGCCACCCCGCGGGCGATATGATCTTTGGAAACGACTACAATCCAGTAACGCATATTCCCTGTATCCAAAAGGTAAGTAAAAAGATAATCAGCAATTGCAGGCCCACCAATATCGGTTTAAGTACTACTTTTTTCGCATCCTTCACTTTTAGGTGGGTATAAACTGCACCGGCAATTATGATTGGGAAAACTGCGATGCCAAAAATCCGGGTGGGGTTAAACAGCATTAAAGTGCTGCCCGCAACTTCGGCAAAGCCAAGCAGGTGCATAAACCACAAAGGGTAGCCAAACCGTTTAAAGTTTTCAACCGATTCCTTGTGCGCAAAAAGCTTTTTAAATCCAAAAATGTAGCCGGGTATTACAAAAGCGATAATCAATACCCAAAAAATGATTTGAATTGCCATGATGTTTAATTTTTATTCAAATTAAAAACAGGCAAGTGACAGCCCTATGTCAGTAGGAATTGGAAAGCTGCAGATTTTTTTGCGCTATCGTAGTTGCTATTTGGCCAACTTTTTCTTTCAGGCCGTCTGGTTGCAGAATTTCGGCTTTGTCGCCAAACATCATAAACCAGCGGGCAAAAGCATCCAGCGAGGTGGTGAGGAACGTCATTTCGAAAAGGTCTCCAATCCTTTTTTCGGATACGAAACCGCTGTAATACTTTTGATAGTCGAGATGGGCGTATATCGATTTATCCACCCGCATGATCACCAGGTCGAGCGCGTGCTCTTTGGCGGTTTGGTTAATATAGTCCTTCAGGGTAGGATGTTTATTGTCGAATATCTTTTCAGTTACCTTTACCTGATTAATTCTGTCGATCCTAAAATCCCTGTAATCGCCGCGCATCCGGCAATACGCAATCAGGTGCCAAAAGCTATCCTTATAAAAAATACCAATCGGTTCAATGTCCCTTTTGGTATGCTCCTGGCTATGATTGGCGAAGTAATCGATGGTGATCACTTTCTTTTGGGCAATACTGCCCAGCAGTGTTTGGATATGGTCCTTATGATCGACCCGCAGCTGGTGCGTGTTTTTCAAAACGGCGATACTTTCATCGATATCCTCCAATAAAGCCTTTTCAGATGTTTTAAGTATCGACCTGATCTTATACATCGCCGAGCGGTGATGCTCGGTAACCGAATTATCCGCCATTTTTTCAACGATCTTTTCGGCGGTTAAAAAGGCAGTCGCTTCTTCACGGGTAAACATTACCGGGGGCAGCCGGTAGCCGTCCATGATGGAGTAACCCACGCCGGCCTCGCCGATGATGGGTATGCCGGCTTCCTCCAGCGTTTTTACATCGCGGTAAACGGTACGCAGGCTGATGCCGAAACGTTCGGCAATATCGCTTGCTTTTACTATCCTGCGCGATTGCAGTTGGATCAAAATGGCGGAAACCCTGTCGATGCGGTTCATAGCAACCAAAATACATAAAAATGGGCAAAATGAATTGTAAAAGCGTTAAATTTGTTAAAATGAGCGCCGAAGATAAAATAGTGACATTTCAATCCTACTACGATCCGATGCTGGCGCACATTGTGCGTACGCGCCTGGAAGCAAATGGAATACCCTGTTTTATTGCGGATGAAAACACCATCGGCGCCAATCCCTTGTACAACCAGGCAGTGGGCGGTGTGAAGCTGAAAGTTTTTGAGCGGGACATCGAAAAGTGCAGGGAAATATTAGCGACTGAAGGCGACCTTCACGAGCAGGACCATCACGAAGTTGATGATGAAAATAATACGTATGTGGTTTGTCCGTATTGCGGTTCCACCAATATTAGTAATATTACTGCCGAAAACGACAAAGGACAATGGTCGGAGGTGCTGGATTCCATTGTCAATATGGTAAACCCTTTCCAAAGTCAAAAAAACTGGCATTGCAACAACTGCAAGCAGGACTTTGAGTAGATTAGCCCGCCTGCCACGTTCGGCAAAACCAGCCTGTATCAATAAAGATACAGTAAGCATATTTTCTTCCTAATATCTATATTAGCGGCCATGTATGATCGGCGTAAGTTCTTAAAAATTTCGGCTGCCGGCGCTTCCCTGGCCGCTTTTTCTTCTTCTGTTTTTGCTAAATCGGGTGTTCTTGACGCGCCGGCAAATGTTCCGATAGTTATCTCAACCTGGGATTTTGGTGTAGCTGCCAACAAAGAAGCCTGGAAAACGCTCAGCACGGGCGGCCGGGCATTGGATGCGGTGGAAGCCGGCGTGAAAATCCCTGAAGCTGATCTGAACAATCATACGGTAGGCCGAGCCGGCTATCCCGACCGCGATGGCCATGTTACGCTTGATGCCTGCATCATGGACGAGCTGGGTAACTGTGGTTCAGTTGCAGCGATAGAGTATATTGCACACCCCATTTCGGTGGCGCGGCTGGTGATGGAAAAAACCCCGCATGTGATGCTGGTAGGAGAAGGGGCCACCCAATTTGCCGTTGAGCAGGGTTTTAAAAAAGAAAACCTGTTAACGCCTGATTCAAAAAAAGCATGGAAGGAATGGCTTAAAACAGCCAAATATGCGCCCGTTGTCAATATTGAAAATCATCAGCACAAACCGGGCAGCAAATACAACCATGATACCATTGGCATGCTGGCCATTGATGCTAAAGGGAATTTATCGGGCGCATGTACCACCAGCGGTATGGCGTTCAAGATGCGTGGCAGGGTAGGTGACAGTCCGATCATAGGGGCAGGTTTGTATGTTGACAATGAAGTGGGCGGAGCAACCTCAACCGGTGTTGGCGAAGAAGTGATCCGCAATGTGGGTAGTTTTTTGGTAGTGGAAATGATGCGCCATGGCTACTCGCCCGAAGATGCCTGCAGGGAAGCGGTTAACCGCATTATCAAAAAGAAACCGGAAACCGCAAAAGAAATACAAGTAGGCTTTTTAGCGATCAACAAAAAAGGCGAGTATGGCGCCTATGCAATTCAAAGCGGATTTTCGTTTGCTGTTTGCAATGCCGAACAACAAGACCTGGTGATACCCGGAAAAAGCATTTATTAGGTTTTTTTTATCAAACAGTTAAAAAAAATCGCGCTATTTACCTGATGTTTGGCGGTAACCAATTGAAAAATTTTCCGTATAAGGTCTTTGGCGACCCCTGCGCCATTATTTTCCGGCTCAACAAAGTAATTTACATTATAAATGAATTCACCTGTTCTGCTTGAAGTCTGTGCAAATTCGGTAGAGTCGGCCCTGGCTGCGCAGCAAGGCGGCGCGGCGAGGGTGGAACTTTGCGAAAACTTATACGAGGGCGGAACGACGCCATCCCATGGAGATATCCTGCTTGCCCGGAAACTGCTTCAAATCAAACTTTACATACTAATACGCCCGCGCGGCGGAGATTTTTTATACACCGATGTGGAGTATGAGATTATTACTGCCGACGTAAAACATTGCATCGAGGCCGGGTGCGACGGTATTGTAATCGGAATGCTGAACGCAGATGGTACGGTTGATACGGAACGCTGTGCAAAGCTGGTGCAAATGGCTACACGGATGGGCGTAGGCGTTACGTTTCATCGCGCGTTTGACATGTGTGCCGATCTTGAGCAGGCGCTGGAAGATATTATTAACCTGGGCTGCGAACGGATTTTAACTTCGGGTGGTAAAAGCACGGCCATTGAGGGTTCGCGTGTCATTGCCGAACTGGTTAAAAAAGCGGCGGGGCGGATAACGATCATGCCCGGTAGCGGTGTTGATGAGCATAACGTAGAGGACCTGGTGCGGTTTACCGGCGTTCGCGAAGTACATTCATCTGCACGGTCGCGTCAGCAAAGCCTGATGCAATTCAAAAATGACCATATAATTATGGGCGACAATTACGGCAACGAATATGCTTTTGATCAAACAAACGTCGACCGGGTGAGAACGATTCTGAAGAATGCCAATTTTGAAGAATACACCCTGTAGGGGCACAAAATTTTGTGCCCCTACAGGGTGGTGCGCGATGCAGAATCATTAAATTTCTTTACAAATCCCTCATAAATTCCGCCTAATTCGATCCAGTTTTTCCCGGCGATAATGTCTTTTGGAAATAAATGACTGCCAATGCCTACCGCTTTGGCACCCTGTTCAAAATACTCCGTAAAATTTTCTAAGGTTACCCCGCCTGTTGGCATCAGGCTCACAAAATTTAGCGGTGCTAACAGCTCTTTGATGTTTCCCGGCTTAAGATCGCTTGCAGGAAATAGTTTTACCATCGTAGCGCCCATCGACCACGCTTTGTATATTTCAGAGGGCGTATAAGCTCCGGGAAATATGGGTATTTCAGCTTCAACACAGGTTTTGATAACTGCTTCGTTAATGATCGGCGTTACAATAAACTGCGCGCCGGCAGCAAGGGCTTTCTGCAGGTCAGTGATGCTGCATACTGTACCTGCACCGATATTTAACCGCCCGTTGTAGGTTTCAACCAGCGTTGCGATGTGCTTTTCGGCATTTGAAGAATTCATG
>Ga0302140_10002267_pt1 | contig 25016 bp, 25 predicted proteins | sample I_Bog_E1_1_FD_202095 | JGI IMG/M metagenome (GOLD analysis project Ga0302140, IMG submission 202095) | Peat permafrost microbial communities from Stordalen Mire near Abisko, Sweden - I_Bog_E1_1 | ecosystem: Environmental > Terrestrial > Soil > Wetlands > Peat | place: Sweden: Abisko, Stordalen... | reverse complement strand
CCGTCAAACGGCTTGAAGAACTGCTGCCGCATCGCTGGGCTCCCGTCACTCGGTAAGCCAGTTCTCATCCATCTCAGTATCGGAGGACCGGGCGGTCATACACCAGAGGGGTTCATGTCTTGCTTACCATACATAAACGACAACTGGGAATCATCTACGGCGCTCCATCTGGCCTCCTACGCGCTGTGGAAACTCAACTGGATTCACCCGTTTTTTGATGGCAACGGACGCACATCCAGGGCATTCTCGTATCTGCTTCTATGCGCCAAGATCGGTATGCGGCTGCCGGGCACAGTGACCATTCCTGATGGAATCGTTAAACGGCGATCAGAATATATTGCCGCTCTTCGCAAGGCTGATACAGCGTGGGTTGAGGAACGGATAGACCTCGCTTCGATGGAAAAGATGCTGGAAGCCGCCATGGCAGACCAACTTCTATCAGCGCTCGAACAGGCCAAGGGAAAAGGAATTACTCAAGATTCCTAGGCTCGGTCAGTAGTACTCGCCTCCTTGGCCAATACAGCCAGTTTTCTCGCCGCCCGAGGCTGCGTCTATGGAAGTATTATGGCCGCATCTTTCTCCAAGGGAAGGGAAAAATAGATGTTGCAGGTCGTGAGCTCCGGGCCGGACGGCTCGTGGCGCGAATACCAGAGCGCATCGAAGCGTATTTTCAGACCACCTTTGCCAGCCTTCTTTATGCTGACGAGCGCATCGTAAACAGCTTTGCGCTCCTCAGTAGTTGCCTGCGCAGGATTTTCAGGGTAGTACACAGGCATTCTCAGAATCAGGTATTCCATCTGACACTGAGGGGCTGAAACCGGAATGGCCGTTTTCCTGACGGCTACCTCAAACTCGCCTGCGTTGAACTCCCAAACCCACCTGTGTCGACGGTTCCTTTTTTGGAGATCGGCACCAACGATGAAGTCCGATGAGCGCAGGATCGATGCTCCAACCGGGTCCCGCTGGCCAGCAGTCTCCGGACGCGATAACGGCTAATGCGAAGCACGCCCAGGTACGGGAGAAGCAGCGCATACGTCTCAGTCTAAATCATCTCGCTGGAGTGCTGCCATCGCGAGGTATCTTTGCTCCACTTTCGGGCGTTAAGATAATCGATATGGCCCGAGAACTGTTTGAAGTGAAATGCCCGTGCTGTCAGGCGGAGCTGAAGATCGATGGCGAGTTGCGCGCGGTGATTGCTCATCAGGAGCATGTCAAGCCGCCTGCGATTGAGGATCTGACGGCCGCGGTGGCGAAACTGAAGGGCGAGGCGGGGCGGCGCGATGAGGTGTTTCGGAAGTCGTTTGAGACGGAGAAGAACCAGGGTCAGGTGCTGAACCGGAAATTCGACGAGTTGCTGAAGCAGGCGAAGGAAAATCCGGAGTTCGGGAAGAAGCCGCGCGAGTTCGACCTGGATTAGTGAAGGCCGGAGTGGCGGAAGGGTTTGATTTTCAGGCCGCGGATGGCCCGGAAATGGCGGACGTTGCCGGTGAACAGGGTTTCATCGTGTTCGAGCGCGGTGGCGGCGATGAGGGCGTCGGTTACGTGGAGACCATCGCCTGGAGAGTGCTTCTCAATCAGGCCAACCGCCCGGAATCCAATCGCCTCCGTGATTGGCAGAAGGCGTATTTCGAGCTTGCTGACGAAACTGCGGGTGGTCCTCAGTTCGAGCGCCGAGCGCGAACCCTGATAGAGTTCCATCAGGGTGACGAGCGAAAGTCCGGGACGGGGATTCGCCTCGAACACGCCACGTGCGACGGCATCGCCCCGACCCAGCCATATCATGGCGTCGCTATCGAAGATCACGGGTTGCGATTACCGTCGCGATCGTACCGCGGCCGACGGAGGTGGCGCAGGTAGGCTTCGACGTCTTCCATATCCTTGCGATCCTTCCACATACCGAAAAACGGGTGGTCCTCAACCTTCATGCGGGGTTTGGCTTTCGCCTTCGACTGAATCGGTTCGAGGCGGGCGCGGGGTTTGCCGCGATGGAGCACCGTCACGGATTCGCCGCGATCCAGCGCTTCGAGCACGGACTTCATTCGGTAGCGGAGATCGACGATACTGGCTTCCATGTGTATACTTCCAACTATACACTTCGCTATTTCGACCAAGGCAGATAGGCGGCGCCGAAGAGGCCGGCTTCTCCGCCCAGCTTCGCTTTTTCGACGCGCGTATTCGTGGTGCGGAAGCTGAAAGAGCGGCGGCGGGCTTCGGCGAGCATGGCGGGCGCGAAAAACTCCCACGCGCCGATCACGCCTCCGCTGAGCAGGTAAAGCTCGGCGTTGAAAGCATTCACCAGCATGGCGAGGGCGATGCCGAGCGCTTCACCCATGACGGCGAAAATTTCGCGCGCCCGATCATCGCCCGCAACGGCGCGTTCGTAGACCTGCTTCGCGGTGATATCTCCATAACCGAGGAGCTTGGCCATGGCGGTAATGGCGGTAGCGGAGGCATGTTTTTCGAGGCAACCGCGGTTGCCGCAGCCGCAGGGATTGCCGTTGGGAACAACGGTGATATGCCCCAATTCACCGGCCATACCCATGAAGCCGCGGACCATCTTGCCGTCGCAGATAATTCCACCGCCGATACCGGTGCCGAGCGTCAACAACACCAGATCGCGTACGCCGCGGCCGGCGCCGATCCACTGTTCGCCGAGCGCGGCGGCGTTGGCGTCGTTTTCGAGAATGACGGGGGCGTTCAGGCGGTGGCTGAGCTGCTCGCGCATGGGGAAGTTTTCGAGGGCGGGAATGTTGTTGCAGTTACGCACCACGCCTTCTTCGAGCGAGATGAAGCCGGGGACGACGACGCCGATGCCCGCGAGGCCGGTGGCGCCCTGCTTTTCCCGCAGAGAGGCAATGGCATCGACCATGTCGTTCATGATGGCGTCGCGGCCTTCGGCGTACTGGGTATGCCCGGTCACAAGGTGGAGCAGGGTGCCTTCGCGGTCGATGGCGGCAGCGCGCAGGTTGGTCCCGCCGAGGTCGAGGCCGATGCTGTATTGAGTCATTCTGCGCGAATGATAGCACTCCTGCGTCTTTCGGCGACGCGGTCAGGGGAAGGGCTCAAGGTTTGGCGGGGGGGGCCGATCAGATATTTAAGCCCATGTTCGCAATTATTGGTATTTTGGTGGTATTCGGCGCCGTCATTGGCGGCTTCCTGATGGAGAAAGGGAAGCTGATGGTGCTGGTGCAGCCGAGTGAACTTGTTATTATCGGCGGCGCGGCGATCGGCACGATGCTGGTGGCGAATCCGCTGCCGGTGATCATCAAGATTATCAAGAGCGTCCTCGGTTGCATTGGGGGTAGCCCTTATACGAAGGCGTATTACCTGGACAGCCTCAAAATGCTGAGCGATATTTTCCAGTTCGCGCGTAAGAGCGGGATGGCCAAGCTCGAAGAAGACGTGGAAAACCCGGACAAGAGCGCGACGTTTTCGAAGTATCCGAAGCTGCTCAAGGACCACCACATGCTGCATTTCATCTGCGATACGCTGCGCATGTCGGTATCGGGCGTGGTGCCCGCGCACGATCTGGACGCCATTCTGGAAAGCGACATCGACGTGCATCATCATGAGGCGATGACGCCGGTGCGGGCGTTATCGACGATTGCCGACGCGCTGCCTGGTCTGGGTATTGTGGCGGCGGTGCTCGGCGTGGTGATCACGATGGGAGCGCTCAACGGGCCGCCGGAAATGATCGGAGAAAAAGTAGGAGCGGCTCTGGTGGGAACGTTCCTGGGTATTTTGCTGTCGTATGGGGTGGTAGCTCCCATTGCGGGCAACATCGAGAAGACAATCGACTCCAGTACGCAGTTTTATCAGATGCTCAGGGCTGGGCTGATGGCTTTCGCGAAGGGCATGGCGCCATCGATCGCGGTGGAATTTGCGAGGCGGGCGGTGCCTCATGACGTGCGGCCCACATTCAAGGAAATGGAAGCGGCTTGCAAGGGTATTGCGGTTGCGGCGAAGGCGGCCTAGACCATGCCCGCTCCCGTTCAGCCTATTATCATCATCAAACGCGTGAAGAAGGGCCACGCCGCCCATCACGGCGGGGCGTGGAAAGTGGCTTACGCCGATTTTGTGACGGCGATGATGGCGCTGTTCATGGTGCTCTGGCTGGTGAGCAGCAGCGAACAGGTGAAGAAGGCGATCGGCGGCTATTTCAACGATCCGACGGGTAAGGGGAAAGAAGTCGGCAACGGCCTGCGCGGCAACGGCGGCGAAAGTCTCTCTTTGCAGAAAGAAGACATGAGCAAGCTGAAAGAGAAGCTGGAGCAGGCGATCCAGACATCGGAGCCACTGCAGAAGATCAAAGAGCATGTGGTGATGACGGTGATCGGCGAAGGTCTGCGCGTGGAACTGCTGGAGGACGCCAAGGGGATGTTCTTCGAATCGGGCAACGCAGAGCCTTCGGCATATGGCAAGGATCTGATGAAACTGCTGGCGGTGGAAATCGGCAAGCTGCCGAACACGGTCACCATGGAAGGCCACACGGACGCGAAGGCCTATACGGGCAAGAAAGACTATTCGAACTGGGAGCTATCGACAGACCGCGCGAACGCTGCCCGGCGATGGATGCAGTCCAACGGGATGCGGGAGGACCAGGTAACCCAGGTGCGCGGGTTCGCGGACCAGAGCCTGCGTAACAAGGACGACCCGGAGGATGCCACGAACCGGCGCGTGACGCTGATTATTCAGTACAAGCCGCCGCCACTGGTGGGTGCGGATGGCGCATCGGGTGCGCAGGGTGCATCCGGAGGACATGGGGCATCGGGCGCGGGCGGGAGCGCGGTGAATACGGCGGAGCCACCTGGCGCGGCGGCAAAGCCCGCACCTTTCGCCGAGCCGAAGAAGAAGTAGGCTTCAGGCAGCGGTACAAATCGCGGATGCGACGGCATACGTGACATGCGGATTGGTAACATCGCCGTGGCCGGTGATGAGGCCGGCCGAGCCATCGAGACACGTGATCATGCCCGGGCGAAGCTGGTAAGGCTGGCCCTGGCGGTGCAAACGTATGGCGATGGATTCCGGGGTGCGTTGCGCACCGTTGTGTCCGATGCCGCCATACGGGTCCGCCGAGTCGCCGATGGCCTGCAGACGATCGTGCGCAAGGCGCGATGCCAGCGCATAGACAGTACCCACGACCGAATCCAGTTTTGAAAATGTCGAGATGATGGGGCCGCGGACGGTCTGAGCCGCGATAACGTCGCGGAAGAAGCCGGGCTGGCCCCAGCCCGCGTCCGGACTAAAGCCGAAGTGCGAGAAGGCGGCTTCGAGGAGCGACAGGGAGTCGATTTTGGGCGCTTGTTGCCGACCGAGGGATTTGCAGCACGCGGACATAAGCCTGCCACCGAGGCTATGTCCCGCGAGATGGATTCTGGCGGCGGGAAGTTCGTTCTGACAGGCGCGTACGGCCGCGGCGACGCCGTTGGCGCCCACTTCGCCCGAGAGTTTCTTCATAGCGACCCAGCTCATGAAGTTCAGGAATTTGTCGATCGCCTCGTGGACGGGGTCCGCGAGAGGGAGGGAAAGCGCGCCACCTTCGCGCGCGGGTTGATCCACAAGCGGCGACTGGAGTTTGTGCAGTAGCTCGGCGCCGGTGAATTCATGCAGCAGCGGCAGGCCTTCGGCGGGGTCGTCGTTGCCATCGCCAAACTTCGCCAGTATGGACTCGACGAACTTCGCGGGAGGAACATCGTTACCGCAGGTTTCGCGGAATTCCTGCGATGGCCAGTAGACGCCGGCGATGGCGAAGGTTCTCTTCGTCATCGCCGCCAGGTTCGGTAGTAACGTGGCCAGAAGGTTCGTGTAGAGCGTGGTGGCATCGGATTGAGCGCAGCGGAAGCCGTGTGCGAGGAAGATCAGATCGGTAGCACCCACCCGTTTGCTTTCCGCGATGAGGCGAGCCAGTTGGGACGCGGACACGGGCTGGCCCTTGGTATCGAAATCGAGTTCGAAGGTCATATGGATTGGAGAACTTTCATGAGGTCCATCAGGCCGGCGCCCTGAAAATAGCGATCACGGTGCAGATCGATGGCGTTCGAGATGAACAGGCGCTTGACGCGCTCGGGTTCACCGATGAATTCGGGGCGCACTGAGAGAAAAGCTGCAATGGCTCCGGAAACGTGCGGCGCGGCCATGCTGGTGCCGGATTGTTCGCAATAGAGGACATCCGCGGATAGCGCGGCGTAGCGATCCCGTTCGCGGCCGGCGGCGCAGGAGATGATGCGTTCGCCGGGAGCGAGCAGGTCTGGTTTCAGGCGGCCATCGCCGGTAGGGCCGCGGGAGGAAAAGTACGAAACGCCATAGGTGTGAGGCATTTCGCGATGCGTGGAACCGGCGGTGATGGCGAGTTCGGCATTGCCGGGGTCCGTAATCGACAGGTCGCTGAATTTCTCGAGCGATGAGCCGGATGACGTGGCGAAAGAGGAGTAGCCGCCGTTGCCGGCGGAGACCACCACCGAGACGCCGCTGCGCACGAGGCGATTGACTTCGACGCAGAGCGGGCTTTGACCGCAGGCGAACCAGCGCGGATCGAAATCGTAACCGAGACTGAGGTTGGCGCCGTGTATCAGCAGGCGCCTGCCGTATTGGTTCCACCGCTGAATGCGCTCGATGGCGCGCAGCACCCAGCTGACTTTGCCGGAACCATCGGGGCCGACTACTTTGAGGCTGAGCAGTTTGCAGCGCGGCGCGACGCCGGAGATAGTGGCGAGCTGTTCGAGATGAAGATCGGGATCGAGATCGGATTCGCCGCGGGTTTCGCGTCCGACAACTGGATTGGCGGGGGGCGTGGAGGGGAGAGCGGCCGGTTCCGCATGCCAGCGGCCGGCAATGATGCCGGCAACGTGCGTTCCGTGTCCCGGTTCGTCCATGAGCGGGTTGGCGGCGCTGCCGGTGAAATCGGTGTGGGCGAGCGGCGCGGGCACGCGGAGGTTTTCAAATTCGGCGAAATGCGGATGGCTGCGCTCAATTCCGGAATCGAGGACGGCCCAGACAATGCCTTCGCCCAGCGCCTGAAACGCGCGCTGGGCGGCATCGGCCTTCACGGTGACGAGGGAGTGCGTCAGGGTGGTGAAGACATCGTTGTCGCTCCAGATCTGGAAGATGGGAGCGGATTGGCGGCCGTTTTCGCGGATACGCGCGCGTGTTTCCGCGGCAAGGTTCAGGATCTGAGCTGCGGTCAGGCGGGCGAAGCAATATTGTGAGGAGATGATGGCGGAGGGGTCGAGGGCGGTCAGCCGGGCGTGCACCCGTTCGATGGCTGCGCTGAGACCAGATTCAAACGATTCATTGAGCCAGATGATGACGTCGAACAATTGATTCGACACTTCGGGCGAGGCGATGAGCGAGGCCAGCGGCTCCATGACGATGGAGCGCATCATATTGAGCCGGATACTGTCGCGCGGGGTGGACAAAGGTTGTTCTCCTGCCCCAGCAATACCGCGCGCGCCTGGTGCAAAAATGGGGCTGTCCCGCTAAGTTATTGAAATGGAAGCGAATAAAGTTGGAAGATTGGCAATACTGAGTTTTCGAGGGGCTAGGCGGAAAGATAGTAGGGCAGGCTTTGGCGGACGGGCCGCGGCGGGTTCAATCGCCGCGCTCTGCCGGACTCGTAGGCGCGGGTTATTCCAGGCGCCGGGCGCTGACCGGCTCTGACGATGATTCCGGGAAATTCCAGCGTGTCTGGTTTGTTTGCGTCCTGGGCTCCACAGGACGCGGAAACAAAGGTGACACGCTGACGATCTTCACTGGTCTCTGCGTTGGAAGCGCGCACGCCTTTCGTGCGCGTGATCATGCCCGAGTCCTCTGAGTGGCGCAGAATTAACAGAGTCAGAAAACGATTGAGCGCGTACGCGCGCGAAAAGTGTGAGCAGGTGTGTGCGATCGTCACCTTGCGCCCGGGAATGATCGCGCGGGTTAGTGCGGGACGAACCGCGGCGTTGCCGAGCGCACTGGAGACCGCGGTATCGTGAACGCGCTCCAACTCCTGAAAGATGGGGTGGTCGTGACTTGCGTCCGGCGACCACAACAGGGAGCGCTGCGCCTGGTCCTCCGCGCTTTGAATGGCGCTGGATACGGAATTGCGCACATCCGGCGGCAGAATAGCTTCGAGGAGTTTGCCCGCGGATCTCTCTCCAGTCACTGCAATCAGAAAATCCTGCAGTGCGCCATCACCCCCGCCAATGACCAGGATTTCCCCGCCGTCGCTCGCGCCTGCGCCTTCGGTTTGCGGTGCCCAAAATGGCCTGCCCACATACTGCCCGATGGTAGTTATCTCCTCTCCGAACCCATGGCAGAAGACAACGTAGTGATAGCTCTTCGTCCTGGTGCTCTCGCCGGTGGAGGTGGTTACGCGGATACTGCCCTTCGGGCGCAGCAAAATGTGCTGGAATGCCGTGCTGTACATCAGTTGCAGATTGGGGGCGAGAGTGCTTTCCGCTTCGCGCAATTGGTGAAGCCAATCGGCCTGTACCGCAAACGCGGGGCCGCCTCTCCATTGCAACGGCGTGTGAGTCCCGGGAGAAGGAGGAAAATTTCCAATCTGCCAGTGTTGGAGGGGCCAGTCATACAGAGTGGGATCGATCCATCGCGAGGCTCCCATTCTTTGGGCCGAGAAAGGTGTGGCGTTTTTCTCGATCATGGTGACTCGCGCTCCCACGCGGGCCGCCTCAATGCCCGCCGTTACGCCACACGCGCCCATGCCGACTATTAAGACACTTCGCCCAGCCAGTTTCGCTCGCTCGTTGAGACGCTGGACGAGCAAACAGGCTCTCAGCATCTGATCGCGGATGCTGCCGGGGGTATATCTGCCCGTCAGGTCGAAGCATGACGGCGCTACTTCGTGGTCATCGAGGAACGGATCAGATAATCCAATAGTCATTCTCGCCAACAATCATTCTCGCGACAAATCACGGCGCTGTGCAAGACGATTCGGCAAAATCCAATTTATTGGCGGAATCAGACCAGATTTCATGGAATCAGACCACACAAGAAGGTCGAATTCTCGTTTCTTAATTGGCCCCGGGCTTCGGTTTGCGTCGTTCCGTTATTCGGGCCAGGAGTTCGGCCTTCGCCGCATCCCAGCAGGTCAGCAGGGTCTGATTTGGCTCCGAACGTTCGAACGGGGTCGCCCCAATATCCACCAGTTGCTGGCTCATAGTAACCACCTGAGCGGGCGTATAGCGCCATGGAAACCACAACACCAGCCGCGAGTCTTCCGTGGCAGCAGCCAGAATGTCGAGGCATTTTTCCAAGCCCAGTTGATCCAGATCCAGGACCAGAACGGACAGTCCTTCGACGTTGTCACGTATTTCAGGCTTGTCCCGTGTTTCAGGCTCCGATATCGGCGCAGTTCTGGGTCCGGCAGACAAGAAGACTTGATTATCATGCCTGAGCCGGGTGTTGTCAATGCTCATAACTGCAACCTTTCTGAGTACACGCCCCGGTTTTCAATTGGGCACGCGTACTGCCAATTCTCCGACGCGCTGACATATATCCGAAGAGTTGATCGGCTGAGATGCCGTCCGGCTTTAAGGCTGCCACGTGAAGAAAAAATCGATTCGGCACTAAGGGTTTTAGAATCCGTCTTTTGCGGTAACCGGTAGCGGTTGACGCCAGTTCGTCCAGCCCGGGAACTTTCAGCAGCGATGTCATGTAGGCTCCTCGCCCCGAGGAATAACATCCGCGAGCACCTGAACCTCGAGCGGATTTCTGTAAGTGATTGTTACAAAAGAAAATAGAGATCGAAGATTGGCAATACCGAAAAACACCAACGCCGTGGTTGTGAGAAGTTCAGGGCTTTCCTCTGTCGGAGACTGGCGTCCTGGCGGCACATCGACACGCGAAAACTACAGTGTGCACGAAAAACCTGCCAGGTCGGCCGGGAACGTCTCGTTATAATTAAGATATCCCTGAAATGAATCCTCTCAACGTGGAACTGAAGCAGACGATCAATCTGCCTCGCACGAATTTTTCTATGAAGGCCAACCTGCCCCAGGCGGAGCCGAAGATGCTCGCCCGCTGGGCCGAAGAGGACCTTTATGGTCAGATTCGCCAGTCGCGCGCGGGCAAACCGGTCTGGATCCTGCATGATGGGCCGCCTTACGCGAATGGCCGCATCCACCTGGGGACGGCTTTCAACAAGATCATCAAAGATTTCATTGTGAAGTCGAAAACGATGGCGGGCTACGATGCGCCGTACGTGCCGGGCTGGGATTGCCACGGGCTGCCGATTGAGCACAAAGTGGATCAGGAGCTAGGCGGGAAGAAGGCGCAGATGTCGGCCGCAAGCGTTCGCAAGGCTTGCCGGAAATACGCGGAGAAATTCGTCAATCTGCAGCGCGAAGATTTCAAGCGGCTGGGCGTGCTGGGGCGCTGGGATGAGCCGTATCTGACGATGGCGCCGAAGTACCAGTCGGTGATTGCGGGCGCGTTTGTCGATTTCCTCGACAAGGGATATGCGTATAAGGGTCTGAAGCCGGTGAACTGGTGCTTGACCGACCGCACGGCGCTGGCGGAGGCGGAAGTGGAGTACGCCGATCACAAGAGCCCTTCGGTGTGGGTTCGTTTTGCGCTGACGTCGGACCCGGCACTGATTGATCCGGAACTGGCGGGCAAGAAGGTCTTCGGACTGATCTGGACCACGACGCCATGGACGCTGCCTGCCAATCTGGCGATTGCGTTTCATCCGAAATACGAATACGTGGCCGTGGATGTGGATGGCGATGTTTATGTGGTGGCTTCGGATCTGCTGGAAGCGACCGCGGCGAAATGCAACTGGAGCGGCGGACGTGTGCTGGCGCGTTTTCACGGCGGCAGGCTGGATGGCACGACATTCCAGCATCCGTTCATGGAGCGGATTTCGGTTGGCATTCTGGGCGATCACGTGACGCTGGAGCAGGGCACGGGCGCGGTCCACACGGCGCCTGGGCATGGGCAGGAAGATTACGTGGTTGGCATGCAGTACGGGCTTGAGGTATATTGCCCGGTGGATGGCGCGGGGCGGATATTCGATCCGGGGACGAACGCTGTTGTGCCTGCGGAGTTGATCGGCAAGACAGTTTGGGAAGCGAATCCGCTGGTGATTGAGATGCTGCAGGAGCGCGGGGCGCTGCTGGCGCAGGAAAATATCGCTCATTCCTATCCGCATTGCTGGCGCTGCCATAAGGCCACGATTTTCCGCGCGACGGAGCAGTGGTTCATCGGGATGGACAACAACGAGCTGCGAGCGAAGGCGCTCGACGCGATCCGTGCGGTGAAGTGGCAGCCGGAATGGGGCGAAAGCCGTATTTCGAATATGGTCAGCAGCCGGCCGGACTGGTGTATTTCGCGGCAGCGCGTGTGGGGCGTGCCGATTGTGGTGTTCTATTGCGATCGGTGCCGGCATCCGCTGACCGACAAGAAGATTCTGGATAGCGTGGTGGATTTGTTCGCCGTTCATTCGGCCGATATCTGGTTTGAGCGGACGGCGGCGGAACTGATTCCGGCAGGCACGACTTGCGCGAAGTGCGGGTCGGTGGAGTTCGCGAAAGAGAACGACATTCTGGATGTGTGGTTCGATTCCGGGTCGAGCCAGCTGGCGGTACTGAACGAAGAGTACTGTTTGCGCTGGCCTGCCGATTTCTATATGGAAGGCGGAGATCAGTATCGCGGATGGTTTCAGAGTTCGCTGCTGATCGGCGTGGGATTGCGCGGGGCCGCTCCTTATAAGGGCTGCGCGACGCACGGTTGGGCACTGGATGGCGACGGACGCGCGATGCACAAGTCGCTCGGGAACGCGATTGAGCCGGAATCCGTGATTAAAGATTCGGGGGCTGAGATTATCCGGCTGTGGTCGGGGTCGGTGGATTTCACCGAGGATGTCCGGCTTTCGCCGATGATACTGACGCGGCTTTCCGAAGCTTACCGGAAGCTGCGCAACACGTTCCGCTATTTGCTGGGGAATATTCATGACTTCGACCCGGCGCGCGATGCGGTGGCGGGCGGGGAACTGGCGGAGATCGATCAGTGGGTGCTGGTGCGGGCGGAAGATCTGGTGGCGCGGAGCCGGATCTGGTACGACGAGTTTGCGTTCCACAAGGTTTATCGCGCGGTCTACGATTTTGCCACCACGGATCTGAGTAACATTTATTTCGACGTTCTGAAAGACCGGTTGTATACGTCAGCGGCGAAATCGAAGGCGCGGCGCAGTGCGCAGACTGCGCTTTACCGGCTGGCGCAGGCGCTGGTGCGTTTGCTGGCGCCGATTCTGAGCTTCACGACGGAAGAAGTCTGGGGCCATCTGGGCGGCACGGGCAGTGTTCACGCGGCGTATTTCCCGGAGCCTGGCGATTTGACCGAGGGCCTGGGCGCTGAGCATCGGGCGCGTGTGGAGAACTGGAATAAGCTGCTGCCGCTGCGCGATGAAGTGCTGAAAAGCCTGGAAGCGGCGCGGCAGGAGAAAGTGATCGGGGCTCCGTTGGAGGCTGCGGTGCGGCTGTCGGCGGACGATTCGTTATATGCGCTGCTCGCAGAGTACGCGCGCGCGTTGCCGGGGCTGTTTATCGTTTCCGATGTCGTGCTGGCCCGGCAGGCGGAGAGCGGTTTCAGCGCGACAATCGAGCGGGCCACCGGTACGAAGTGCGAGCGCTGCTGGAAGTACACGGGTGATGTGGGGTCGGATGCCGAATTGCCAACCGTGTGCGCGGCGTGCGCGGCTGCGGTGCGGGAGACGCTGGAGTACGCGTGATCGCTTTCTCCAGAGTGGCCGCCGGCATTGTTGCAATTGGCGTATTCGTGGCGGATCGCTGGTCGAAATGGATGATTGAAACGCATCTTGCGCCCGACAGTGTGAAGGTAGTGATTCCGGGATTTTTCAATCTGGTGCGTTCGGAAAACCCGGGGGTCGCGTTCGGCATGCTGGCGGACGACGCGGGGCAGTGGCACACGCTGGCGCTGGTGCTGCTTTCGGTAATCGCGATCCTGATACTGGCGGCGATGTTGTGGAAGATCGACAGGCTGGACCGGCTATCGGCAATGGGGTTGTCGCTGATTTTTGGCGGCGCGGTGGGGAATGTTTACGACCGTGTGCGGTCCGGTGCGGTGACCGATTTTCTGGATTTTTACGTGCGCACGCATCACTGGTATATCTTCAATCTGGCCGATTCGGCGATCTGCACGGGCGCCGGATTGTTGTTGCTGAGTATGTTTATGACACGTAGTCAACGCGAAACAAACGACGGAGCGAAGGCCTGATATGTTTCCCCGGTTATTTCAGATTGGAAGTTTTTCACTGCCCACTTATGGGGCGCTGGTGGCGTTTGCATTTCTGGCGGCGCTGTGGCTGACGGCGCGATTTGCCAAAGAGCGCGGTGTGAGTTCGGAAAACGTGGTGAACCTGGGGGTCTACTGCGCGCTGGTGGGTATGCTGGGCGCGAAGATTCTGATGATCGCGATGGACCCGGAATACCGCGTGCATCCCGAAGAGATCTTCACGCGCGAGACGCTGCAGAGCGCGGGGATTTTTTATGGCGGCTTTATTGCGGCGCTGGTGTTCGCGTATTTCTACATGAAGCGGCAGAAGCTGCCGGTGCTCGCGACGGCGGATTTGTTTGCGCCCGGAGTGGCGATCGGGCACGGGATCGGCAGGCTGGGTTGTTTTGCGGCGGGATGCTGCTGGGGTAAGCCGACGACGCTGCCCTGGGCGGTGACGTTCACCAGTAAAGATGCGACGACCGGCGTACCTCTGGGTGTGCCGCTGCATCCGACGCAGCTATATGAAGCGCTGGCGGAGGCGATCATTTGCCTGGTGCTGATCTGGCGTCTGAAGCGCGGGCATACGGACGGCAGCGTGATTGGCCTGTATTTACTGCTCTACGGGATGGTGAGATTTTCGGTGGAATTTCTGCGGGTGCACGACGGGTCGAATCCGTTGGGGGGGCCGTTTGTGCTGGAGCAGTGGATTTCGCTGGCGGTTGCGGTGTGCGGGGCGTGGCTGGTTTCGCGGCGCGATACTGGGGTGGCGGCTACTGTCTCGGCGTGAAGCAGTTCAGGGGCCTACCTGATACATGGCGAGAGATCCCGAACCGCCGTCCGCGAGATATTTTCCGGTTGGCGAAAGCGCACAGATGTGGCTATTATAGTAGTCGCTCGTTCGGTTTTCCGGTCGCTCGACCAGAACGCCTTCTGGAATAGTAGCGGCCAGGTTGCAATCTCCCGGCCTGTGTGGAAATTCCATATCAGCTGTCGTCTGGGTTCACACCAAGTGCCACCCATGTCGAGAAATGTCCAAATTCCACCTGAATGGGTTACGCAGTGACCCGCCAACAGGTCCCCGCCTACGCTCGTTTCGTCTTTGAAGATTACTTTGTCGTTCTCCACAGTTTTCGCACCGGTCTCTACATCGAAGCACGCCGGATGTGAAAATTCCGTGCAAACGAGGTTGCCATGGTTGACAAAATGAAAGGCGCCGCTCATGGTGTCCCAAGTCCATTGCTGAACGACGTTGTGGTTACGCGAGTCCACCAACTCATATTTCGATTTCGGAGGAATTCCTAATGCGGGTGGATTTAGCCACGACTCGATGGCGATCCAATCCTTCTCCGGCGAGATTCCGAGCACGATTACCGCATGGTCAATGTCCCAACTTGCGACGACCGAGCAGTCAGGCCCCACGATTCGCAAATGGGTAACCTGCCTGGGATGGGCTTCATTGTAAATGAGCACGCGGCCACCGCTAAGGAAACCGCCGAACGACATCCTGTCAGGAAAGGAACACGGTACGGCTCCGTCGAGGTGAAGGATCAAGGGTCGTCTTTCATTCGTTTCTACGGCCACCGACTCCCCGGAGGGCGACCAGATGATCCGATGCGGAAACTCACAGTTAACAGGCCGAGACTGAAACTGTTCAGAGCTGTTTCCGGATGAGCAAAACCCACAACAACCACGCGCCGCGCGCGAGTATCGTGGCTCCAATTCGGCCCAAAACCAATCGCCACCCTGGATTCATCCGGGGATATTCCGATCCCCCAGACATAGGCAGCAAGATCCCTGTCTCCTCCCGTGAATCTCGAAAGATCGAGATCCCAGAGCTTTCGGCGCCCGTCCGCGCCGCACGCGATTACGATTGTTATCGCCGCCAGAACCGAGACTCGCAAGGGGTTCATTCAGACTGATTATTGCGCATGCCGGCTTGCGTGAGTGTAGAGGGAGAGTGCCCACGCTACAATCAGGCGTTTACTTTCCTGCTATGAGCCATTCACTTCTCGCCGCATTCGTGACGCAAGCGCCCGATATATTGAGCGGCGACGTCAGATCCGCGCTGCGCCGCGATGCGGCGGAGTTGTTCCTCGGGACCGTGCTGACCGTTTTGGGGATCGCATCGCTCGGCGTTCATCGCCTGCGAAAGAAGAGCAATGAGCGCGGCCTGCTTTGGTTCGGCGTATTTACCGCCGTGTATGGCGTCCGCATGATTCTCTCAGCGGACGTATTCCACTTTGCCGCGACGGCCGATCCGGTGCAGCGGCAACTATGGCGCTATCCGGTCCAGGGGCTCACGTACATTCTCCCGCTGCTGGGTGCGCTGTTCCTTCGCGAGGTGTTTCCGGAATGGGCGGCGAAGATTCATCGCGCCGTCCTCTGGTTGCTCGGCGGGTTTGCCGGAGTCGCGATTGCGACCGACCTGATTCTTCGCCGGCCGGGATCGCTGCATCTGTTGAATAATGCCATCGTCATCGCCGGGTTCCTCCTGCTGCTGAAGGCGTTGCCCCGGCATTCGAGCGGGCGCTTCCGCCGGCCGCTGCGCATCGCGGGCGTTGTGTATGTGGTGTCCGTTCTGGCGGAGAACCTCTGGAGTTTTTATGGCTCCTCCGATTCCGTTTCTTTCGTTCTTGAAACGATGGAGCCGCTGACGTTCACCTGTTTCCTTGCGGTGCTGGGCGCGGTGGTGGTCGGCGGTATCTTCGAACGCGAAGAACAGCTGATCGAGGTCCATAAGGAACTGGAAATCGCGCAGCGCATCCAGAAGGCGATTCTGCCCCGTGAATTGCCCGCCAACGCCTCAGTGACGATGGCGGCGCGATACCTGGCGATGACTGCGGTGGCCGGCGATTTCTACGATTTTCTGCTGCCCGGTGAGAACCAGATCGGAATTCTGATCGCGGATGTTTCCGGGCACGGCGTGCCTGCGGCGCTGATCGCCTCGATGGTGAAGGTGGCGATAGCGGCGCAACTTCCGCTGGCGGACGATCCGGCGCAGGTGCTGGCCGGGATGAATCGCGTGTTGTGCGGCAAGATGCAGGGCCAGTTTGTCTCGGCTGCGTATTTGTATCTGGATACGGACAAGTGGCTGCTGCGATATGCGGGCGCCGGGCATCCGCCGTTGCTGCAACAATCGGGCGATACTGCCTCAAAAAACTCACCGATTGAATCGATCAGCGAGAACGGAATGCCGCTCGGCCTTTTCGCGCACGCGTCGTATAGCGCGGTTGAGCGGCCGCTCGCGCCGGGAAGCCGGTTCCTGCTTTATACCGACGGCCTGATCGAGGCCAGCAACGCGGCCGACGAATTCTTCGGCGACGACCGTGTGCGCGAGACGCTGCGGGACGGCAGGACTTTTACTCCGGATCAACTGGCGACGTTATGCGTGGACCGGGTGACGGCGTGGGCGGGGCCACTCCAACAGGACGATCTCACCGTGATTGTCGTGGATGTGGCGGCGTGACCGTTGGCGGCATCCATTGCGCGCGGGCTTCGCGTGAATTGACTACATCGAAATCGTAGTACTGGCGGAACAGATCGCGTTGCGGCGCGAATTCCCTGACGACGGCGCGAGCGACGGTCAGGCGATCCGATCCGCCCGGAAGCGTGGCGATGAAATCGCGGATTACGTTGTGCCAGAAACAGGTGAGTGTTTCGTGATAACCGCTATCGGATGTGTTTTTGCCTCCCTGGCTGACGTTATAGCGGGGTATATTGGTGCGCAGGCGATCAAGTGCGGAATCGCCTTCGAGAATGTAACAGGCGCCGAGAGCGAGATGCGCGGCGTGAGTCCATTGCGCTTTCGGCCGGGAGCCGTCTTCGAAGCCGGCAATGAGAGCCTTCAGGTCCGCTTCGCTCGCGAGGAATTCAGGGTCGTTTATAGACGCGCACATAATCGACCAGCATTTCCTGCGGGAACGCGGTGTCGGGGCTCACGGGGCCGGCGAAGTTGCCGCCAACGGCGACGTTGAGCAGCAGTAAGAAGGGCTGATCGTAAACCCATTTCGTGCCGGGCGGAATGTCGGTATCGTGGACTGTCTCGTAGGCGGTGTCGTCCACATAGAAGGTTACGGATGTGGGAGTCCAGTCGATTGCGAAGGTATGGAAGTCGTCGGCGAATTTCTTACCACCGGGCAGGGTGTAGATGGCGGTCATCGGTTTGCCGCCGGAATAGCCGGGCCCGTGCAGGCTGCCGTGGTTGATGGCGGGTTCTCTTCCGATGCTCTCCATGATGTCGATCTCGCCGCACGCGGGCCAGTTGCGATTGTTGAAGGTATTGCCAAGCATCCAGAAGGCGGGCCACATGCCGGCGCCGCGCGGGACTTTGACGCGAGCCTCGATGCGGCCGCCAGGGCCGGCGGCGAACAGGCCCTGCGTCTTGATGCGGGCTGAGGTGTAGGCGCCCGGCGAATCTCCCTGAGCGGCAGGCACAGCGCGGATGACGAGATTACCTTTGCCATCCATGTGGGCGTTGGCCGGGTCTTTCGTGTAGTTTTCGAGCTCGCGATTGCCCCAGCCATTGTTGTTGCCGAGGTCGTAAGTCCATTTGGCGGGATCGGGCTGGGCGTTGGCCGGCCCGTTAAATTCATCGCTCCAGACGAGTTGCGCTGTGGTAATTCCACCAGGCGATTGCGCCAGCGACGGAGAGATTGGAACCAACGCACACGCGATGAGCAGCCACGATTTCATGCTGCGAGTTTATCAATACACGCGAGCGTATCGCGCGCGATCATGAGTTGCTCTTCGGTGGGGATGACCCATACCGCGACGGGCGAATTACCGACGCGGCGGATTTCTTTCGAGGCGGCGTTGTTCAGCGAGGGATCGACTGCGATGCCGAGCCGATCGAGGTCTGCGCAGATGCCGGCGCGCACAGGGGCGGAGTGCTCGCCGATGCCCGCGGTAAAGATCAGTGCATCCGCGCCGTTCATGGCGGCAATGTACGCGCCGATGAACTTCTTGGCGCGATAGCAGAATATGTCGATGGCGAAACGCGCACGGTCGTTGCCCGAATCGGCGGCTTTGAGAATATCGCGCATGTCGTTTGAGACGCCGGAGATTGCCTCCAGTCCGCTGGCGTTATTCAGCATCTTAAGAAGTTTGGCGGGGTCTTCGCCTTCGTGGCTGATCAGGTACAGCAGGGCGCTTGCGTCGATATCGCCGCTGCGCGCGCCCATCACCAGGCCTTCGAGCGGTGTGAAGCCCATGGACGTATCGACGGAGCGGCCGCGATCCACCGCACAGACTGAACAGCCATTGCCGAGATGGCAGATGACCAGCCGGAATTGCTCGGGCGGTTGGTTATGTATTTTTGCGAATCGTAACGCAACCGAGCGGTGCGAGATGCCGTGGAAGCCATAGCGGCGAATCTTCTTTTCCGCGAGGTATTGAGGCGGAATAGCGTAGGCATAAGCGTGTCTGGGCATCGTTTGGTGAAATGAGGTATCGAAAACCGCGACGTGAGTGGCATGGGGAACATGCACGCGGGCAGCCCGATAAGCTGCCAGAGCGCGTGGGTTGTGCAGGGGCGCGAGCGCGCTGAGTTTGTCGATGGCGCTCTCGACACTGGCGTCGATCACCAGGGAGCCGGGGAACGTGCCGCCGTGTACGACGCGATGGCCGACGCCGGCGACGGCTTCTCCGCCGAGTTTGGGCGTCAGGTCGGCGAAGGCTGTTTTGAGTGCGTCGGCCATGACGGTGACGCGCTCGACCAGGCCTTCGCAGAGCAACTGGTCAGAATCCGAAGCCGCGGCTTCGGCCGAGGTTTCGTAGAGCGCGTACTTGAGAGAAGAGCTGCCTGCGTTGAGGACGAGGATTTTCATGCCGTAGCTCATTCTGGCATGGGGTGTGCAGGATCGGAGTGGAGGGCGACGGGGTCCGGATGCTCTGGCGCGAGGCGGTGGGGAATTTCAAAGGTAAGCGATCACGTCAATCTCGACAAGCGAGCCGGCGGGAATACCGGCGGCCGCGATGGTGCTGCGCGTGGGTAGATCGTCGGCGAATTTTCCTGCGTAGACGTCGTTGAAGGCGGCGAGATCTTTGATATCGGCGCGGAAGACGGTGCAACGCAGCACTTTTTCCATGGACGATACGGCCGCTTCCAGTTGCTTCTTAATATCACTGAGCGCAAGCTCGGTGTGGGCTTTGACATCGCCGGGCGTCCGGCAGATGATGCCGGAGAGGAATAGCAGGTTGCCGAAGGAAATGCCGGTGGAATAAGCTGGCGGCGTGGCTGGCTTCGGGCCGGTGCGGTAGACCTTCTTCTGTGCGGGGGGCGGCGGCTTTCGATATGCCGCACCGGTGACACCCGCGGCGGTCCCAGCGAGTGCCGCACCGGTCAACAACGCACGGCGATTGGTTGGTCTTGTCATTGTTTCTCCTTTCTCCCGCGGAGGGACAATTTGTACGGCTCCTATCCATCATCGCCTGATGCAACTCGGCCTGGGGCAAATTGGCCTGGCGAAAATCCATATAGAATGGTACCGGAGAATCCCTATGAACAACAAACTCAACGTTGCAGTCGCCCTGATTGCCGGACTGGCTGGCGGCATGCTCACCCGTTACATTGCGCCGCCGATCGTCTTTGCTCAGACACAGAATTCCGCCGTGACGAAGGAAGTTCGCGCGCAAAGCTTCACGCTGGTCGATCAATACGATAACGTTGCAGGTACGTTTACGGCGGAATCGATGGGCACAGTAAGAAAATTCACTCCAGGGGACGGTTCTACGCCCCAGCTGCAATGGCAAAGCGGCCCGATGCGCATCGTACTGCGTGACGCCCATGGGCGCGAGCTCTGGAACGCGGGCGGCAGCAACCTTCGACCGCTGATGGCGACCCAGCACTAAACGTATGCCACAATGACAGCGTCGTGCAGTCGGAATCCGAGCTGCGAAGCGTTGTCGAACGCTTCATAGCCGCGGCGGCGCAGCCCGCCGTACTCGATCCCGGCGAAGAACCGCTTCCGCTGGCTGGTCAAAACTGGGACATTTCGGAATGGAACGGGCGCCTGGTGTTGCAGGCCTGGGACACGCACCGAAACCTCGTCCGTAAGATCGTCTCCATCAAAGAACAGCGCCGGGACCGGATTTCGTTCGTTACCGAGCGCTTTCCAAAAACGCCCGGCGAAATGCAGATTGCCGATCTGGGCGCGCCCGGCGGTGTGGAATTGCGCCGCAAATCTTCGCGTGTGGCCTTTCGCGACCGCTTCCGGCTGATGCTGGCGCGCGAGTTTCCAGACTGGCGTACCGAAGACGTCAGCAGCGACGCCAACCTGGAGCAAAGCCTCTCGCCGGCTTACGTGCGCGCGTATCTGCGACGCGGCTCGGGTGCCAGTTCATTTGGAATCGCCGTGCTGGCCGCACCGCCGGATGCGCACGATTGTTCGGCAGTGGTGCCGTTCGGCCTGATCTGGCTGGATTATCTGCGCCGCCGCGAAAAAGGACTCTCCGTGAACCGGCTGCTGTTATATGTGCCGGTGCACCAGGAGCGATCGACCGCGTTTCGCGCAGCGCTGATCGACCCGGCCGCCGTAGCGTGCCAGCTTTTCGTTTACGACGCGCGCGACTGCGCGGGGGCCGTCGATTTCGCCGATGTGGGTAATATGGAATCCACGCTGCCGCCCTGTCGCCGGCCTCTGCAGCCAAATTCCGAGACCGCTGAACTGCCGGATATGGACTGTGTGGATCGCGTGGAGCAGAGCGATGGATCTATCAGCCTGCGCGTGCACGGCCTGGAGTTTGGTCGCTCCGCGGGCGGGCAACTGACCTGCGGCATCGGGAAGAAACGGCGATGTTCGGCGTCGACGCTGGTCAGGATGGCTAGTGAGATTGCGCGCGTGCGACATGCGGCTGCGGACGATCGGCAGCATCCGCTTTATTCGCAATACCCCGAAGGCTGGCTGGAATCGCAGGTGCTGGCGAACCCTCAGGTGATCGATGCGTCTATGCGAAAGACGCCCATTTACGGACAAGTGCCGATTTTCAGCGGACCGGAGCGGGGCGTGATCGATCTGCTGGGCATCGACGATACGGGCAGGCTGACGGTGATGGAACTGAAGACCACGGCCGATCTGCAGTTGCCGTTTCAGGGGCTCGATTACTGGCTGCGCGTGCGAAAGCATCTCGCGGCGGACGATTTCGAGCGGCTCGGTTATTTTCCCGGCATCGCGATCCGCCGCGATGCGCCGCGCATTCTGCTGGTTGCGCCGGCGCTCGAATTCCATTCGACCACGGAGACCGTTATCGGCGCGCTCGTGCCGCACATCGACTTCACTCGCATTGGCGTGGGCGCCGGGTGGCGCAGCGATCTGCGGGTGATGTTCCGGTTATGCGGCGCGGAGCGGCCCTGAGGCCTTACTGGAATAACTGCGGCGTGAACTGAACCAGATAATCGCGCCAATTGAGCCAGGTATGCGCACCCGCGCTTTCGTGGAACGTGGCATTGAAGCCGTGCTTATTCAGCAGGTCGACGGTGGAACGGCTCGTCGTAATGAGCGAGTCGTCCTTGCCGGTGCTGAACCAGACCAGCTTCAGACCTTTCTTCCACGCGGCATTGTCCAGTTCCGCTTTGTGTTGCTGTTCCCAAAGGTTCGGGCCAGCTGCCGCAACAGGTTCAGGCACTGCGGGGGCCGCCACCAGAGCCCCGCTGGCGCCCGCAACTCCGCGTCCACCGCCGCGGCCGCCTCCGAAGGCCCCGAGCAAACCCGAACTAAATACGCCGATATACGAGAACTCGTTCAGATGCGGAATCACAATGTTGAGCGTCTGGCTGCCGCCCAGCGACAGGCCCGCGATGGCCCTGTGCGCGCGGTCGGTGACGATGCGATAGTGGGTTTCCGCGTAGGGCATGAGATCTGTCAGGAAGTCCTGCGTGAATTCATCGGGCGGCGAGGGGACGTTGGGGTCGGTGGAAGGAGGCCCCGCGGCGCGTCCCCCGCCTGTCGTGTTCTGGGTGTGGCTGGCAGGCATCACGACAATCATCGGCTTCGCCTTTTTCATTGCGATCAGGTTGTCGAAGATAAAACCCGCGCGGCCCACGGAAGTCCAGGCGTCGTCGTTGTCGCCCGAGCCGTGCAGCAGATAGAAAACCGGATACTTGTCTTTTCCGCTCTCGTAACCCGGCGGCGTATAGACGTGCATGCGGCGAAATTTCTTGAGCGCCGTCGAATAATAAGTGATCTCCGCGACCGCGCCATGCGGAACTTCCTTCGTATCGAAGTAATCGGAACCTGGCACCACGACTACGCTCGAAACGTTCGAGAGCGATTCGCTGACCGCGGCATTGCGGGGATCGACCACGGTCACGCCGTCGACATTGAAGCTGTAACGATAAGCGCCCGCATCGAGCGGTCCCACCGTCGCTTCCCAGACGCCATTTGAGCCTTTCGTCATCTGCGCATGCTGGGCGATGTTCGGGATGTCGCCGCCGGTGATGCGAACGCTCTGCGCGTTCGGAGCGGCGATGCGAAAGGTCACGGTCCGGTCGGCTGAAACTTCCGGCGACGTGACGGGCGGTAGCTGGGGTCCGCGTCCGCTGCCGCCTCTGCCTCCTCCCATACCGGGGACCGGATTGGCGGGCGGTTGTGCGAACGCCAGTGAAAGGCTGAGCGCTGCAGCTGCGATGGCGGCTGCGCGGCCGGAAAGGATTCTCTGCAACATGGTTTGAACTCCTTCGAACTGAATCGGCATTCAGTATATTACCTGGCCAGTTGCTTGCGGATCGACTCCATCTCGCGGCGGCGCGCCGGCGTCGTCTTTGGATACGTGAGTTTCAACTCCGCGAGGGTGTTCAGAATGATTCGCGAAACAATCAGCCGGGCGTTTGCCTTACCGTCGGCGGCACAATGTACCAGGGCGCGGAACGCGTGCTGGTTGCCCCGAGACAATCTTCGTAAGGCTTCATGTACTGCGCCCAGTACCTGCGCTCCGCAATATCGTCCAGACTGAATTTCCAGTTCTTCTCCGGATCGTCGATGCGTTTTACGAACCGTTTGCGCTGTTCTTCTTTCGAAAGATGCAGAAAGAATTTGACGATGCGGGTTCCGTTGCGGTGAAGGTGCTTCTCCAGATTCGCGATGGAGCGATAACGAATCGCGCCAGATGGCATCGCGATCCATCAGATCCGGCGGCAGGCGCTCGGCTTTGAGGATGTCGCGATGCACCCGGACAATCAGAACCTCCTCGTAATACGAACGATTGAAGATGCCGATGCGCCCGCGCTCCGGAAGTTTTCGCGTGGAGTTCCAGAGGAAATCGTGGTTCAGATCTTCGGGACCGGGATGTTTGAAGCTGACCACCTGACAGCCCTGCGGATTGATGCCGGACATGACGTGTTGAATCATGCTGTCCTTGCCTGCCGCGTCCATTGCCTGGAAGATCAGCAGCAGCGACCAGGTATCAGAAGCATAAAGCAGGCTTTGCCGTTTGCCGAGTTGTTGGATATGATCCGTCAGGGCGGTCTGGTATTGTTCCTGCGAATGGTAGAGCGGTTTCACAAGCGTCGGCCACTTGCCGAGATCGGGCGGCTTGCCCGGTCGCGCGCGAAAATCCTCCGGATCGATCTTCTTCATTGTCGTTACAGTAAGAATATGGCATTTTGCGGGAAGCTCGCACTGGCGGTATTGTTGAGTCACTTCCTTTTGTCCGGAGAAGCCGGTCCGCAGCCACCCTGCGGCGCGGAGACCGTACCTCCGTATCCCGCGCTTGACGCGGCAGCCACTTCGAAGCTCTGGAGCCGCGCGGAATTCGGCCGCGACTGGAAGCCGCCGGCCTGTACAGGCTGGGCGTCCACGGGCTTCACCACGCTGGTCACCACCGTGGCGCGGTTTCGATATGCGGGTGGCGCTGAAGATCTGCTGCGCCACGCCGGCGAAATCTCTCTGCTGTCGGGTACGCGCTACTGGTCGACCACACACCAGAAGTGGGAGGTGCTGATTCCCGACGCCTACGCGCTGACGGGCAATGATAACGGTCGCCGCCGCGGCAACTTTACGTCCGATGAGATGAAGCCGGGCAGCCTGCTCTATTTCAACCAGACCGATAATCTGACGGGCAAGGGCGTTTTCCGGATGCACATCGCGGAGGTTTCGGCGGACCGCATTGTTTTCGATATCGAAAACGTGACCACTCTGCGCTATCTGTTTGTGCCGATCTTCCACCCCGGAGACGTGCAGTCGGTCTATTTTCTGGATCGCGAACAGGGCCGCGAACAGGATAACGTGTGGCGCTACTACAGCATCCTGCGAACCGGCCTGAATTCGAGCAGTCTTGTGACGGCTAACGAGTCTTCCGCGATCAATCGCGCGGTTGCGGTCTATCGCCGGTTTGTCGGGATTCCAACCGATCAGGAACCGCCCGCCGCGCGCTGATGGACTTCAGCGTGCTTATATGAATACGAGGTCACTCGTTATGAACGAATCCAGCCACAAAGCGGCCGAAATGCATAAAATTGCCGCACACGCACACCTGGCAGCTGCTGAACAGCACGGCAAGGGCGACCACCTGAGCGCGAATGAATCGTCGAAGATTGCGCTGGAACACGCTACGAAGGCGTTCGAACTGGCGCAGGCCGCGCACCGGGAATCGCAGAAGCACGCGAAGTAGGGCCGCCAGGCCCGCCGCCCGCTTCGGTCTTAGCAGCCCGTGGTAGTAGTCAGTTTTTCTCGGCAAACATGTGACCTGAGAAATGTTCTGATCGTCTTAGTCTGTATGGCAATGGGAACGCGAAAGAAAGAGCGGCAGCAGGAGTTCTGGATCGCAATCGGGGATGTGGTCGAGTCGCC
>Ga0302140_10002264_pt1 | contig 25022 bp, 21 predicted proteins | sample I_Bog_E1_1_FD_202095 | JGI IMG/M metagenome (GOLD analysis project Ga0302140, IMG submission 202095) | Peat permafrost microbial communities from Stordalen Mire near Abisko, Sweden - I_Bog_E1_1 | ecosystem: Environmental > Terrestrial > Soil > Wetlands > Peat | place: Sweden: Abisko, Stordalen... | reverse complement strand
ACTGCTTTTGGAAACAACCCTCACGGCCGAGCAGCGGCGGTATGTGGAGGTGGCTCAGAGCAGCGGCCGGGCTCTGCTTGCGCTCATCGACGACATTCTGGATCTGTCCAAGATCGAGGCGGGCAAGATTGCGCTGGAGAATCGCAGCTTTACGCTCGACCACGCCGTGGAGGATGCGGTTCACCTCTTACACGTTCAGGCCAGCGCGAAAGAGCTCCGCATCGACTCGCGCGTCTCATCGAAGATTCCGGGGCTCCTGCGGGGCGATGCTCACCGGCTGCGCCAGGTATTGACGAATCTCATTTCCAACGCCATCAAGTTCACCGCACATGGCGGGATCACCGTGGATGCGGAACTCCAGAGCCTGAGCGACCTCACGGCAGTGGTTCGTTTCACGATCGCCGATACGGGAATTGGGATGCGCGCGGATCAGATCGCGGGGCTGTTTTCCCCCTTCGTCCAGGCGGATGCGTCCACGACACGCAAGTACGGCGGGACCGGTCTCGGGTTGGCCATATCGAAACAACTTGTGGAGATGATGGGGGGAAGCATCGGCGTGAATAGCCATGAGGGCAACGGTTCCACGTTTTGGTTCACGGCAAAATTCGACCGGGTCGTCCCCGTCGAGCGCCACTCGGCATCCCCATCCGCGCATGGCCCAGGAGAGGATTCGGTTCCGGCGCAGGACGGGTCGGTTGAGTCTGGCGATCGGAAGACGGGGAATGGCGAGCGAATCCTCGTGGTGGAGGACAATTCCACCAACCGGGAGGTGATCCTTGCGCAACTCAAAAAGCTGGGATACAACGGCGAGGCAGTCATCAATGGCGCCGAGGCTGTCGATGCGGTGCAGCACCGGGAATTCGATGTTGTGCTCATGGACTGCGCCATGCCGGTGATGGACGGTTATGAAGCGACCCACCATATCCGCCATTCCGCTCGAGCGCACATTCCGATCATTGCCCTCACCGCGAGCGCGATGTCGTCTGACCGGGATCGATGCCGGGACGAAGGAATGGACGACTTTCTGGCAAAACCGGTGGACCTGTCCCGTCTTGCGGCCGCACTCGCAAAATGGGTGCCGCTCCCGAGGTCCGCCGAGGCGGCCCGCGTGCTCCCCGATTTCTGCGAAGAACCGGCAAAACCTCGATTCGATGCGGATGCATTGCTGCGCCGCCTCATGGGAGATCGAGAGCTGGCTCAAATCATCCTCAAAGGGTTCCTTTCCGAAGCTCCGTCTCAGCTCGAGAATCTGCGCGCCCGGATCGACGAATCGGATGCATCGAGCACCCGGTTACATGCGCACTCCTTGAAAGGCGCGGCAGCTACAGTCGGAGCGGAGTTTCTGCACCCCATCGCCATGGAGATGGAATCCGCCGCAATGGCCGGACGGATGGACCTCTGCCGCGACCTCTTGGCTCGCGCGCATAGCGAATTCGTGCGCTTCCGCGAGACCGTGGAGCGCGACAGGTTGGGCGACGAAAGCAAATGACAACGATGCCGCCGACCGGGCCAGACCGCGCACGGGAAAGACGATGGATCGATCCCGAATCGCATGCCCGCCTGCTGCAAACACCTGGCCGCCCTTGGGTGACACCAACGATCTGGATGACTTGCCCTCTGTACGAAGGCCTGTTCCCCGTTTTCCTCTGAAGCAGCAAGGTCGCACGCACGTCGGAGCATCCATCCGCCTACACGCAGCCTTGTGCCTCGTTGAGCGTGATGAACGCAGCGTGTGCAGGCCGGCCGCGCGCCGCCAGATCCACAATTCGATGCGATCGCAGCACTCCGAGCATCGCCACTTCGGTCTCGACCCAGACACGGTGGGCCGGGCAATTCGCTTTCCGCTCGCAGCTAGCGCCGGGCGCCATACAGCGGTTTAAGCGAAAACGTCCATCGATGACTTCGATCACCGCGGCCATCGAAGCTTGCCTTCCGGCGTCGAGGATCTTGAAGCCGCCAGATTGGCCGCGGCGCGACGAAACCAAACCTGCGCGACCCAGGCTTTGCAGAACCTTCGACAGAAAGCTCTCGGGAACCGCTGTGGCACGGGAGAGCAGGCCAAGCGTTGACCGCTCGTTCTCCGGCTGCGCCGCCAGATGGATCATCACGCGCACCGCATAATCCGATGCGCGCGTCACCTGCATGGAGCAACTGGTTTGCGCCCGCTCCTTCCGTGGCTTGCGCAATCGCACGACCGCTTCCATGATGGGAAGCGGCTCAACCGGTTCTGGTTTCTTTTGCATCAGTTCTCCTCCGCCCGCGTGCGGTTGAGCCGCATGGAATTGGCGACCACGGATGTGCTGGACAGCAGCATCGCTCCGGCCGCCCAAATGGGGGACAGCACGCCGGTGAGGGCCAGCGAGATCCCCGCGATGTTATAGAAAAAGGCCCAGAACAGATTCTGACGCACGATGCTCGTGGTTCTGGACGCCAGGCAAAAGGCTTCGTCGATTTTTGCGAGCGCACCACTCGTCAGCACGAGCGGCGCCGCACTCATGGCAATTTCAGCACCCGTGCCCAGCGCAATGCCGATATCGGCCTGCGCCAGCGCGGGAGCATCATTCACTCCGTCGCCGATGACCGCGACGTGCTTTCCTTCCGCCTGCAGTTGCTTCACGAGCAGCGCCTTGTCCTCGGGCGAGGCTTCGGCGGTAAACATCTCAATGCCGGTGCGGCGGGCTGCAAACTCCACAGACAAAGAGGCATCGCCGGAAACCAGCCGGACCGACATGCCTCTGCGGCGTAGACGCTCGATCATCTCCACGGCGCCCGGCTTGATGCGATCCCCGAACGCCAACAGTCCGCATACCTGCCCATCCACGCCAAAGTAGCAAACGGTGTGGCCCGACCGTTGCCAACCTACGGCGCACTGCTGCTCTTCGCCGCTCCATGCGGCGGCCATGGCCTGCACCATCGCCTCGTTTCCAATGAAGACCCTCTGGCCGTCATGGACTGCGGTGATGCCTTGGCCTTTGCGAACTTCCACCTGGGTCACTTCATCCGGCCGCACGCCCCGCGACAGCGCGTACCGAACCAGCGCGCGGCCGAGCAGATGTTCTGAATATTCTTCGACACCGGCGAGCAAAGGCAGATAATGACTCTCGAACGGATCGATTCCGTTCTTGAAAGGCGAGAAAAGTACGCAGTCGACCAGACTGAAGTCACCCTGGGTGAGTGTGCCCGTTTTATCGAGCACAACGGTGTCAATGCCGCCCATCGCTTCCAGCACGCGGCTGTCGGCAATCAGCAGCCCGTTGCCGGAGGCGTTGCCCACCGCTGACGTGATGGCCAGCGGGGTGGCCAGTCCGAGCGCGCACGGACAGGCGATAACCAGGATGGTCGTTGCCCGCATCAACGCCGCGCCGACACCGGCATGCGAAGACACCAGCACGGCAAACGCGACCAGAGCCACAAGAACAACTCCGGGAACGAAGATGCGAGAAATACGATCGACCCTGCGCTCAATGGGTGCCCGCGTGCTGAGGGCCCGCTCCACCATGCGGATGATTTGCGCCAGGGCGCTCGACTCGGAGGTACGCAGCGCTCGGACCTTGATGACGTTGCTCGCGTTCAGGCTTCCCGAGACCACCGTGTCGCCGGGCCTCTTGCCAACCGGTGTGGACTCGCCGGTTAACAGCGACTCATCGGCGTCCGTTTCTCCCGCGATCACCACGCCGTCGGCGGGAATGCGCTCGCCCGCTCTCACGATGAACACCGTCCCCGGCTCCAGGGCTTCCACCGCGACGAAGCGCTCCCCTGCCGCGCTCTCCACGCGAGCCTTCTTGGGCATCTGCCGGTAGAGATTGGCGATGGAACGTGCTGCCCGGTCCTTGGCGCGGCGCTCGATCAGCTTGCCCGCCAGCACCAGCGTGACGATCGCCGCTGCCGTATCGAAGTATAAGTGGGATTGGCCTCGAAGAGTCTGCGCCGTACTCAAAACATATGCGGTAAGGATGCCCAGCGCCAGCAACGATTCCATCCGAATCTGTGCGTTTCGCAGCCCAAACCACGCAGTGCGCAGAATCGGATACGCGCAATAGAAGACGAGCGGCGTGGCCAGCAAGAACAGCAGGATGGGCAGATAGTGGCTGGCGCTGGCGGCAATCTGCTCGAAGTAACCCACGTACAGAATCGTGCTGAAGGCCATAATGTTGGCCCACAAGAAAGCAGCCACACCCAGGCGCAGCACCAGATCGCCTGTCTCTGCATTCGAATCGTCGTCGCCCTGGCCGTATTCGGTGGCGCGATAGCCGACCTCGGCAATACGCGCCGCGATGCGATCGGGCGGCAACAATTGCGGACGATAGCGCACTTTGGCAAGATCGGACGCGAAGAATACATCAGCGGACACAACCCCGGGGAGACGGCAGAGTGCGTGTTCGATCAGCCATGCGCATGCCGAGCACCACATGCCGCCAATCTGGTAAACCGCCTCTGACAGCGGCGCACCGCTATCGATCGACTGAATCGCCACATGCGTTTGCTCCAGGGTGTCTTCGGGCCTGGAGATGAGGCCGAGTTCCAGACTTCGTCGAAACACTTCGGTTTCACGAATGTCCTGCCCGCTGGCCACAACGCCGCTCTCCACCAGGATCGCGTAGACGTTGGCGCATCCCATGCAGCAGAAAGCGATCTCACGCCCATCAAAGGCACGGCTCAGCGCATGCCCCCTTGTTGGGAGCTCGCACAACCCGCACATGAGTTCGCAAGGTACCGCCAGCGCCATGCTCAGTGAGTCCCCCCCCCTGCCGGTTGCGCGCCGCTGTTCAGCGGCTTGCCCTGCGGATCGAGCATCACAGGGTTGGCGCGCTTGGTGGCCACAAAAACAAAGACCAGGACCGCGCAGAAGAATACAAAGACAAAGCCGAGAATCACCGTCAGCGGCGCAATCCGTTTACGGTTGGGCGGGAGTTCCACCACGTTTTCAATTCCACTCATGATGCCTCCACATTCTTGCAACATTCCAGTCCTTGCGCGCTACTGCTTCTTGCCTGCCGAAGGACCGGTCTGCATCTCAAAAGGCGCAAAGAAATTTTCGTCGAACGTTTGTGGTTTCTGTCCCGGGTTGACGACAGCAACAATGCGCATGCGATTGATGCCAGGTGTGACGCTCAAGGTCGAAGCAACGACATCGAACTCCTGCTGCAGGCTTTCGCCGGGTTGAAGCGTGACGCCCTTATCCACGCCCACAATTGCCGCGGACGAAAGACCGGAGAGCGTAAGTGTAAGCCTTGATTCGCTGCGTCCCCGATTGGACGCCACAATGCGAAATCGATTGTGGATCAGTCCGTCCGGAGAGAGGGTGTATAGACTGCTTCGATCCGGCATCACCCGGACCAATACAGGCTGGCGCATACCGATGGCGATGGAAAGCCCGGTCGCATAGATGAACAGCAGAACCAGAACGGCAACCCGCTTGCCGTCGCGCAGGCCAATGCGCTGGTACCACTTCAAGTGCGTCTCGATGGCATCCCGGTTGTCACCCCATGCGTATTGGATCAGCGTCGGACGCCCCAGCTTGCTAATCACTCCCGAGCAGGCATCGACACACTCGGCACAGTGCGTGCATTCGAGCTGATGCGATGATTCCCGAATGTCGATGCCCATGGGGCAAGTCCGCACGCACTTCTCGCAATGAATGCACTGCTTGTTCGGATCGTGGAAGTGAACCAGCAACGTGTGCTTGTCGGCCAGCATGTTTTGCAGATAGCCGTATGGACAAATCGCGGTGCAGAAGCGCTGCCGCAGAACGGCAAAGTCGAGAAACGTGAGCAGCGTGACGCTGGCTCCCACAATGCCCCCCGCTGTGCGGATGTCGAAGCTGAGCAGGCGATGGAACAAATCGACAGGCGGAATGAAGAACGACATGAAGACAAAACTCACGAAGACCGACGCCGGCAACAGAACAATGTAGAACGCAACGCTTGCAATCCACGCTTTCGTCGCGGCACTCAACTCGGAGAGTTTGCGGTTCACGGTTCGGACGATCTTCTTTTGCAGCATGCTCGCTGCCTCGGAAAAGATCATCTGCGGGCAGAGATAGCCGCAGTAGAAGCGTCCGTAGATCATGGCCATGGCAGCCACCAGGATCCAAAGAAACATCATGGCGAGAAAGAGAATGGAGAACTCGCTGATCCACAACTCGGCGCCGAAGAAGTAAAAGCGCTGGCGCGTGATGTCAACCCGCATGGCATCGGTCAGTGGGAGCAGGATGAAAATGACGACGCATATGGACTGCACCGTCTTGCGCACCCTGTGATAACGCGTGCCGGGGAGCGTAACACGCGGGGATGCATTGGGGTGCTTCTGCGGAACATTCGTCGACATCGTCGCTAACCGCCCTCTCAGGACATACTCATGTGCATATGGCAATGGATAGCGGAGCTGGTGAACACGCCGCGAAGAATCAAAATGGCGCCCATGATCAGAACCGTCGCTGCCGAAACGGTCGTCCCCCATCGGGCAATCCTGCGCGTGGTTGCCGAGGAACCGATTCCCACCAGGACCAGCGCAACGCTTGTGCCCATGCCGAATCCCAGCAGCGTCAACGCTCCGCCCAGCGGTGTTGCCATGCCGATCGCCTTCATCAGAGCGGCATAAACCAGACCGCAGGGAAGGAAGCCCATGATCAGCCCCAGGGCGAATTTTGACCATGCGGAAGATGAGGAAAGGAGCTTCCCCGCAGGACGCAGAAGACGGCCAGGCATGGCGAATCCGCGAAACTTCGTCATGCCGAGACCGAACATCGCGATGCCGGTCAGCACCATCGCCGACCCTGCGACGATAGCTGCGACGTTCTCGATTCCCGCCAACTGCCCCACCCACCCCATGGCGCCGCCCGCAAGGCCGGCAACCGCACCCAACAGCATGTAGGTCAAGGTGCGTCCCATGTTGTAAGCGAGGTGTAGCGATAAGAGGCGGCGGCGCGGCCCGCTGCTATTCGCCGCGACACTATACGTGAGCACGACCGGGCCGCACATCTGCACGCAGTGCAGGCTGGAGACGAAACCCAATGCCAGGATCAGATAGAAATCGCTTGGCGTCATCGTCTGCCTATGCTCTTCCGTTGAAGAACTGCGCGTGCTCCAGTTGTTTCAGTTTGGGGTTAAGGCCGGGCACCGTGACACACTGCCGCCGATAGTTGAACCGCTGCATCGTAATGGCATGCGACGGACACCGCGCCGCGCACAAGCCGCAGCGGATGCAGGACACTTCATCCTTGAGCAAAACGCCGCCCATGGCCGACAACTGCTCAGCGTCGAGACCAGACAGTTCTCCCGGAGGAATGCCCGCCAGACCCGCGACGTAATCCCGGCCTTCTGTGGTCTGGCATAGCTCGGACACGCTGGTCAGGCGAATCAAATCCTCAGGGCAAACGTCGACGCATCCTGTGCAGGCCACGCAGATGCCCGTGTCGAACACAGTGTTCACATCGCAGCGCAAGCAGCGCGACGCCTGCGTGCGCGCATCCTCGGGGGGATAAGACTCCTCGATCACCTGCAGGGAAAGAGCGCGTTCTTCCGCCGGAGCCACCGGGGGATGATGCCGCCGCAGTTGATCCCAATCTTCGCGCATCGTGTATTCGGCGCGCTGCCACGATGTGCTCACTGCCTCCTGCGTGTTGGTCCCGCGCAAAAAGTCGTGCATGGAGCGTGCCGCAATCTGCGCCGAGCGAATGGCGTGAATGAAAAGCCGCGGACCGTGCGCAATGTCACCGCATGCGAACACGTCGGGCGCTGTGGTCTGGTAGGTTTCGGGATCCACCTTGATCAGCCCGCGCACCGATTCGACACCGTCTTCGGGATGAAGAAATGACAGATCGCTCGACTGACCGATCGAGAAGATGACCGTGTCGGCTTCAATCGTCTCTGCCTGCTCTTCGTTGAACTTGGGATTGAAGCGGCCATTCTCGTCGAACACGGCCGTGCACTCCACGGTGCGCAGGCCCGCAACCTTGCCGTCTTTCCCGACGATCTCGCGCGGGCCGCGGGAGTTGTGCAGCAGCAAGCCTTCTTCCGCGCCCTCGCTCACTTCCACCTCGTCGGCCGGCATCTCCTTTCGGCTCTCCAGGCACACAACGTGCACTTCGCGCTCGCCGCTCAGGCGCATCGCGGAGCGTGCTACGTCGTAAGCCACCGATTCGCCGCGATGCATATCGGCAACCTTTTCTTCAGACTCTGCCGCCTCCACAGGACGCACCGCCGAACGCGCCACATCGTAGGCAACGTTGCCGCCGCCAATCACGAGGATACGTCGACCCACGGGAAGCGGATTGCCCTCGTTGAATGCCCGCAAAAAGTCCATGCCGTCGTAAACGCCATCGAGGTCGGACCCGGGCAAGTCGAGCTTCCGTCCCTTGGGCAAGCCAACCCCCAGAAAGATGGCCCTGAAACCCTGTTCGCGCAGGCTTGCGATGGTAAAGTCGCGTCCCAGCCGCTGGTTGCACTTCAACTCAACGCCCAGAGAAACGATCGCATCGATCTCCGCCATCACCAATTCGCGCGGCAGGCGGAACACAGGCACCCCGGCAGTGAGCATGCCGCCCGGACGCGAGTAGGCCTCAAAAACCGTGACCTTGTAGCCGAGCAGCGTCAGGTCGTGAGCCACAGTCATCCCGGCCACGCCTGCGCCCACCACCGCGACTCGTTCGTAGTCGCCGCTGTTGGGCGGTAGCATTTCGCGGTTGCAGCCTTCACGATGCGCGGTGAAATTGCCGGTTTCCGGACCAAATTGGCTGGTCACAAACCGCTTCAGCGCTCGAATCGCAACGGGCTCGTCCAGGCTGCCCCGGCGGCAGCTGGCTTCGCAAGGCGCGCCGCACACTCGCCCGCAAATCGATGCGAACGGATTGGTCGCCCGTGCAATGCGGTATGCGTCTGCATCGCGGCCTTCCGCAATCGCATTCACATAACCGCACGCGTCGGTGTGCACCGGGCAGGCGTTCTGGCATTTCACCATCTCCAGCCAGTAGCCCGCTCCGCCAATCAGGTCGAATTGCCCTTGAGGTTGCGCCATGTTGGTCCGTTATTCCTCGTGTTCAGAGTTCTTGAACAGGTAGGCAAGTAGAATGACCAGATAAACCACGATCATGGCCCCGACAACATACATGAACGAGTTTGCAGTGCCGGTCACGGCGTTCAGTTGCTGCACCAGAATGCCCCGCGTGGAATGCGTCACCTCGCCATTCATATAAATGACGATGTACGCGAGGATGGCCAAGCCGATCACGGGATAAGCGAGCTTCAGAAAGCCGGGGATCGCGGTGCCCTTGCGCTCCGTGATCCAGCCGTCCGCATATCCCTTCAGTTCTGTCTTCTGGTTCTTGTCGGTCATTGCTTCCTCCGTGGCGCGCCTGCGCCGGTGGACTGTTGCGTTTCATCTTCTTCGGGTTCGTCAATGAACATGCGGTACTTCGGCTCTTCGCTGTGCGGGCCAAGGTATCCATCCTTCAAAGAGCGAATGAAGAAGAACACCGCACCACCCGCCAACAAGGCGAACAGGAAGTAGGAGAAATACACGCTCGGATAGGTGTAGTCAGTCATCGCCATGCCTCACTGTTCGTAATCGTTGTCTGGACGCCAGTCTTTTGCACGGCCGCGGGTCTGCAAGTAAGCCACCAGGTCGTCGAGTTCCTGCTGGTTATTCGCGATCCACGGGAACGGCGGCATAATGGAGCCGGGCACCAGGTCGCGCGGATTGTTGAAGTGCGCCTTGTGCCATTGCTTGTTGTACTTGCCGCCAACGCGCGAAAGATCGGGACCGGTGCGCTTGGTGCCGAAGGTCTGGCGGAAGTCGTTCACAAACTCGTCCGGCGTTGAAACCGGCGAGTCCACGCCCTTCCATCCCGATCGCTTCACGTCCGACAGCAGCGTACGCGTCTGTTGGGTGTGGCAGTATTTGCAGCCCTCGCGAATGTAAATCTTGTAGCCGCGCACTTCCTGGTCGGTATAGGCGACCAGCTTGCCCGTCGGGCCCTTGGCAGGGTCGTGATTTTCAAAAGGCCTTGACCAGCTCTTGTCCAGCAGAGGAGGAGCCACGGTGGTCAGCAGTCCGCCGATGAAAAAAAGGCCAAGGGCAGCGACCACGAACCAGGATGCGTTGGAATCGGTTTTGCCGAGCATAGAATCTCCCTTTGCCTACGACCGCGCCGGCAGAGCGGCGTCGTCGGTCCGCCCCGCGCCAATCGCGGTGGACAGGATGTTGAACATGAACAACACAATGCCGGTGAAAATGATGATGCCGGACAGGAATCGCACCATCCATACGGGCTTCAGCGCCACCACGGTGTCGATGAACGGAATCGATGGATTATTCCACTGCCACCCCTGCCAGAAGCCGCCCAGCCACAAGGCTGTAAACATACCCAGCCCACCGATGAGGAACAGCCAGAAACTCCAGTTGGCCAAAGCCTCCGAGTGCAGCGTCGTATGGAATACGCGCGGGATTACGTAGTAAACGCCGGCCATGGCCAGGAACGAGAACGTCCCCAAAACCGCCATGTGTGCGTGCCCTGGAATCCAGTCCGTCTTGGAAACGATGGCATTCACCGAGCGCAGGCTGTGCATCGGCCCCTGGAAGCAGGTGAGCAGGTAGAAGATGGTTCCCGACATCAGGAACTTCAGCGAGACATTGTCGCTCAACTGATGCCACTCGCCCTTCATCGTAGCGATGAAGTTGTAGACCACCGCCCAAACCGGAATCAGCAGCATCACCGAAAACACAATCGAAATCGTCTGTAGCCACTGCGAGATCGGCCCGTGCAGCATATGGTGCGCGCCGGTCCATACATAGACGAACGCCAATGACCAGAAGCCGATCATCGACAGCTTGTGACTATACAGCGGACTGTTCGACGAACGCGGAATGAAGTAGTACGCAACCGCCAAACCGGCGGGCGTGAAGATAAGCCCCACGGCGTTGTGCGTATACATCCAGTTGAGGTTTGCCTGGTTGACACCGGTGATTCCCGGCAGCAGCGTCGCAAAGTTTCCCGTGAGATAGACAAACGCCGTCCACAGGATAGTGCCCATCAGGTACCACGTGGAAACATACATCTGGTTGTACTTGCGCGTAGCAATGGTGGCAAAGATATTGAACCCGAACATCACCCATGCGATCACCACCAGCACGGCGACGGGGGTGGGCAAATCGGCATACTCGAGCCCTTTTTGATAGCCGCCCAGCAGCGTAACAATGGCGCTGAGAATGATGATGTTCCACAGGATCGATGTGGCCACACCTAGTTTCTCGCTCCACAGCTTCACTCCGCACAGACGCGGAACAATGTAGTACGCCAGCCCCATGTCGGCCGCAAGCAGCCAGCCAAACAGCATTCCGTTCACATGCAGTGGGCGCATCCGGCCGTACGTGAAGTAAGAAATGCTCCCGAGAAACTGCGGCCATACAAACTTAGCCGCAATGATAAGAGCAATAATGCCCACGATTGCGAAGTATCCCACCGCACCCAGCAAAAACCACTTCACCGTGGTGTCCTGGTGGAAATCCTGCGTGGCAATCGCCGTGGCGGATTTACCGCCCGCTGTTGCCGCCGGAGACTGTGTTGCCATTGGCTCCTCCTGATGTTTCCGTTCTTGTTGCGCGTGTCTGGTTCAGACTGCGAATGTAGTTGACGATGTCCCCCACGTCGTTTTGCGAAAGCCCATAGTCGATCCACGAGGGCATTGCCGTTCCTTCCACGCCGTAGGAGATCGACTCGAACAAGCGGTGGTCGGTTGTGTTCTGAAGAAATGCGCCGTTCCTCAGGTTGCGCGGTCGCGGCGAAATGTCGAGCGAATTGGGACCGCGCCCATCCGCCTTGCGCCCATGGCAGCCCGTGCAACGCTGCAGGAATATCGTTTCTCCGCGGCTGGCGGAGGCTTCGGACATCGCAACAGGATTCACCTCTGGTACTTTGCGCGGCTTCAGATCGCGGTGCTGCGCATGCGCGATATTGGCGTACACATAGCCGAGCACTCCGTTGATTTGCTCGTCGCTCAGCACCTTGCCCCACGGCGGCATTGAGGTCCCTGGTACGCCGTCCTTGATGGAAGCAACAAACCGTGCCTGCGGCTTGCTCACCATAAACTCCGCACGAGTTAGGTCGCGCGGCGCTGGGTCAAGGTAGATAGCGTTCTCACCTTTGCCGTCACCCTTCTCTCCATGGCAGCGCGCGCACAGCGTTTTGTAGGTCTCTGCCGCACCCTTCACCGCAGACGCCGACGTGCGCGTCAGCAGGTAAGCGGTCATGTCCTCGTAATCGGCGTCAGGCAGCCCAAACGCTGGCATATTCGAGTCGGGCACACGCGAACGCGGTACGCGGAAATGATCCACCAGCCACGCCTGGTCGCGCACCAGCCCCTCGGACGATAAATCGGGCGAGATGCCGCCATCGTGATCGCCAAGCTTGTGGCACGACAGGCAGGCATAACCCTCGACTAACTGCTCGCCGCGCGCTGCTGAACTCAATCCCGCCGAGAGCTTTGACTCCACCGCGGCAGCGCTTTCAGGAACAGGCTTTTCCGTGGTTGTCTGCAGATGGAACGCGGCCACATCCGACTGTCCGAAGTTCACTCCTTGGCGGCTCTTTAGAAAAATGACCAGCGCCTCGCGTTCATCGTCCGTCAGCTTGAACTGCGGCATCACCGACGTGGACGTGTACGCACGCGGATCAACAATGTGGCCCCACAGGTAATCCGACTTGCGTTCCTTGCCCACTTCCGAAAGATCCGGACCGATGGTTCCTGACGAGAGCCCTTCAATCCGATGGCAACCAAAGCACCCCGTCTTGAAGAACAGCGCCCGGCCCTTGCTCACCAGCGGTGTTCCGGCAAAGTCCTTGTCGGCATGGCAACGCGCGCAATTGGCCTGGATGTATTCCTTGCCGCGCAAGTGAAGAGCGATGTCCTTCTTCCAATCGGCCTGCAGCGTGTACCCTGCCATGGGCAATGGCCACGAGAGCTCCTCGCCATGCGCATCTTCCGCGGTCAATCCGCGCCCCTGCCCATCGTGGCAAGCGGTACATCCAAACTCGGTGAACTTGTGGCGGCGCTCCCACTTGCCGTTCTTCAGCACATCGCCCATCGCTTCCGAATAAGGGTGCGTGCGCAGCGGCTCCTTCGCCGTATCGAATCGCGGATCGTCTACCGCGATATGGCAGCTCTCGCAGCGATCCACGCGGCTGTCCCCAAACCCGCTCACAATCGTCTGCTCCAACTTCGGCTCGCGCCCCTCGAGAGCCGAACGCTCGGCCGAAGTCTTCGCCAGACTCAGCGCCTGGGTGAAATACGTCTTCTGGTCGTCCTGCCATCGGCTTTGGAATTGGTCGTACACCACCACTCCCGATCCGATCAACACCAGCAGGCTCACCACCGCTAAAGCCAGTCGCATACCCTCTGCTCCTCAGAACGGGGACACGAACTGCCAGTTCGCGCCGCGGAAAAATGTGCCAATGATTATGAGAATCACGTTGATGATCACAAAGGTCAGGAAGAGCACGTTCGCCCACACCCGCTCTCGCGCAAACCACCGTCCGACGCCCACTTTGCTGCGGTCGATGTACGGCACCAGCATCAGCAGCAAAAGCTCAATGGCCGGCACGCCCACCCCACCCCAGAACGCCGAGTAGCTCACCTGTTCCTGCAAACCCAGGAAGTACCACGGCGCCTTGGCCGGATTCGGCGGATGCATCACGTTGACTGGCTGCTCCAGCGGTGCGTTGAAGAAGTACGAAACTGCCATCACGCCGGCGACAGTCAGCAGCAGCACAAACAACTCGGCGATCAGCAGGTTGGGCCAACTGAATACCGTGTCTTCTTCCAGCTTGCCCACCTTCACCAGCGGCCCGCGCACCAGCCCCTGAATCGTGAAGCGCCTCGTCGGCGCAGCCACCACAACCGTGCCGCCCATTGGCATCGCCGAAACCGGCTGCTCAGCAATCTCCACGCTGACTGGAACCTTGGCGGGAGCCTGAATGACGCTCTCCGGCCTGGCCAACCCGCCATCTTTGCGGATGCGCCAGAAATGGATGGCGACAAACAGCGTGAGCACCACCGGAAGCACCACCACATGCAGCACGTAGAAGCGCAGCAAAGCTTCCTGCCCCACGGTTGCATCGCCCAGCAGCATGAACCTCAGCGCGTGCCCAACCAGCGGTGCGTAGCCGGCGATCGACGTACCCACCGTAATCGCCCAGAACGCCAACTGATCCCACGGCAGCAGATATCCGGTGAAGCTCGAAAAGAGCGTGAGGATAAACAGGGCCACGCCGACCAGCCAGTTGAACTCCCGCGGCGGCTTGTAACTGCCCGTCAGAAACACGCGGCACATATGCAGGAACACCACGGCCACCATGGCGTGCGCCGCCCAGCGATGCATGTTGCGCAAGATGATCCCGAAGGCCACCGAACTGCGCAGATCGAGCATGCGGTCATAGGCCTGCGTGGTCGACGGCACGTAATAAAACATCAGCAGAATCCCGGTCACCGTGAGAATCACGAACAGGAAGAAGCTGATCAAGCCCAATCCCATGGTGTACGTAGGACGCAGCGCCTGGCGGCTCACTCGCACCGGCTGAATGTGCAAAAAGAAATTGGTAAAGCTGGTGGCAGCGCGGCCCCGGTCGCTTGAGGGCAGCGGGTTGCGGAAGACGGACCGCACCACGTTCGCCGGAAGGTTCACCAGGTCCTTGACCATCGAACTCTTTTCGTTGCTCATACGCTCAGGTAGGTCCCTATCTGGATTTCGTTGTCCTTGTCGATCTCGAGTTCGCCATTGGGCGTGATCGAAACCTGGTACCAGGCAAGCGGCTTCGGGGCAGGGCCGCTGGTCACATTACCGTCCACGTCAAATTGTGAACCGTGGCACGGGCACGCAAAACCTGTAGCGGAAGGTGCCACGATGCAGCCAAGATGCGTGCAAGTGGTGGAGATGGCGGCCAGCTTGTCCCCGTCCCGCACAATGCACACCCGCTTGGTGTCCAGAGCAATCCGCGAGCCAGAGGGAAACTCCTCGGGGCGTCCGATGCGGAAGCGATTGGGCTGCCCGTACGTCGCGCGCGGCTTCATGAATACAAAAGTTGAGAAGACGCCGGCCAGCGCCGACCCCACGATCCCTACCCCACTCAGCCAACTCAAAAACTGCCGGCGGGGCATCTGCTTTTCAACCGGCTCAACTGTTTTGGGTGCTGCTCCCATGCTCCTGCTCCTCGGGTGATGTGCTCTTTTCCTTCTGCTCTGCCTGCGGTTCGAGATCGGACCAGAAAACCTGGTACTTCACATCCTCGAAGCTGCTGAACTGCTTTTGCCGCACCGCCCAGATGAAGATCAGCAGCGCGCCTCCCCCCATCAGCAGGCTGGCCGCAATCGCAATCCACGTCATCTCCATGGGGTGCACTCCAATGGCTTCTCGGCGGACTGCTGGGTGTAGGTCATTCCTGCCTTGACGCTTCCCCGCTCCCGCTTTTAAGACCACTTTTGTCCAATTCGATTTGGAAGACGTGAGCCTAATTGTCGAAAGAGACCACCGACTGTGACTGCGCGCACAGAGCCATGTGACGCGCAGAATCCGGCGCGAAACGACTCGCGTGTACCGCGGGAGACGAAGTTGTCGTGGTGGGTAAAGCGATCGTTTGGGGAGGATGCTGAAGGGGCTATCTGGCCCCACAGGCTGCGGAGAAACGCATTCGGGCGGTAGGTCTGGGATTTATCCCCGACGCACGGCCCAAAGGATCAACGCCGGCTTCTGCCGCTGGGGTATCGTCTCTGCATATTCAGTCCCAAATTCAGGGGTTTCCGCAGCCCGTTCAGCCCATGCAGGCAGATGCTTCAAGGCCTGCCGAGTCCGTGATTTCTCTGACGCCTCGTCAATGCTATGCAAAAGTCCAAGGTGGAGATGCCTTAGGGCTCAAGTCTCTAGAGTTGTCGCAAATTCACAAGAAGTCGAGTTTTCGCCCTACGGAAACACCGTAAACAGATCCCGCAAGTCGGTTGCAGTCGCCGCCCCGCCCAGTAGCGGGCTCACATTGAAGATCTCTTCTAAACTCCGCAACAGCGAGCTATGCGTGTAGTGAATCTCATTCTGATAACCGCGCTTTACGCCCTCGCCCAGGGCGAGGAAAGGAATCGGCCCATCGCCGTTCGCCGCTTCGTCGGCAGTAATCAACACCACCACGTGTCCGGCTTTGTACTGCGCGGAATTCAGGATGATCGGCAAGTTGTTCTTCAACCACGTATCGATATGCGCAATGGCATTTCCGCCGCACGCGTCGTGCCCGTTGTCGCACATGTTGGGCGTCACAAAGTTATAGCGTCCGATGTTGTTGCTCTTGAGATCAGCGGCAAGCGAACTGAAGGACCGTGCATGGGCAATGCAATAGCTCGAACTGGCGCTTCCCCCATTCGTCATATCGGAGAAGTAGATCTGCGGAAAATGCCGAGGTTGATACAGGTTGCTGCCATTCGCATCGACCGACCCCTCCGGCTCCAGCGGGCAAACCCCTCCCCGGATGGACTCTTCATAGGCCCGCCACGGAATGTTCGCGTTATGCAGCAGTTCGGTCAAGTGAGCATGCGTGCTCTGCGGATACGTGCTTGGCAGTCCGTCGGCATGCACGCCCAGGTTGGTCCCCGCCTCCATCCACAGATAATTAGGCAGGCTCGGATGGTTTCCCGGCGGGTTGAAGTAGTTGTTGGCCACAGCCGCCATGGGCACCAGCGTCTTGTTAATGTAGGGAGCTTCCGCGCTTCCCGCCACGCCGCCGGTTCCCGTCCAGTTATGGTTCTCCATCACGATCAGAAACACGATCGGCGCATTCGACTGCGCCTGCCCCAGGCGCGCTGCCGCAATCGCAAAAAGGGCCGCAAACACAGTTTTCCAATGAATTCTCATGAACATAGGGGAGACCTTTCCTTTGGGGCCAAGAGCAATCAGTTTCAAAAATCCAATAATTTCGTTTTAATTTCTCACGCGGCCTGGCGAGTATCCGGGCGCCACTGCGTTCAAATATACAGTCCGCCTGCGTCAACTGGGTTGGTCAGCCGCGTTTCCGCAAAAGACCGCACATGACAAAAGTCACCATCCTTTCCTGACTCACCTCACTTCAAGCCCCGCCCGCGTTCTCCCATACTCGATCTTGTCAGCAAGCCAGGAACCGAAAAAGGAGCCCACCATGAACGCAGTCCTTGAACAGACCGAGCAAGTCCCAGCCCCCGCCCGATTCCAGTTTCCCGAGACCGTCGCGTCCTTGAACTCCATTACCAAGCGTTACCGCAACGGCGTGGTTGCACTCGATCGTCTCTCCCTCACCCTTCGCCGGGGAGAGGTCGTCGCCCTGCTTGGCCCCAATGGCGCCGGTAAATCAACAGCCGTCAAGCTGCTTATGGGCCTGAGTTCCCCCACCGCCGGCAGCGTCCGGATCTTTGGCGGCGATCCCCGCGACAGCCGGTCTCGTCTGCGCACGGGGGTCATGCTCCAGGTCGGCCGTGCTCCCGAAATGCTGCGCGTCCGCGAGCACGTCGAACTCTTCCGCGGGTACTATCCCAACCCCAAGCCTTACACCGAGATCGTGCGCGCAGCCGGCCTGGAAGGCATTGAATCCTCCATGTTCGGTCAGCTTTCCGGAGGACAGAAGCAGCGCGTTCTCTTTGCTTTGGCTCTGGCCGGCGACCCCGACCTCGTCTTCCTCGATGAACCCACCGTCGGCCTCGACATCAAGAGCCGCCGCGGCATGTGGATGGAGATCCGATCCCTCGCGGATCGTGGAAAGACCGTCCTGTTGACCACCCATTACCTGGAAGAAGCCGACGCCCTTGCCAACCGTATCGTCGTCATCGACAAGGGCCGTGTGGTGTGCGAAGGCACTCCAGCCGAGGTCAAATCGCTGGGCTCCGCAACCCCCAACTCCGCACCCAGCCGCAGCCTCAAGATCATCCGCTGCACCACGTCTCTACCGACCGCAACCCTACAGGCCATCGCCGGCGTCACCGCCGTCGAGCATGCCGGTAGCGTCACCACCATCACCAGCACCCGCCCGGAAGCCACGCTCCGCGAACTGCTCGCCCTGGACCAGGCCCTGCACGGCCTCGAAGTCCAAAGCCCCGCCCTGGAAGACGCCTTCCTCGCTCTCACCGCCGATCGCGTGTAGGCCACCGATCGCCGCCCACCGCGTCGCCGATTCCTCCCGCGCGAATCCATTTCGTCTCCCTTGCTGCACCCACCTCAAAAGGAGCGCACCATGTCCACCGCCAGCCTCACCCTCCCCGCCTCGCAGACAAATTCTCTCCGCCGCATCGTCCGCATCTTCCTTCGCGAAGCCCGCTACGAGTTCCTGCGCCTAGTCCGCACCCGCAGCTTCGCTCTCTCCGTCATTGGCTTCCCCGTGGTCTTCTACATCTTCTTCGCCCTCGTCATGAACCGCGGCCAACACATCGGCAACGTCTCCGTCGCCAAGTACATGCTGGCCGGATACGCGGTCTTCGGCATGGTCGGTGCGTCTCTGTTCGGCATCGGCGTCGGCCTGTGCAGCGAAATCGCCGCGGGCTGGCTCGACCTCAAGCGCGCCAGCCCCATGCCGCCGGCCGCCTACCTGCTCGCCAAATGCTGCTCCGCCATGGTCTTCGGCGTCATCATCGTCAGCTTGCTCACCGGCTTGGGCATAGCCTTCGGAGGAGTCTCCCTCACGGGAATCGAATTTTCCCGCATGATCGGCATCACCATCGTCGGCGTCATCCCCTTCGCCTGCATGGGCATGGCGCTGGCCATGCTGGTCCCCTTCAACTCCGCGCCTGGCATCGCCAACATGATCTATCTGCCCATGAGTTTCTGTGGCGGCTTGTGGATCCCCATCATGATGCTCCCTCACATTCTTCAGAAATTCGCCCTTCTGCTTCCCACCTATCACCTTGCGCAATTGGTGCTGAGCGCCTTCGGCTATGCCAGCGCCGGCAGCACCTCCAGTCATTGGCTCGGCTTGCTCGGTTTCACGCTGGTTGTGCTCGGCATCGCCTCCATTGCCTATCGCCGCTTGGAGCAGAACTCGTAGTATCGTTGCCATCTCCGTTTCCCATCCTTCCGCGCCTTCTGCGGAAGGGTGGGAAACCTCAGACATCAATCAGCCATGATCGTCCGCAGTGGACATTGGCTTGCTTTTGAGCCAATCGTAGCGGAAGGGCCCGTGGCTGCACTTCCGGACCGGTCCGATGGTCCTCGGAGACGCCATACGACCGGCTGGGGGCTTACACTGAAGGAACCGCGATGACGCTCATGGACAACGCCAAACCGGCCAGGAATCGTTGGGCGTGGATGTGGCTCGCCTACACCGGTTTCCTGCTCATCCAACCGCTTGTGGAGCCGAACCTCCGCCTTTGGCTCGGCACACTCGCGGCACTCACCATCTTCTTCGTCGTTGTCTACTTCTACTTCCGCGATCCTTCACCGAACCAACCCTCCAGGCTCTGGGTCGTCGGCGCCATCTACGCCCTGGCCCTTCTCTCCTTTCCCTGGAACCAGGGTGCCTCCACGTTTTTCGTCTACGCCGCCGCCTTCTTGCCTTTCATGCTCGAAAACACCGGCCGCGTTGTCCTCCTCATGTTCCTGGAATGCCTCACCATCGTCGCCGAGGGTGCCTTGTTCAACGTGGGCGGACCCAAGTTCGGCCTCTACATCTCCTGGCCCAACACCTTTTTCGCCATCTTTCTCGTCGTCGTCGTCGGTGGCGGGAACATCTTCTTTGCCGAACAGAAACGCGCTGATTGCAAGCTCCGCGCCGCGCTGGAATCCAACGTCGCCCTCGCCGCCGTGGCGGAACGCGAACGCATCGCCCGCGACCTCCACGACGTGCTCGGCCACACCCTTTCCGTCATCGTCCTTAAAGCCGAACTCGCTGGCCGCCTCATGCCGATCGATACGGCTCGCGCCGCCAACGAGATTGCCGACGTGGAACGCACCGCCCGCGCCGCCTTGTCGGAGATTCGCGAAGCCATAGGCGGCTATCGCGCGCGCGGACTGGCGGCCGAAATTGAGGCCGCTCGCCTCACCCTGGAAGCCGCAGGTGTCACGCTCGTCGCAGAAAACAACTTGCAGGGATCGGCTCTCAGCCCCCAGGAAGAAACCGCACTCTCCCTGGTTCTCCGCGAGGCCGTCACCAACATCGTGCGCCATGCGCGCGCCACCACCTGCACGTTGCGCTTCGTCCACGAAGCCGGCCATCGCCGCCTCCTCGTCGAGGATGACGGCCACCACCCGGTCGCTCGCGAGGGCAACGGACTCCGCGGCATGCGCGAGCGTGTGGAAGCCCTCGGCGGCCATCTTGCGCTGGAGCGCGGCGTCGCCCGCAACCGCGGCACACGCCTTACCATCGAGCTACCCTTCACGAAGGCCGCGACTTCATGAGGCCCGCGGACAAGCCTTCAACCGCCATTCGCGTTCTTCTCGCCGAAGACCAGACCATGCTGCGCGGAGCTCTCGCGTCTCTGCTTGAATTGGAGCCGGACATCTCCGTCATCGCGCAAGCCGGAAACGGCCACCTGGCCTTGAAGCTTTCCCTGCAATGCTCCCCCGACGTCGTGGTCACCGACATCGAGATGCCGGAAAAAACCGGCTTGGAGTTTGCCGCCGATCTCAAACTCGCCAACTCCAAATCGCGCGTCATCATCCTCACTACGTTCGCGCGCTCCGGCTATCTCCGCCGCGCCCTCGACGCCGGGGCACGCGGCTATATGCTCAAAGACCGCCCGGCCAGCGAACTCGCCGACGCCATCCGTCGTGTACACGCTGGGCTGCGCGCCATCGATCCCGCCCTTGCCGCCGAAGCCTGGGATGCGGACGAAGACCCGCTCTCCGATCGCCAGAGGCAGATTCTTCAGCTCGCCGGAGAAGGCCGCTCCACCACCGAAATCGCCGCGGAGCTGCACCTGTCCGAAGGCACGGTCCGCAACTACCTCTCCGAAACCATCGCCAAGCTCGGCGCTGTCAACCGCACCGACGCCGCCCGCATCGCCCGCACCCGCGGCTGGCTCTAGCCCTATCGATCTTCCCCGCGTCTGGACAAGCTGAAAGATCAAAACAGCGGAGCTGTCATCTGGAGGGCTGGAGCAAAGATCAAAACAGCGGAGCTGTCATCCTGAGCGACCGGTGCGCAGCGTAGGAAGCCGAAGGATCCGCGGTTGCTTTTCTTGATCGAACGCCAAAAACAAACAACCGCTGACTATGTCGCGCTTCTCGGCGCAGCCGCAGCTTGCTGCCCGTTCCCCGCAGCCGGAGTGTTGTAGAGGTACACATGCCGCAGGCTCTTGAGCGACTTCAGCCCCGCCGAGGTCTCTGGTCCCACTTGCGTTCCACTCAGATTCAAATAATTCAACTCCGATAAACCCGCCAGCTTCCCCAAGCCATTCCCGGTCACCCGCGTACCTTCCAGGTGCAGCGCGTGCAGATGTGTAAACCGCTTCAGCGTATCGAAGCTCGCATCCGTCACCTGCGTCCGGCCAAGTTCCGCATCCACAATATAGGGCGCGAACTTTTCGAACTGTGCCAACTGCGCATCCCCAAAACTGGGCGCCACATCCACCGTGAAAAGCACCAGCCCATCCTCGGGCTTCGCCGACACCTGCTTGAGCTTTGCGCCCTGACCCAGTTCCATCTGCCGGATCTCTGCCATCAGAGAGCTGTAGTCGCCCACCGGCTGCAGCGGCGCCTCAGCGCGTTCATCGCCCCTGGATACGCCTTGCAACTCCGCAACCGTCGGCGATGCCCCTTGTTCGATCCATGCCTTGATCCAGGCAATCTGCTCGGGTCGTAGCGGAGGCTTTCCTTCCGCCGGCATGAACTGTTTGTGATCTGTCGGCAATGTCACGCGCGTGAGCAGCATGCTCTGGTCCGCCTTGCCCGCCACGATCACCGGGCCGTCCTGACCACCCTTCATCAGCGTGTCGTAGGAGTCCACGCGCAGGCCGCCCTTGGCTTGCCCCTCTCCATGGCAGCCCACGCAATTGGCATCGAGAATGGGATGAATGTGCTTTGTATAAAACGATGCGGTCGCGGGTGTCGGCTCGCTGACACCCGCCCATCGCTTCAATCCCGCCGGCATATATTGCGTCAGATAGTTGCTGCCATGCGTCAGCGATCCGCCCATGTGCGCCGTCCACACCAGCGCCAGCAACGTACAACTCAACAACCCGGAGTAAGCCTGCACCGATGCGCCCGAAGCCCAGCTCCATCGCGCCAACAGGCACAACAGCGCGCCGATTGTCAGCGCAATCCCTCCTGCCATATGCCGCGACAACGTGACGCCCGCACCCCCACTCCCGTATGCCAGCAGAAAGCCAAGCGTGAAAGCAATCGCGCATCCTGCAAACGCTAACGCAAGCACAAAGCCTGCTGCCTCGCGTAACGCGGGCCTGCGCCTGCCGGCCAGTTCCAGCAGCGGCACTAGAACCAGCAATCCAATGGGAAGATGTACCACCAGCGGATGGAAGCGCCCCAGGAACTGCTCCCAATCCGCGTGCGTCTGGCCATCCAGCTTGATGCCCCAGGGCAGTAGCACCAGCCCGATGCTGAACGCCAGCGCGCCGGCCCACAGAACCCTCGTGGTTTTGCTTGTTGGAAAGAACTTCACAGACGCGCGCCCAGAACTCATCACGCCAGAAGACCTGGAACAATATTCGCCGGCGTCGGTCCGGTCAACTTCTGCTCCAGTCCCTGGAACTTGTACGTCAGCTTGTTGTGGTCGATCCCCAGGCAATGCAGAATCGTCGCGTTGAAGTCCCGCACCGTCACCGGATTCTTCACCACGTTGTAGCTGAACTCATCCGTCTCGCCGTACGTAATGCCCCTCCGCACGCCTCCCCCAGTCATCCACGTTGTATAACAGCGCGGATGATGATCTCGCCCGTAGTTATCCTTTGACAACCCGCCCTGGCTGTAAACCGTGCGGCCAAACTCACCTGCCCACACCACCAGCGTATCGTCCAGCAATCCACGCTGCTTTAAATCGGTCACCAGCGCATAGCATCCGCGATCGGTCTCGCCGCAGATCAAAGGAAGAATACCCGTTACGTTATCGTGCATATCCCATCCGCGTTTGTAAACCTGTGTAAAGCGCACGCCGCGCTCAGCCAGCCGCCGCGCCATCAGGCAGTTATACGCAAACGTCCCCGGCTCCTTCGCCTCCGGCCCATACAAATCCCACGTCGACGTCGGCTCCTTGCTCAAATCCGCAAGCTCCGGAACGGAAGTCTGCATGCGATATGCCATCTCGTACTGAGCAATGCGGGCATTCGTCTCCGGATCGCCAAGCTCTTCATAGATCTGCCGATTGATCTCGTTCACCGCGTCCAGCATCTTGCGCCGCACCTCGCGATCCAAGCCATCCGGGTCCGTAAGATACAAAACCGGATCGCCCGACGAGCGCAACCCCACGCCTGCATACTCGGATGAAAGGAATCCGCTGCTCCAAAGCCGTGAAGAAACTGGCTGGTTGTTTTCCTTCGTGCTCAGCTTGGTCTGCAGCACCATAAATGTAGGCAGATTGTCGTTCATGCTGCCCAGCCCATACGCCAGCCACGATCCCAGGCACGGCTTGCCCGCATTCATGTTGCCCGTGTTCATGAGCATGATCGCAGGCTCATGATTGATCGCTTCCGTATTCGTAGACTTGATGATCGCCAGGTCGTCCACCATGCGCGCCGTGTACGGAAGCAGGTCGCTCACCCACGTCTCCGTCTCCCCGTAGCGCTTGAACTCCCAATGCGGCGGTGCAATCGGAAACCGCGCCTGTCCCGCCGTCATGCCCGTTAATTGCTGGGCGCCGCGTACGGAATCCGGAATGTCCTTGTCATACTGCGCAGCCAGGCCCGGCTTGTAGTCCCACAAGTCAACATGCGATGGACCGCCCGACATGAACAGATAAATTGCCCGCTTGGCCTTAGGCGCAAAATGCGGCAGCTTGAGCGCTTCGCCCGGTTGGTTGCCATACGCACTTCCATGCGTATCGCCGCGCAATCCGCGATTGCCCAGCAAGCTCGCCATCGCCGCCCATCCCAGCACCTTGCCGCTACGGCCCAGAAATTGCCGACGCGTCTGTAGATCCGCCCACTCGCGTTTCAAATCTGCAGGCACTGCCAGATCCATCGCGCCCGGCGCATGTTCGGTATCGGTACAAAGAGGATGCTGTTTCATTCCATAAACCTCAACCCGTTTCCGGTATAGAAACTCACATCGAAAAAGCCTGTCATCCTGCGCTCTGCTTGCCGCGCCTTTTGCGGCAAACAGTGTCGAAGGATCCGCGGTTGCTCTTCGACAGGATTCGGTGCGCCTCAACTACTTGGTGATCGTCTCGTCCAGGTTCAACATCTCGCTCGCCACCATGGTCCACGCCGCCAACTCCGGTGCAGGAATCGCCGCATTCCTTGGCTTCTCGCCCACACCCGCCAGCGCTGCCGCCGCCTTCGCATCCGCGGCGTAGTGCTTTTCCATCTGCTGCAGCGATCCCTCCAGCACCGCCGTCATCTGCGGTGAAGGATCGTGCGACAACAGAATCTCGCTCATCAGTCTCAGTCTCTGCTCCGGCTGCTTACCGCCTTCTTGAATCACCCGTTCCGCCAAGGCCCGCGCGGCTTCCACCCACTGCACGTCATTCATGGTCACCAGTGCTTGCAACGGCGTATCGGTCCGTTGCCGGCGCGTACACACCACGTCGCGCATGGGCGCATCGAACGCATCCATGTCCGGCATCGGCGCCATGCGCTTCCAGTAGGTGTACATGCTTCGCCGGTAAAGCGCCTCGCCCTTCTGCTGCTCGTAGACCAGCGTGTCGCTCCCACCAATGCCCACCTGTTCCCAAACGCTCGGTGGCTGATACGGCTTCACGCTCGGCCCTCCAATCTTGTTCACCAGAAGGCCGCTGGATTGCAACGCCACATCGCGCAACGTTTCGGCATCCATGCGAAAGCGCGGACCATGCGCCAGCAACAGGTTTTTCGGATCTTTCGCAAGCTGCGCAGGCGTGGCCTTAGCGCTCTGCCGGTACGCCC
>Ga0302140_10002261_pt1 | contig 25049 bp, 40 predicted proteins | sample I_Bog_E1_1_FD_202095 | JGI IMG/M metagenome (GOLD analysis project Ga0302140, IMG submission 202095) | Peat permafrost microbial communities from Stordalen Mire near Abisko, Sweden - I_Bog_E1_1 | ecosystem: Environmental > Terrestrial > Soil > Wetlands > Peat | place: Sweden: Abisko, Stordalen... | reverse complement strand
CCCGTAGTGTTGTAGTACGTAGTCCCAGCCACCCTGGTAGTGCCAACAGTGAGCACCTGCCAAGTCTGCCCATAACCTAAACTATTCTGTCCTAATATCACCCCCGATACAGGAGAACAAGACCCCCAGTTAGCCCCCGTAATCGTAGCCGTGAACTGGCCTATCACACGCACAGGAGAACCCCCTGCAACCGTTACTCCTGTCGCTGTGTAAATCTGCCCTGCCGTTACACAAGCAGCGCCGGACAAAGGTACAGAGGCAGAAGCATAAGGTATCGTTTCGTCTATCGTTCCATTCACAACACCAATAACAGGGGTCCCAGCGTTGTAAAGTTCAACCACCTGAATCTGCGCGGCCTGGGTCGATACTGTTCCCAATGTGTCACTGGTTCTAATCAATAAGGAATTAGTCGGGCAAAGGATGGTTGTTACCGCACCACTTCCAGAAGTCGCACTTCTAAAGTCAAGATATTGTTGGGTAGCAAGACTTACCGTTATTGCACTTCCACTTGAAACCGCAGTTATGCTTGGTATCTTTGGCGATACTGTTGTTCCGGACACGGCGGTCGCAACATACGCGGTCGTCGCAAGGTTATTCGAATTGTCGCCCGGCGATTGTGTCGCAGCGGTATTTGTACCGGTGAACGCGTTGTTCGCGTTGAGTTGGGCACATGCTGTGAAGTTAGCGTCAAGTTGCGAGCCTGTTGCCGTGTTGACCGCCGCAAATATGTTGGGCACTGACATAAAATTCTCCTACCAAGGAATCCCCGTCCAAGGAGTGCGGGGTTCGTATTGAAAATGAAATCCGATATAAACATTTCCGGGAGCCGATGATGTGACCGTCTGCCCCAGATAATTTCCCACGTTGTTCACGTCAGACCTCAGGAAATTATACCCCGAAGATAGCCACGTTATCGCCTGTCCGGCGTTATTTGTCCACGATATGACATTGCCTGCGTTGTTGTACCACACCATTGTATTGCCCGTGCCGAAACTGATTGTGTTCGATGTGTACTCCGTATCAACACTCACCTTGAACGTAGCTGGAGCCGTTGACGGTATGCACTCAAGCCCAGCCTTCAAAGCCTGTTTCGTAACCAGAGGCGAACCCATGTCCCACAACTTCGTCTTTACCGTCTGCGCGATGTTAGCTGTGGTGTTGGCGAACAGTTGGTACAGGTTCAGCCCGTCCGTGCCCCACATCGTCGGCACATCGGGGTCTGGCGATGCTTGGGCTATGAACACGATAGGCGATGCAGTCGTCTGCGAGGCGAAATACCATTTCTTGTCCGAGAACAGGCACAGCAAAGGGCGCGTTCCCGCAACTGGGTCGGCGTAGCTCACAAGATAGCATAGCGTCTGAATGCCGTTGATTATGACTGTTCCGCCCGTCGCGTTGTAGATATTGAAGTTGATGTACGGAAATATACCGTCAAGGTGCTGCGAAATCTTTTGCGGAGTTGAGCCTGTAATGCCGAAGAACCCATAGTCCGAAGCGTACATCAGCGTGCGCGACAATGGCACAATCGAATCAGCGTTGTCCGTGCCCATGTTGGACGACAGGTTGGTGTTCGAGAATGTCACCGCGCTCGGTATGATGATTGTTCCCGTACTCGATAAGGTCGGGTTCGTAACCGTCACGTTCGAGATGATGTTCACCGAACTTCCGCCGAAGATGTAGAGATAATTGTTCGCGGAATACAGGCGCGAAATGTTCGTTCTCAGCGTATCGTCGCTCATAATCAGCGAACCGGCCAAGTCGAGCGGGTTGAAGTCGCTGTACGAACCGGCTGCGGAAAAAACTATCGTGCGCCCGTTCCCTATCCACACCCGTCCCGCATACGTCGCCAAGGTCGTTCCGTTCGCCGTGATGCCCATATTGACGGTAAGTTGCGCATTCACACCGGCGCCGGCACCTGCAACCGTAATCGTGGGAGCCGAGACGTATCCGCTTCCGGGCGATACTACCGCCACCTGATAGATGCCGAACGTCAGGTTGAACGTCGCTAGTGTGCCGTGCCCGCCCGTGACCGATACAGGGTTGGCACCGGGGTAAATGGTATAGATTCCTGGATTGTTCAGGTTGATTCCGGTAATCGCCCCCGTAGACACGTTGATTGCGCTGACCGTGATGTTGCAGGCGGAAGTGAACGTGCCGCCTGTTACCGTCAGGACGTCGCCAACAATGTAATTTGTGCCCGCTGCCTGAAGTGTTGCAAGATTGCACGACAAGGTGCAGGAAAAGCTCGCTGATCCGATTGACGGGGTTAAAGTCGTCGTTGTGGCATTGGTGAACCCCGTGCCGCCGATATTCACCGTAACGGACTGAACCGTGCCATTGTATGCAGTCAGAGTCGTGCCGTTCCAAGTGAAATATCCTTTAGAAACGTCGATTATGCAAATCTGAGAGTTTTGCCATTGACATATGCGCGAGGTCGTTCCCGAGAACGTGCCAGCAGCGCCCACCGTCGTTGTCGCATAGCTTGTCAGGTTGACCTGTGTGCAAGAACCGTCGGTCGAGAACATGTACATATAGGACACATTCGACAGGTTGCCCTCCGCCATGTAGTAACAGGCAACGCCCAATGTTACGACCGCCGCTGTCGCGTTGCCAAGTGCCCGGGCATTGCCCAGGCCGACCGGCTGTACGTTTTCCAGCCAAGCGAACTCGTCGTCGTCGATTACGCGCCTGTCAGACTGCGTGTTGACGCCCTTGAAGTCACGGAAGGACTTGTCCTTTTTCTTGCCCTCTACTTTGGCAGGAGCGTTCATGCTGCCCCCTAGACGCTATATGGGTTGGTTATCCGGCGCGTGAACGAAGAACGCACGGCCTGTGCGGTCTTTTGCGCGTAGGATTGAAGGAATCGGTTCGCCTCTTCCACGCTCTGCTCCTTGTACTTGGCGAGATAGGCGGCGTAGAACGGTATCGGGTCGGAAAACGGAAAATATATCGTGTCTTGGTCTGTGAGATTGACGAGCATGGCGGGAGATACGACGGTATCCCACTCGCTCACATAAGTCTGGTCTGGTATCGGGCCGACATAGACGGTATTCCCGCCATAAACCGTGTAAACGGTCGGTCTGTTCTGGAAATTCTGCCACGCGCGCATCTTGAGGTTGAACTCGGTATAGGGCATGTAGGTACACGGCACGCGCAATCCGCCCCATAATACCGTCAGGTTCAGCACGTCGAACGTCGAAGCACCCGACGGCAGCGCGGAATAGGCGTAGGTTTCCTGCCCCTGTGTGAGATTTAACGTCTGGAGAACGCGGTTGCATCCGGTATCGGCCACGACGCGCATACGCGCCGTGTTGATGTAGTCGGTCAGCTCTGGAACAGACCAGTAAACTGCCGTGCTATCATGCAAAAGTCTTTGAGTTTGCGTCAAATAATCTGATAACAGAGGAGGATTTTGCACACCGCTAACCTCCTGCTACGCTTTCCAACGTATCCAAGATGCTACCCCCGAATATAGTGGGTTGTGGCGGTTGTTCATCGAGTCCGTCAGAACCCTTTGCTTCCCCGCCACTTCCCTTTTGCAAGGGGGCTGAGTCTTGCTCTTTTCCTTTTGACGCAGAAAGCCTCGGCGCGTCGATTATCTCGCCAGCAATCAGCTCGTCTGCAACATTGAAGGAGAATTTGTTGAGTATGTCGAGTCCCAACTGGTGTTGTGAACTTGTCGTCACCCACCCGTTACGGACTAGCACATCTGTTTTATTTGCGTCGCCAACGCCGAAGATATGGCGTGCCGCGTCGTCTGGGATTGCGGTACTTTTTCCGGCAGGAAAGCGATAGTCTATACTCGCGTACCTGCCTTCAAAGTCGAATGAATTACTGTTTTTTACGAGGAACATAGCAGCCCTTTCTTCTCTATGTTAAATCGGATATAACAAGCAGGTATCGCTCACGCCTCCAACAGAAGGAGCGGTGATCGAACCGCCCGTACCTACGCCCTGAATCGTAATCAAGGGCGGTATTACCTGATAGCCCGCACCGTTGAACACAAAGTTCGTGCCCGGCGAGTTCATGCCGATAACAACGGTTGTCGCGCTGTTGATAATCGGTTGCTGCGGCTGGTTGATTCCCTTCTCGATTGCCGGATTGGTATATATCGTGGTCGTGGTGTTGTTGCCGCCGACAACATAATACTGGTATCCGCCGACATAAGTTGTGCCGGCCGTAACCGTGCCGGTCGCAGCACTGGTCAACGAGAAGTTCATCAGCGCGGTCGCGGCGCATGAAGCCGGTGCGCTAGTACCCGCGAAGGCAAGTGTCGGAACCGCAGTCAAGGCAGCACCGTACGCGATACCCGAGCTGTTGATGGTCACGGCAGTTACTTGGCCAACGCCTGTTGTGGTTGTATTTGCCAGTGCGCAGGTCAATGCCGCACCGGAACCAGACGTATCGCCGGGCTGGTTGAGGAACACGATGGTTGGTGCAGAAACATAGCCCGCGCCCTGGTTCGTGACGGTAATCGCGCCGACTCCAAAACCGGACAGCACGCAGGTCATGGTTGCTGGAATATACGGCTGCGATCCTTGGTTCGATGGGGGCAAGACCAGAATCTTCGGCGCGTAGGTATAGCCCGTTCCTGGGGTAGTAATCGTCTGCGACGTGCTGACATTGCCACCGATAAAAGTATTCCACAAGGACGAACCGGATGATGGAGTACAAGTGAGCGATGGTGTTGCCTGAGTCGTGAATGACCCGCTCTGCCAGTAGCCGGTAGGCGTATAGACAGTAGGCAAGGTAGTAGCACCCAATGACGTGCCGCCGTTAGTAACGACTGCACCTACCGGGCAACCGGACGAGTTGGCGAAGCGGTAGTTCGTGCCATCTGACGAAATCGGCAGGGGAGCGGAGTCCAGCGGCGTATAAGCCATCCAGCGTTGCTGACCCATGTCGAATACCTGCAAGTCCGAATACGGGCCTGCAAAGGAAATCCACTGTCCTTCAGGGATAATGCACGTCTGTCCGGCCGCCAAACTCAAGTCTAAAACCGTTCCTGCTGCGGCCGCGTTGACGACTTGACCTGCGTTCTGGTTGAATATCGCGGCGCGTTGTGACGGATTCTGTCCAACGAAACCCATTTGATTGAATGACATATCAGTTTCTCCTTATAGCGAAATGTAGTTGTACGAACCCACGCGGGCGCAGGACGATGGCTTCGTCAGTACCAATTCAGCGATATTCACGATCGCGCCAACATAACCCAGTTGCCAGTTGCTCAAGGTGGACTCGAAACCGGTGAAGGCAAACGAACCCTGCTCGTGGATATACATGGACAGATAGTTGCTGTTCAGTATGTACATCGTGCCTTCGGGACAGTTCATGTCGGCAAACACCGGTACGCCAGCCACCATCAGCGCGCGGAAACCGCTGCGTGGGCCATCTTCAAGTTTGTCGAAGGACGCGCCCGGCGTGACCATGTACGTTTCCTGACCGATAAAGTCCTGAGCCAGCAGCGCCCATGTGCCGAAGCCGCACACCGCGAAGTTCGGCATCTCGCCGCCCGCAGACTTGGCGCAACCGGTAAGGTACTGAAGCACGTTCTGTCGTGTCGGGTTGACCGAGCCGGCATTATAGACTTTCGCCTTCCAGAAGGTGTTGGTCGAACGGTTGATGTTGCCGTAGCTCACTAAGTTGGTCGAGTCGTCAACCGCACCGGGAAGGCCGATGAGTTGCAGGTTGTTCGATGTGTTGTTGTACAAAGCATTCGACCAGAAAGCCGCAAGGTTATTTCCGGCGTCATTCATGCGCGCCTCGATGATGGGGATAACCGCGTAATCAATCTGAACCGCAGCCTCCATGCCGAGGAAAGGTATCGGAGTGATCGACAACTTCAAGTTGAACTCCGCGTTCTGTATGCCGGGCTGCACGCTTGGCTGCGCGAACGAACCGGAATAATCCGATTGCTGCGTCGTCACCATGTTCGTGCCCTGCACCGGAACCGTGATGCTCGACGCGCCACCAGAAGCAGACTGATTGTTGGCTAACAGCATCGCCAGCAATGGCGTTGACTGATAGGTTTGGACTATAAGTTTAGGTACAAAAGCCCTACGTGTAACGGCTGTAAGTTCCGCCGAAATTGCCCCTTGGGCGGGCATAATTCCTGAGCCTAATACTGGCATTTTAGTTTCCTTTCAAGTAGTTAACCATTGTTGACACTCACAAATCCTTAAACCTTAATCTGACCTGATCTGATACCGTGAATCGTTTGTGCAGCTTCATTCCTTGCCCATTGACCGATATTCCCGCCGAAATCCTTGGTATCCACCTTGGGTAGCTGTTGGGAACCGTATCCCGCATAGGGAGTCGGCTTCGCGGCCTGTCGCTGCATGTTGTAGAAATCCGCCGCCGTTTCGTGGTTCGGAATCTGCTTCTCAACCATCAGCGCCTCGACCTCACCCACTTGTGCTTCGGTCAGACCTTTATCCTTCATCAGTTGGAGACGCCGCTTTTCCACGTCGCGCTCCACTCTGTCCTTCAAAATTTCTTGCTCCAGCGCCTCGCGCTTGGCGCGTTCTTCGGCAATCGCACCGTTAATCTGCACCGGAACGTCAACTTCCGGTATGGCCAAGTGCGGGTTCGCCTTCTTGGTCAGGTTGAGAAACTCGCCGCGTGTAGCCGGATTGTCACTCAACCCCTTCGCAATCATCGCCAGACCGCTTATTGCCTCCGCCGACATCCCTTCCAAGCTCACTGTTCCCATTTTTAGCCCCTTAGTTGGTTAGTTAGTGCTTACTTTACTTCGTTCCACCCGGCTTCCGCAAGGACTTGTTGTTCTTGAACTCGCCGTGCCCGCCTTTGTGCGGCGCGTCTAGCCCGCCGATCTCGCTGTAGCGCGGAGGATTTGCGATATTCCCGTTCATCAGCTTCGCGTCGGTCGGCTTCCGTGCGGGATAGTTCTTTGGTTTGAACAAACTCATTTCAGTCATGGCATCATCTCCAGTTTACATTTGTGGTGGGGGCATTCCAGCTCCCGGTGGTGGTGCGCCTGCGCCGGGTGGGGGCATTCCGCCGACACCTTTTGGCAGGCTTGATACTAAATTCATAATCTCCGAGGGAATCAGCCCCCTAGCCTTCTCTTTTTTGTCGCCAAACTTCGTTCCCAACTTCTTTAGCACCTCAAGAATCACCTGACCCTCTTCGGTTTCCGAGCCAAACGGCTTCAAAGTCTGTTCCAGTAAGTCCGTCGCCATCTGCACCTGTGCCATCGCGCCCTGCTTTTCACCCTCGTTCGGCTGGGGTGTACTCATGGGCGCCGACGCTGGCCCGTTTGGTGGCGCACCGCCACCAAGCATCGGTGATTGTGGCGCGGGATTCTGGCCGCCGCCCATCAACTTCTGCAATTCTGGTGGAATCGGCATGTTATTGGGGCCATTCCGCCCATGTTAATGTTGCAACAATCGTCAATTCCGTACCTACCGTATCGCAAAGAGCGACAGACGAGTCGGGTCCGAGCAAAATACGACCGTCAAAAAAGTGGTCAAAAGCCTGTGCGCCCGAGTCTGTCACGGCGCCAAAGGTCAGAATGTTGTAGAACGGAATCGGCACGGGTGTTGCCGCCGAAACGCCCGGAATCGCCACGTTGGTATGAGTCGCTGCCGAGTAAGCGCCTGCTGCTGCGGTGCCGGATAACCCTAAAGGCGCTGTATATTGCGAAGTCAACGAAGTCGGGATACCGGAAGTAGTTGACATATTGCGCTGAATCATCAGGCCAAGACCGGAAACGACAGTGGTCGCAGCACTAAGACCGACGTTAATGCTGATAAGCTCTACTATCTTGTTTGAGCCTGCCGGGTTCCATAGGGTGAACTTGCTACCCAATGTTGCGGCAGCGACGGGAACGGTAATACCGGCGATAAGCGTGGAAGTCACGAATGTCGCACCGCGATAACCGGCTGTGTACCATTTTCCGTGAACCTCGGAAATCAGCGCGTCGTTCTGGCGACCGGCGCTTCCTATGGTTAGCGTACCGTCAGTCGATTGTGTGGTCGCGGGGTTTGCAACGAGCAGTTGGTTTTGTGCCATGAATATCTCCTAGAAGTTCGATGTTGCCGTGAAAGGTGTTAAAGAGCTTGGGTCGAGCGCGGTATCAATCCGCATTTGCGCTGGGTCGTCATTCACTATGCCAATGTTCATCGCCTGCAAATACTGTGTGTGTACCCTCAACTCCATGAGGATATTCAACAGAAGTATCCTGGTCGTCTGAGAACCTCCGTCAAGATCATCGAATGTCCCTGTGGCGGGGTCGAGAAGTTTCAGGTCTGTATGGATATAGCCCATGTCTTAGCTCAGGTAAATAATCGGGCCTTTTGCAGCCGTGAAAGTAGTTGGTACCGTAATCGTGGCAGGTATCGTGCCGAATGTCCCTGCGAGGATGCCGGTACACATCTGGTAAGGTGCAGGTATGGTCTGCAATGCTCCGCCAGTGGCGCCGTTGCCCTGAACGGCAATATAGTATTGCTGCGGCCCGTACAGTTGAACGCTTGTTGCAGGTGTGGATGTTGTCGTACCGCGCGCATAAGTCAGCGCAATCGGCTGTGTCTGCCAAGAGTTTGCCGTCGCAAGCAACTGCCCGGCAACCGCGCTCGAAGCCAGAAGATAGCCGAACGAATCGTAAATCGCCCATAACCAGTAATCGGTTGTGGCGGTTCCGCCGGAAAGCATACTGATGTTTTTGAGAATGCGATTGTAAGGAACTTCTATATCGGTAATCCAGAATTGCCCTGCTATGTCCGATGTATTTGTGCCCATCGAGGCAAGTGCTACTGAACCAACGGAAATGTTCGGACAGATTAGCTGGCCTCCAGCGACGTTTATCTGGCCTATCATGTTTTGTGCTGCCGTGAAGTTATCCTCGCGCTGGTTGGATACCTGTTCACCCGGTTGCAACATTCCGTTTATCATTTTTTATCACCCTGAAAAGTGATTTCTCACTATTTTTTCAGTTAAAAATAAGTGGAGGTCTGACGCCCTCCTGTTTGACCCTTGTAAGGGCGATAAGCTTACTTACGCTTATGTTTACGTCCGCGCTTGGCCATGATTTTCTCCTAGTTCGTTCGAGCCAACTTTGAGCAGGTCAGCTATACTGCTGATTGGCACTCTACTCGCATATAAAAGCGTTTGTCAAGTGTGTACTCACACACATATCAAAATCACCTGAAACGGCGTTACCTGATTTTATGTTAGGAAGATATTTTTGTGCCCACATCATATCCCACATTCTGCGCTCGTCATGCAAGTCCTTCATGGAAAAATCGCCGCACAAGTCCATCGTGAAAATAAGGTTGCTGTGTATGGCTGAAGCCATTTCGCCGCCACACTTTATGCCCTCTCGGTAGCACTTTATCGCCTCGTGATAGTCGCCCTGCGGCAAGTAAGCGTTGCCGAGGTTCAGCCACGCGGCAAAGTTTTTCGGGTTCAGTTCTACCGCCTCGCGCCCCATCCTCAGAGCGTATCCCACTTCGTTTTTTTGCGCGTGCAGATGGCACAGACTGATTCTCGCGTCCTCGGATTGCGGATCAAGGTAGAGGCACATCTTGTAGCTGCGCTCCGCCATGACATAATTTTCCAGCTCGTGATATGCGCTTCCCAAAACATGAAACGCCTGCGCCCATCTTGGGTTATTCGCTATCGCCTTCATCGCGTAATCTATCGCAAGCTGGTATTGTTCGAGATTGATATAACACACCGCGATATTGAAGGCCGCGCCGAAGTTGGACGGGTTATGCTCCAGCAGTTTCATGTGGCAGGCGACCGCCTCCCTGAACTTTCCCTCGGACTGCATCCTGTTGCCATCCAACCCGATAGCGATGGCCTCGTCGTCGGTCATGCCTATTCGCCTTTCGGCTGGTTCTTCGCCGCTTCCGCCTCTTGTTCCGCTTTCTGCGCCTCGGCCTCTTTCTGCTCTATGACTTTAAGTTCGCGGATTATCAGTTCCTTGTCGGGAGGGGATATTATCTGTATGAACCGCTCGCGTGTTATGCAATGCGCCTGCAACATCTCCATCGCCAGCGATTTCAAGTCCTCGACAAAGAGCGGGCTATTGCTGTGCGCGTCCACCTTGACAACGAAATGTTCGGTGAACTGGCTGGCGACAAACTCCTGTTTCTTTTCGTCCATATAAATCGTCGGGTCGTTCTTGCGCATGAGCTTCAGGTACAGCGTTGCCATACCTTCGAGTGCGTCCTCCACGACCAGCGCCCGCTTCTTGATGCGCGCCGAAGAAAGTCTTGCAAGTTCTGAGGTCTGCTTGCCCGTACGTACACCCGTTTCACCTTTTCCCATGAGGATGTTTTGCAGACCGGATTGCTCCGCAAACTGAGCGTCAATTTCCTTGACTTCCGCAAAAACGTCAGTGGGTATCTCGGGAGCATACCGCTCGACTTTTGACTGCATTCCGTCGGTCGAGATGTACGAACCCTGTGAAAATGCCGCATACTGTTTCTCCTCCAGCAATCCCATCCATCCAGTCATTGCGGTCGGCGGGTTCACCTGCAAGTTGAGAAGTTTGCGTATCTGTTCGACACGTTCGTTGCGCCACCTTTGCAAGCCCGTCATGCCGGCCACTTCGGACAATCCCCAGTAGTACGAATACATGGGGTTCGCGCATATCTGGATAAAGGGGTTCTCGCCCTTCAGAAAGAAATTCTCGCGGTCGTAAATCGTGAACCCCGTATCCGTCCTCGTCACCACGCGGTAATCGTGCAAGTCCGAGTCCCACACCCAAAGCTCGTGCATGAGTATCAGTTCCTCGTCCACCTTGGGTATGTACTGGATGTTGAGGTTGAGGTTGGAGTTCACGCTCCCCTGCATGGTGGGGTTCGATGAAGTCAGCAGGATGCGCGAAAGCCCGTCCGGTTTGTTCATATCGACGGGCGATGCCGACACGTTATCCAGAATGTACTGTTTTTGCGGGTGGGAAATCAAATCATCTTCAAGTTGCGATTTGGTAGTGTAGAAGGTATGGGTTATCGCCTCCTGCCGGTCGGTGTAGGGCAAGTCCTCGCGCAGCACGCCCATACATGACGGCTCGATGCAGAACGGATATATCTCCTGCCCCTTGGGTATGAGTTTGATGAACATGGAATTGTAAACGAGGCTCCATGTAAGCGCCTGACTGAACACCTGGTCGGCGTTGCTTGACAGCCACATATCGTTCATGGCGCGGTTGAGCGGTTTTAATCTCAGGTACTCCTCCTCATTCTCGCCGCTCGGCAGGTGGATGGAGAACTTTGTCGTTTCACTTGCGAACAGGAATGCAACAAGGGTATCGATGTGCGGGAATATCTTGTTGAAATAGTTTTCGTCCTCCTCGGGCGAGCGCCCGAACAGATAAAAGTGCCGCAGTATCCCGTACTCCGTCGCGCGCTCGTCCTGCGTCGCGGTACACTTCCGAATCAGGTCGGTATAGAACGAGTCGCGTTCCTCGAGTTTTTCGGGTATTTTCATGGTTAATCCTTTCCGTCCCATGCGCCATGCACGATCGGTTTTGGTTGCGTCATCAAGTCCTTGACTTGAGCGAAGGCATTGTCCCCCTGAAGATGATTCTCTGCAAGTGTGCCCGCTATGGCGTTTTCCCCTCCGTTGAGTGCGCCCGCATACGTCTGCCCGCTCATCATCTGCCGGCGCATGTCGTCTGCCGCCTTGTCCATATTGGTATCGTACTGGAAAGCCGCCTGCCCGCCCCTGTTGTTCAGGTTTGTAACACCGGCATCGCTGGCCAAGTCGCGCACCGTCTTGTCAATGCTCCTTGTGCGCCCCGAAAGCAGGGCTGGAGCGGATAAGATTTTTTGCACCAACTCCTTACCGCAGCCGTGCGGACACTTTCCGGTGAAGGAATCGAACTTGCCGTGAACGGCACAGATGTAATCGTTTAAAGCGGGCATTATTTATTCCTCCGTCCGAACAGTTCGGCAAATGTGGGCATCGTTTCAAATTTTGCTTCAGGAACAGGCTTGACTATCGTCACGCCGCTCAAAAAATTAACATTCACGCGCATCTCCTTCACCGCCGGTTTCCAAGGCTTGTCGTAAATCGCATACCACTTCCACTGGAATTTGCGCACCCTGCCCGAATCACACAGGTACACCGCCCGGCTAAGACGCCTCGACACCTTTTCACCGAAAGTGTGCTTGTTCTTCATGAAATCCCAAAAATTCTTATTGCATCGATCTATGTTGGCCAGATAGGTTATGTCCAGTATCGCCAGAACCGTACTCGGCTTTTTCGGTATTCCATTACTCGACGGGGTGCCTCGGTATCTGGCTATACGGCGTCGTAGCTCGTCTTGCGAGTATATTGGGTACTCACTTTCCCAGCTTTGTGTTGAGCCGTCCTTTTCCAGAATGACGCGTACCTTGTGCGGGCCGTACCTGCCGCCCTTGCCGGGGCTTATGCAAATCATCGCGGCATCCCCTGACCCACTCCTATCTGCTGGAGGTACCGTTCGACAGTTCTTTCCGTCCCGCCCCCGCTCTTGCCCTCTGCATCCCTTTTCATGCAGTTTTCGCGGCTCAGTTGCATTTGCACCATGCGTATTCTCACATAATCAATCCACGTCACGGTCGCCAGTCCTGCCGCCACGATGCGATCGTCCTTGCCTCTGCCGGGCGCGCCCAGATAGCCCTCTTCCCTGATGATATTTTTCATCTCGTCGATGCAGCCGGGCGATTTCACGCGTATCATACCGCGCTCGAAGCCGTCCTTGAAGCAGTTGAACATACGCTCTTTCTCGCGCGTATTGGAAAGTGTGTGGTACGCGCTTGGTGCCCCGAACGAGTCCTGCCGCTTGTACATGAAGTTCTGTATGTTGGCCACCACGTCGAGTATCCCGCGCGAATTCCCGCCCTTCGCATTGGCCGCGACGCGCTTTAGCTGGTTCATCTCGGTCAGCACCGCCTGTCCCGGCCCGTTAATCTCAAGGTTCAGCATACAGGTGGACGCGCCGTTCATCATGTACGCTCCTGCAAGATAGCAAACAACCCAGGCAAACTGATAAGGAGAACAATCTGCCGTATTGAACTCTGCCACCTGTTCCATGCCGTCGCTATAACAACGGAACACTGATGCGCAGAATCGGTCGGCCCATTCTGAAGAACCATACGCGGGGTCTGCTCCGATAACATAATGACCCCCGTGTTGCGGAAAGTCCCATATTTTCAAATTAGCCATCTTTTCGTTGCAGCCGGTCAGTTCCGTGTCCTCGAAGTTCTGCCGCAGGACGAAGCGGAAATTGCTCACCGGAATCTTGATAGCAACCTTGTACTCGTCAGTAATGCGCGATGGATTAAAAAAATTAGTACCAGACATGACGAACGCATAATCTTCCGTCGGCGGGAAGTTTTGATACATAAGCTGTTCGTCACGCGTCTTTTCGGCAAGGTTCCATCTCCACCATGCAATCTGTTCGTCGTCCACGTCGAAATTGTACAACTTCTTTACCTGCGTCACCCACTTGCGCTCCTCGTGCGTGAGTTTGCCATCCCAGTAAACGCGGTATTCCTGCGTGCCCTTCTTCTTGCGGTATCCCTGATGCCGCCACCAACCTATGAATATCGCACGCTGCGTGGTCGCTGACTTGGCATTTTCCCACATATCAACATAATGGTTCATCCCCTCGGCCGTTGACTCGTAGATGAACAGACGGTTCGGATTGTTTTCTGCAAGAGAGGCTTCCAGTGATGCCATGCCCTCCTCGTCTCCAAACTCCGAAACCTCGGTCGCATGAAGAAAAGTGAGTGCTTGCCCTTTCCCAAGTTTACTGTTTTTTCGGGTTCCCGCAACCTGATATGAAAATCGGCTTCGGTTTTTAAGAACCAGTTGAGTTCGGTTGTGGGTGACGATCGGTACGCGCCATTCGTCGGGGAGCGACTCCATGTACATCGTGATGGTGGCGCGGAACATCTCCCTTGCTTCTTCTGTGTGCGTCACGAGAGAACCCGACATGCCCTTGTGCTTCATCGCCCAGTAAAGGTCGAGCGCGATTGAGATAGTGGTGATGCCAAGCTGCCTGCCCTTTAGTATTACGAAGTGGTGAACACCCTCCTCTATCCCCTTCGCAATCTCCTCTATCATGTAGATTTGCGTGCCGAGGAGGTTTTCCTGTGCCAGCGTTATCTGGTCGGATTCCTTCGTGTCAACCTTGAGGGAGGCCGCGAATTTCCAGAAGTTCTTGAGATTGAAACCGCTCACTTTGGTATTGGTTCGCTCATCCACTTGCTGCACAACTGCAAGAACGCGTCCATCGCGTCGTGATTTCCCTCTTCGCGCCATTCGCGCTTCAGTTTCAGCAGGAAAACAGGCTTCGCTTCCTCGTCCAGCGTATCAAAATGCTCTATCCAGTAATCAGCAAACGACTTCTGAACCTCCTCACGCCTGAAGGCGTGGGGATTCCGGTCGGAGTTATGCGGCATGGCGCAATCCTCCATCGTTCGAGGCACATTCCATGCCCAGCAAAAGGGTGTTTACGGCAGCATTTTTATCTCTGTCGTGGTTGGCTCCACAGCTACACTCCCATTGCCTCACTGAAAGCATGCTCAAACCGCTTGGCCCAGACAATGAGCCACACGAAGAGCATGTCTTTGTGGAATTGCGGGAATTGACTTCGATATATTGAGTACCGCTTTGAATGCTCTTGTAACTCAACATTGACCTAAGTTGAGCATGCCCACTGCTGGCTACGCTCTTCCCAAACTTCTTTGCTACCCCTCTGATGTTGTCCTTCGAGAAAACGATCAGGGTATTCTCTTGCACCAGACGCAACGACAGCTTGTGATTGCGGTCTTTGCGCTGGTTTTTAATGCGCTCGTGCAGCCTTGCTACCAGCTTGCGGTTGATGCCGCGCTGCGCCTGTCCTAGACGCTCTAGCGAGGATTGCAACTCTTTCGGGTGCGGCACTTTCTCGCCGTCCGAGGTTACGATCAAATCCTTGAATCCGGGGTCTATCCCGATCATACCTGAGCATGTTCTGGCAATCGGCTTGCGATACGCATCAATGAACAGGCACAGATACCAGCCGGAAGCGCGCTTGACAATGCGCCCGCACTTGATCTTACCTTCCGGTATATCCTGCTTGTGAAAACGCAATAACCCGACGCCGGGCAGCTTGACGTGGTTCCCTTCCAGCGACTTGATGGGGTCAGGGAACGGTATTGAATTTAACTTGTTGCGCATGCCTTTGAGCTTCGGCTTGCCGCCTATCTTCTTGAAGCACCGTGACCATGCTGTGTGAACCTGCTCCAGCATTCCTTGTACCGTATGGCTCGGTATGCCGATCTTCTTCCCGTGATATGCGAGGATATTATGGAAGCCCATGCCGGTGTAGAAAATACCATCCTTTGCGTCAAGCTCTATCTTGCGAACGGCGAAGTTGTGAACCGCAGTCAAAGACCATATCCAGTCATTTAGCTGCGCTTCTTTGGTTGCGCTCAATCTAAGTTTTAGCTGGCACTGGATCACAGCTTTTCCTCCTTTAGTGCGGCTTCTACTGCACGGCGGATGAATTCGCTCATCGGGATTCCAATGATCGCGCAAGCCTGCTTGACGCGCTTTAGCATCTGATCTGGAAAATAATAGTTCGTTCTCTTCATGAGGCACACATTTAAGCACATAGATAACTACATGTCAACAGCATTCAGTTACCTTGGCCCCCTCTTGTCCATCCTGATTAGTTCCGGCTTGGCACGCTTCCTGAATATATCGGTGTTTAGAACAACCTCGCCCTTCTTCCCACCATCAAAAAGTATCCCCTGATCCACCATGCGCATTACATGACGGTGCAGGGTAATCCGCGTCATACCAAGCTGTGCCGCAGCCTGCATCTGCCAACCGTGCTTCAACTCCTTGCCAGGCGCTCCAATATCAAGCAAAAACCAGATGATTCGATGCACAACAGGCTTCAGCGGGTCGCGCCACAAACATAAATCACTCACTCTCTTCCTCAACATCCGTAACACTCTCAACCATAATCCCATCGGTTATCAAATCCACCAAGTCCTTTTGCGTCGCCAAGGCAAATTGCATCGTCGTCTTTACAGCATACGACAACGCCTCAGCCTTGGATTTTGCACTTATCAAACGCTCAACACCACCAACAGTTACAACATAAATCCGTTCGCTCATCTCAGCCCCCTCGTAAAATTAACTATTTCTTTGCCAACTTCTTGTCAACCTTCAATACCGGAGCCTTTCCCTTGGACACCTCCTTCTTCGTGTCAACCTTCCTCTGGTCGTCCATGAAAGTTTCCCGCTTCTCAGCCTTCTTCATCTCACTTCTCCTTCTTCTCGTTTGACTTCTTCATCTATATTAAACCAATAATATAAAACTTGTCAATATCTTTACATCTTTACAAACCACAAAGGCACGCTACGCGCTCTTGCACCAGCACTCAAAAGTCACAGGGACGCTAACGCTCTGAACACAAAAGCCACGTCAAATACCTATTTTAATAATACCAAAACCATCAAACCACACGCCCAGTATAGAGACAACAGGTAAAACCATTTTTTTTTCTGGGAAAGTACATGAGGGCGCACCTCAATTACCAACCTCAAACCCATCTGCATCAGCACTCCGTAGAACGCTCACAACAGCGGATCGCAACACTCAACGCAAGCAGGAACACCCGGCAGACCGCCACACCGAACAGACCAGTCAAAGATATACTACGAATACATGCATAAGCATTTCTTTATGGATGAGAGGGGAGCTATAAGGGGGACGTAGTCCATCACTCACATGAAAGAGCATCTTTCGTGTATTAATTAGGCACTGACTAGCAAGAATAAGAGGTACGCGAGGGTATTAGTCTGCTAGAGAGGTGTTACGCCTAAGTAAGAACGAGCGAGAACGGGGACGGCCCGAATACTGCATCGGTTTTAAAGGAACTTGGAAGCTGAGTGTTTACTTTAGAAGTCGCTAGTGCAGCAAGTGGAGAACTTAGCGAGACTTAGCTGAGTGAGAAGAATCTAGTCAGGGTATGCTACCGCAACCCTTCGGCGCTGTCCAGCGTGGTACGAACCCCCCTTTATACGGTCGGGAGGGTGCGCCGTGGTATGATTTTTTCCTACATCTTAACGTGAATTTTGTAGGCGAAACATTGCCTTGCCCATGTGGATTGCGGTTTTTATAGTGGATGCGGTCACAGTCAATTAAACTGGAATTGCCACTGCACTGGGTCGAGAGGCCTTACCCTAGAGCCGTCAAACTATCCTTATGATCTGGTTTGCGGTGACGAGCCGCGATTGCGACTCGATTAATGATTTAATGCTTTACGGTTCAAATTAGCTTTATGTAATTTCTTGTTCTTCTCGATATTTTGAAGCTCGTAATAATGTTTTGGTGACAATGCAAACAAAAATGTTCTAGCTTCCTTTACTTCCTCTTTTGTGGATTTTTTGCTTTGAATAATCTGGATGAGCCTATTGCGTAACTCTATGGCTTTTCTTGAATTGACGAGCTTTTGTTGCTCGTCAGTAGTCATTAATTCAGACATAAAAAAACCCTTTAGGAGAAGGCCGGGCTGGCTGGCCGATTTTCTGACAGATGCCACACGAAGGCATAAAACACCGCAGAAAAACAAACAGCCCTCTTCTAAAGGGTTCGCGCTTCGTGTGTAAATGTAAGCCAGGAGCCACCCGACTTGCTGCGAATGTTGCGCCTCTTTTTTTTATTTGTCAAGTCTTTTTTTCTGGCACGCTTTTTGTTGCCCCTGTGGATAACTCATTTTTAACTCTACAGTCCTGTGGATATGTGTATTATTTGTGAATAATTATAGCTAACTATTTGTATTTTTTGTACTTGACGTATGTATAAGGAAGTGTAGAATCCTAACTGTAGCACCAGCAATAACAATTACTTAACTCTTAACTTAGAACGGAGATTATCATGGCAACAAAAGAAGACACACTGAACCAATGGGCGAATTTAACGGCTAACTTGCCGATCTTGCCAGTAATGGACGCGATACCGTACAAGAGCAAGGGAAGCTCTTACGGCGCTTGCGGAATCAGGATTGACGGCTCACCGGAATTTATCGACGCTGTTTTGTCCAGACTGAAAGACCTGGTAGACGGGGAGAACAGCAATCCACAAACGGCTCGCTATGGATAAAAACCAGCAGCCGAACAGCCAGAGTGCAGCCAGAGGATAAAGTATTTTATTTCGGAAAAAATGAAAGGGTAGGATTATGAGCCAATCAATACAGGATTATTTTGAGAGCATTATCGAACACACGGACGCACTCGACACAAGCAGCCCTATGGTAGAGAGCCGCGCCCTTGAGTATTCCGGCGCGCTTATTAAAATCAGGCAATGCGCCCGCGCAGCCATTCAGCAGATGAACCGCCCAAAGCCGCAACCACCACGCCAGCAGGCTTTACTATAATTACCTTTTGCATCATTGGAATTCTGGCCGGCGCCGCTGTCGGCCTTATTCTAATCCCTTATTTATAAGTAATTGCTAATATGAAAAAGATTATCCCAGCCGCCGAGTATCACCGCATCGACGCATTAAGCGCATCGACCATTAAGACGCTTTTACAAAAGAGCGCCGCTCATGCTCGTATGCAGCAGATCAACCCGCACGACGACCCGACGCCGCAGCAGGAGCGCGGCACCATCCGGCACGCTCTGACGCTTGGAGAGGATGACATAATCCAACTAATCGACGCGCCCGACTTCCGCACGAAGGCAGCACAGCAGGCAAGGGACGACGCCCGGCAAGCCGGCAGAATACCGGTAATAGCTGACAAGGCCGCCGAGCTTTACGCCATCGCAGCAACGGCACGGCTTCAGATTGAATCGGCGCTAAGCATTCACCTTGACACGGACGGACAGGCCGAGACTTCCCTATTCTGGAATGAGGGCGCCTTAAAATGCAAAGCGAGACCGGACTGGCTTAACAACGACAATAGCTTGATTGTCGATCTGAAATTTACCGAACTCACACAAAGCGCCTGGATTAAATCCCTTTCGTCAAATGGCTATGATGTGCAGTCCGAATGGTATAGGCGCGCTGTTCGGATGGACTTGGAGCAGGAATGCCGCTTTATTTTCGCCGTGTGCGAGACTTTGCCGCCCTATCCGGTCTATTTCGTTGAGCTAACCGGAGCGTATAGGGCAATCGCGGACGTGAAGATTGAACGCGCCCTCCAGATATGGGGAGCCTGTATCGAATCAAACATATTTCCATGCTATTCGCAGGAAATTATTGAACTCGACCCGCCAGCGTGGGAGATGGCGACCGCCGAGGAAACGGCAGAAGTAACCCACGGCTTCGACCGCGAGGCTTTCTTGTTTGGGAGGGTAAGAACATGAGTACAGTTAACGAAGAAACAAAACTATTTTTATTTAATTTGATAAATAACATAGACGATAACAACAAAGGAGAATAATAAAATGATGTTCAAAAAGGCATCAAGAGAGAACATATCCTTATGGATAAACCTAATAGGCGGGACGGGAAGCGGCAAGACCATGACCGCCATGAGACTTGCTTCAGGCATGTCAGAAGGTAAGCCCTTTGTGGTGATAGATACCGAGAACGGACGCGCCAGACACTATGCCGACCAGTTTAATTTCGACTGCGGCGACCTGCGCGAACCATTCAGCCCCGAAGCCTATACCGAGGCGATACACGCCGCAGACAAGGCCGGCTATCCTGTCATCGTGGTAGATAGCGTTTCGCATGTATGGGCCGGTGATGGTGGCGTATTGGACATGCAGGAACACGAACTTGACCGTATGGCCGGCGATGACTGGAAAAAACGCGAATCCTGCAAGATGGCCGCTTGGATTAAGCCGAAAATGGCACATAAAAAAATGGTGCAATCGTTATTGCAGGTAAGGGCGCACCTGATTCTATGCTTTCGGGCCGAGCAAAAGGTGGAGATGGTACGCGAGAACGGAAAAATTGTTATCCATGCCAAGCAATCTCTAACCGGGTTGGATGGCTGGATCCCGGTGTGCGACAAGAGCCTGCCCTTCGAGGCAACGACCAGCCTTTTATTTACCGCCGACCGTCCAGGCATCCCGCAGCCCATCAAGCTGCAAGAGCAGCACAAGGCGTTATTCCCGCTCGATCGCCAAGTAAACGAGGAGAGCGGAAAATTGATTGCTCAATGGGCGAAGGGAGGGACAGAAAAAAATGTCACTATAGCAATGCCGACCGTGCAAGAGAGCAAGGAAGGACTGGACGAATTTATAACCGCCGACCAAGCAATTTTTATCGGTGATCTGGTAGCCGCATATCCTGCAAAAAAAGATAGCCTGATTAAGCGTTACGGTTCGATTGCTAAAATTCCGGCTGACAAATATCAGGCTGCAACCGAATGGCTGAGAGGTGAGACAAAATGAAAGATGCAATTGTAGCCGCACTAATGGTCACGGCTTTTTATGCCGTTGTCGATTTGATGATTATTTATTCGATGGCAGGTTAAGCATGTTCAGGATATGGGCTATAGCCGTGCCGAATGCAACGCCGCTTTGTGGTAGTGCGATGCGTTGGCGCGTGGTGAATTGCTACCGTGACTTTTTAGGCAACAAAGACCGCGTTACGATAGTTAAAAATCTGAGAGCGAACGGCGAATATTTTGAAAAAGTGATTGCTTTCGACTCACATCGTCATATCCGTATTGGCGCATTCTGCAACATAAAAAAGGAATTGGGACTATGAAAAATTTACCTTTAATTCTGGCTGATATTCGATACGCCAGCGCGGAGGACATGCGGAAATTGTCCGAAGCCATGCGCGACAGGTGCGAGATTCTGAGCGAAACAGTGCAAGGAGACCTTATCGATACGCCAGCAGGTTGTCTTTACCGAGCAGCGATCTATTGCACCGAGGCAGCTTGCGACCTGGACAATGTTGCGTCATATCTTTCGCTTGCGATTGACAAAATGGAAGAAGTTGAATGGAGGCTACCAATATGAAATTCTTTATTTTGGAAGATGAGTTAGACGCGATGGAAGAACGCCTCGAATCAGAAGATGCTTACGAGGAAAAACGCCACGCGGCGCTGAAATATTTAGGTGACAACTGGGTATTGTCGCCCAACTATCAGGCCGATCTGCACCCTCAGCATAATGTTAGGATTACATCTTAAAAGGTCGAGTGCGAGCGCAAGGGAAAATATTGGTACTACTGGATTCCGGCATGATATGTCCTTCGTGCCTGCATCGAGCTTGCTATGTAACGAAGCCGCCAGCTCAATTTGTAAAGTGGTGTTGCAGGAAGAAGCGCGTAAGTTTCGGCACTGATGAAGAATACAAGTCGGGAAAGAATCAGGTAACGAAATGCGCCGATTACTTGGAAAAATTCGATGAAACGAAGCAGGAAGTGGTCATACCAAAGGACGCGAAAGTTGCAGCTCAAATTAAACGCATGAAGGAGATGCTGAAAAAATGAACCGACACGGATACAAGGATAAAAAATCAGTTTATTCGGCTCGGAGCAAGTATGGCGCCGTCAAGACTGACGGCGATCGAGCGATTGCAGAATGCAAAAATATACTGAAAGGCAAAAGAATAAGCAAATGAGCAAGTACAAAAACATAAAGTCAAATGGCTTCGATTCCAGAAAAGAGGAAGGCTATTACTATACCCTGATGGCGCTCAAGAATGCCTCCAATCCAAGCGAGAGGGTGGCTACAATCGACAGACAGGTGAAGTATGAGCTAATCCCCAAGCAGGACGGAGAACGAGCCGTAACCTATGTTGCCGACTTTGTTGTTACCTATTCGGATGGCAGGAAAGAAGTGATTGACGTTAAAAGCGAGATGACCAAGAAATTGCCGGTTTACATCCTGAAACGGAAGTTGATGCGCTATATCCACAATATCCAAATAAAGGAGGCATGATGAGCCGACCAAGACTTAATACTCCATGCGTTAAATGCGGCGGGACAGAGTTTTACAGCCATTATGATAAGCATGGACATCATAGGCAATGTAAATTCTGCGCGAAGATGCGAAAGATTCGTGCGGCGGAGAGACTGGAATGAAACTCGTTGACATACTGTTTTTCTTTACCGTTGCACTGTTGACATGTTTGATACTTGTCATGTGCGTGATGACACCGATAGGAGAATGAAATGGACGAACTACACCAAGCATGGGAAGAGAACACCGCCCTGCGCGCCAAAGTCGCGGAGCTTGAAGCGAACTACAAAGAGGACATGGAACAAGCATTCGGTCAGCACAACAGGCTGATGGAAGAGGCGAAGTTAGCCGCGAAGGTGGGGCATTCGTAGAGTTGAGCGGCACGCTTTAGCGTGTCCGAGTTGATTGACGGGTTAGACGGCACTTTACTACGGAGAGAGAACATGAAAACGAAAAAATGCAGATGGGCGCAAGACGATAATGGCGCATGGGAAACCGAGTGCGGGAATCTGTTTGAAGTAACCGAAGGAACGCCATACGAAAACGATATGAAGTTTTGCCCGTATTGCGGAAAAACTTTAGTCGAATTTGTGAAGGCGGATATTGACGGCTAACGTGTAGCTAAGGGGCAGGCCGCTTTTGGCCTGTCCCTCTTGAATGATGGGTTAGGAAACGGGGGATATATGGGTGACATGAGTAAATGCCCGCATGGTGGATATGTCGGATATTGCGAGGAATGCAGTCCCGGTTGGGAGATGGAATTTATCAAAGCCGACGCAATAGATATTATTTACCAGCGTGCCTATAACCGAGGCTACGATCATGGTTACGCTAAGGCTGTAGAGGACACTAAAAATACGGTCCAAGAGGAGAACGGAAAATGAGTGAAGAATTTGAAGAATGGTATAAAACTGTACAGAAAAATCCGCAGCATGGGCGCACTGGTTGTCAAGATGCTTGGGATGCTAGTGCAAAGATACTTCATATTGGTATGAAGGAAACTATTGCTTGGCAGCAAAATAAATTTGCACGGATAGAATCTGAACTCCGCGCTTCGGCCACAACGCTCGAAGCAGAAATAAAACGGTTGAAAGCCGCCCTAGTGGAGTGCGAACATCAAACGCACAGCATGAGAGTGTGGGGCGGGGAATCGTGGACATATCACCCTCCGCAGGCTGAGAAAATTGCAAAATTTGCAAGAGCCGCACTTGATGCCTAACGATTGATATACACCTATTCAGGTGTCTATACCAACAAATACACCTAGCTATGAAAGGAAAGAGCGATGAGCGGATATTGTAAGACGTGTGGTGAAACAATATGCGCGTGTGCTTCGCGGCAGTCCCGCTAGAACGTTAGGTTAGGGGTTTTTCTTACAACGGAGAGGTGAATGATGAAAACATTTCAGGACTGGTGGGACGAAAACGACCTCAAGTCACATGACGTGATAATGCGATGTGCAATAGCTGGATTGTTGTACTTGATATTTGGAGGGTGAGATGAACCAAGCGGACTATATTGTTAACTGGTTACGGAATTTTGCAGAAGAGGATGGAAAATGGTCTGGACTGACCGACCATCTTGAAACTTCAGACCATAATGCGTCGGTTGCGGCAGATATTATCGAGTTGCAACAGCACCAGATTGTGGAACTCCAAGCTAAAGTAGTAATGGAGTTTTCTCACACCGATATACCGGAATTTTCGCAGGGATTCGACCCGGCAGAAGTTTTAGATGTTGTAACGGCAGAACGTTGCGCCAGTCTGGTTGCGTCAATCACTGAACTCCGGGCAAAACTAGACAAGCTTATCGAATTCTCCGCCAAGGTAGCAAAGGAGAGCGGGAGATGAAAGCAATTGACGAGGTGAGGGCTGGTATTCGCGTTCTTGTTAGTGAGTGTATCGAGTCAAATTATGGAATTACAGTCGTGTTTCGTGCTGACAACAGCTATGTTTCGATAGCTGCGAACGCACTTCCCGATGAGATTATTAATGCAATAAACGCACTGACCCAGACTTATATACAGGAGAACGGGAAATGAAAAATTGTACGGGCTGCAAATTTGCGAAATGGAATAAAACAGATGCGGGTAGATTACATCCTTCCGGGGATGGTCAATGCGTATACGAATACAAGATACCAGCGCTCCCCGCAAGCATGTATTGGATCGGCAATCAAAGCCCGTGCGGAGGGTTTATAAACAGACGTAAAGAGCTGAAAGATCACTGCCCGTATTATGGGGCATAACGTAAAAAGGAGAACGGGAAATGAACGTTAAAAGTCAGCGTACCGGGTTGGTTTTGGGCGTGATTGCGGCTTGCACGGTTTGCGGAAAAGAATTTCAAGACTACAAGACAGCGAGAAGGCAAGCCGCTAGCCACGCCAGATCAACGGGGCATCTTGTAGCAGGAGAGGTTACCCGATACTTCGAGTATGGGAGAATTCAAGGTGCTAAAACTACAAGTAAAGGAGATTAGAATGCTAGAGCCTGATGAAGTCGACTTATTGAATATAGTGGAACTACGGAGAGAATTACGACATGCGTTACAATGGCGGACAGACAAGGTAGCAGAACTCGCCGCAATGAACGATGAAAATGATACAACGCTAAAGCCGTGCCCTTGTTGCGGAAGTAATGCGTTTTTCGATATGATCGAAGGCGACCCGCTAATTGATACCAGTGTTGGCGGATGGTTTATAGAATGCTCTAACGCGGAATGTAGAATTACCACCCAATTAAGATTCGAGGCCGGTGATGACCCGCATATTTCTCTTTCCGAGATTTGGAATAAAAGGAACGGTGATGAGGACGAATAACAAGAACGGATTTTATTCTGGAAAAATAAAAGTGGTAGGGCATGATTTAATGTGCTTCCCAGTATGCGCGCAGACTCTTGAGGCGCTATCTTGCAGTTGCTATGACCCATACGCATGGAGTGATCCTGACAAATATTGTATAGAAACAATCGGAATTGGAGAATGGCAGTTACGGAGAAATGATAAATATCGGAAGGCGCACAACGTTTGAATTAAGGGGCAGGCCGCTTTTGGCCTGTCCCGCTTGAATGAAAGGATAATCAAAATGAAGAGTATCGCTGTTGTTACGAACGAGATTGCGTTGCCGATGTTTGACGGTGAATTTTCGATGATGCCATTTGACCTGC
>Ga0302140_10002246_pt1 | contig 25147 bp, 23 predicted proteins | sample I_Bog_E1_1_FD_202095 | JGI IMG/M metagenome (GOLD analysis project Ga0302140, IMG submission 202095) | Peat permafrost microbial communities from Stordalen Mire near Abisko, Sweden - I_Bog_E1_1 | ecosystem: Environmental > Terrestrial > Soil > Wetlands > Peat | place: Sweden: Abisko, Stordalen... | reverse complement strand
GGCTTCGATCAAGTCTTCCAATGCGAACGGCGTCTGGGCCAGCTACACCTACGACGACATGGGCCGCCTCGGCACGGTGGTGGATAACCGCCTGCAAGGCCAGCAGACGACCACTTACTCTTACGACCAGGCCAGCAACCCGGCCACGGCTGCCTATCCCAACAACTCCATCAGCGATCCATCCACCTTTACCTACGACACATTGAACCGGCTCACCGCGCTGGCTTCGCCGGTGTCGAGCGATAACTACACGCTCGGCGCAACGGCAAGCTATTGCCGAAGAGCCAGGTTCTCCAAGAGGAGGTCACTGCGAGAACACCAAAGCCTAACAAGAAGATCGAACCAGAGCTTCAGCCAGCGGAGCATGAACCTGTTTTAACAGCAGCGCCACGGATTTCAATGCAAAAACTACAGCACAGAGGCAGCGAAAATGCGCTCAAAAAGCGGTCTGTTTCGGGACTAGAAGGCGGAGGTTCAATCCTCTCTTCTCGCAATCGCACAAGTATTCCTGTTCATTCTTCACCTGTAAAATCACCTGCTAAATCTCCGTCTTCGGCGTATTTTCGCGTGGTTTGGCAGTCTCCAGCGGCCTGTAAGATGTTGAAAGTACAATGTATAGAAGCCTTGACACGGAAGAGGTCGCTGGTTCGAGTCCAGTCGTGCTAATAAGATAGATATCGAATCTCTCTTCTCAATTTCGGACATTGGTGCAATATTCAGTGCTTTCCGCGTATCGCGGGTTGATTCGAGAGACCGCCCACAGGTCCATCCGCATACTTAAACGGAAAACGCAATGGATGGGTATCTCAATAAGTCAACGAAACTTAGCCGCTTAGGCAGTTCGATCACCATGTGTCCGGCTATCACCAATTTCCGGTTGAATTTGGTTGTTCGATTGCGGCCTCGGAAGAGGTCATTTCCACCTCTTCTCTTTTTCACCTCAATCGTGCACTGAAATAGAGCGTTGGCGCTTTGGCTCGAATCGAGGAAGAACCGGGAACCTCTCGTTGGCCTGGTCTGCGGCACGTTGGCGCGGGTTGGTGCATGCCAGACTGTGCATGCTGAAGCCCATAGACCTTCATCTTGCAGGAAGTGCGCATCGAACCAGTATCGGAAGTGGAGAGCACGGGCTGCACCGGATATGAGCCCTTCTCGCGATGCGTGCTCAAAAGAAGAATTGATAGCGCGCCCACCGGCCGGACTGGAAACGAAATGAATGCGGCACGAAACGCCGTAAAACTCGTTGCCGATCAATCCGCCTGAAGCTATACACTTGGGCAATATGTCAGGGAAGCCCACTGAGGACAGTGATCTGAATCGCTCCAGTGAGCGGGGCCGGGCTCTGCTGTGGATTAGCGGAGCATGGGTGCTGCCATTCCTTGGCCTGTTCTTTTGGAGCCTTTCCGGCTCTGTGATCTCCAAGACCATCGCCTGCATCGTTGCCGCGCTGGCGGCGCCGATTCCTGCGGTCCTTTATGCGCACTGGCAGCGCGGTCGTCTTATTGCTCGTACGACGAAGGCGGAAGAAGAAGCAGCGCAACTAAAGCTACAACTGGACACCGTCCGCTACCGCACGGCGCGCCTCAGGGAGGAATTGCAGGCAGCAGACCGGCAGGCGCGACTGAGCCATCAACTTACGCTTTTGGGCCAATTTACCGCCGGCTTTATGCACGAGTTTAACAACCCGCTGGCGATTGTTGCCGGCCGGATTGAGGTGCTGCTCGACGAGCGCAATGAGGACCCAGCTCTCTGCGCCGATCTGGAGCAGATGCTCAAAGAGACGCGATACATGGGCAATATTGCCCGCACACTTTTGCAAGCGCTGCGGCGTGAGCGTGGCGGAGAGATATTCGATGCCTCGGTCCCGAAGAAGGCATTGGACGACGCGCTTGAGGCGCACCTGCCTGCAGCCAAAAGCCAGGGAGTGAATACGTTGGTGGAGACTGCCGACGCGCCGCGTGTAGATGTGCCGGAGCATGTCATTGGCGAGGTCGTCCGCGGCCTGTTGAGCAATGCGCTTGATGCGCTCAAAGGGAGAGAGGACGGCATGATCTGGGTGCGCCTTGAGCCTTATCGCACGGCGGGAGCGAAAGTGGTGGCCAGGATCGAAGACAATGGGCCGGGCGTGCCGGAAAGCATCCGCGAACACCTGTTTGAGCCGTTCATCTCGCACAGCTCGGGGCGGGAACGTCTGGGACTGGGACTGTTTCTGGCGGCCAGCCTGCTGGATATGTATGATGGCCGCATCCGCTATGAAACCAGGAATGGCGGCGGCGCAAGTTTTGTGATCGAGCTGCCGCCGGCGCGATTTACACGCGGCCAGCCCTACCATTGGTTTGCCGGAGGAACGACAGATTGAGCCGCATTCTGGTCATCGACGACGAAGCCGCGCTGGGTGAGAATATCCAGCGGATGCTGCGCTTGCCCGGAACTGTGGTTGCGGTCTTCACAGACCCCGCCAAGGGGCTGGCCGAATGCCTGGCGAACCCGCCCGATCTGGTGCTGCTGGATGTGCGGATGCCGGGAATGTCTGGGGAAGAAGTCTTTGCGCGGCTGCACGAAGCACACCCAGCTCTGCCGATCGTATTCCTCACTGCCTTCGGGTCGGTGGAGAGCGCGGTACTGGCCATGCGCAACGGCGCATTCGACTACCTGCAGAAGCCCTTCAAGCGCGAAGATCTGGTTTTGGTTGTCAAGCGGGCGCTTTCGCATGTGAAGCTGGAGCGCGAAGTGGAAACGCTGAAGGGCCGCCTGGAGGCTCTTGGAGAGGCGGATTCACCCCAGACGCGCAGTCCGGCGATGCTTGACCAGGCGGAAAAGTGCCGCCGCGCCGCGGCTACCGATGCTACGGTGATGATTCTGGGCGAGAGCGGAACCGGCAAGGAGGTCATGGCCCGGTTCATGCACAATCAGAGCCGGCGCAAGGACGGGCCTTTTGTTCCGGTGGAGTGCAGCGCCATGCCGGGCTCGCTCATTGAGAGCGAATTGTTCGGCTATGAACGCGGCGCGTTTACAGGAGCCGAGCGCACCAAGAAGGGGCTCATCGAATCGGCCGACGGCGGCACGCTCTTCCTGGACGAAATCGGAGACTTGGGAGTGGAACTGCAAACGCGCCTCTTCCGCTTTGTGGAGGAGCGCGTTCTGCGGCGCCTGGGCGGATTGACGCCAGTGCGCGTGGATTGCCGCATCCTGTGCGCGACCAACCAGGATCTGGTGGCCAAGATCAAGGCCGGCAGCTTTCGCGAAGAGCTTTATTACCGGTTGAGCGTCGTCACTGTGAAGCTGCCGCCTTTGCGCGACAGGCAGGAGGATATTCCCCACCTGGCGCGTTTCTTTCTGGAGCGGTTTTCCCGGCGGTACGGCAAGAGTCTTTCAGGGTCACCCCGATTTTATGAGGCGCTTATGAGTCAGCGCTGGCCGGGGAACGTTCGCCAACTCAAGAACGTGATGGAAAGGCTGACGGCATTGCACCCCGGTGGCGTGCTGCAACCGGAAGATCTGGGAGAGGATTTTCAACCTGTTGAGGCTGCTGGAGGCCTGGCTACACTGCCTTGGAAAGATGCCAGGGATCAATACCTGGCCAGTTTTGAGAGTGCGTATGCACAGACGGTGCTTGCCCGTTGCAGCGGGAATGTAAGCGCCGCCGCGCGTGAAGCCGAAGTGGATCGGAAGACCTTTTACGCTCTGCTCAAACGGGATCGAGAGCAGCAGGTTGAGGAATCGATTCCCCAGGATGGTTCGGGATGCGGGGAATGAAATCCCCAGATGGCGAGGAGTTCAAGCTGCAAGTCATTGATTTCGCACAATCTTAACTTTGGCTCCCATCGTGCTTAAAAAGAGGTCAGGAGCTCCCTCATATGAAACTCTGGACCTCAGGCGTAAAGGCAATTCTGGTAACGCTCGGCTTCATCCTGCTGATGCCCCAGCCAGGGCACGCCATTCCGGCATTTGCCCGTAAGTATGGCGTCAAATGTTACACCTGTCACACCGTTCCACCGGCGTTGAACAAGAACGGCTACATGTTCAAGCGCCTCGGCTACCGCATGCCACCGGACGAGATGGACGGGACCAAGCCGGCCCCGAAGATTACGGAGTTGGACAAGGACATCAAGTTCAGCATCACCAACTCGCTGGCATTGATCCTGCAGGCAAGCGTTACCGACGACAAAACCATCACGGAGACTGGAACCACGCCGCCGACGGCCACCACGACCGATTCCAGCTTCAACCTGGACGAAGCCGCGCTGTTTATAGCAGGAGCTGTACCCGAGACAGGCTTCTCCTACTTTGGCCACTATGAGCTGTACCAAGACGGCAATACGGATTTGGAGCAAGGCTTCGGCGTCTACACGCGCGGCCGCGCCAATAACAGCTATTTCATCAAGGCCGGTGAAATACACATGCAGGAGGGCGAAGGAACGCGTGCAGCCATGTTCTACAACCTCTTTCCCGACCCAGCGTACACGCTGACCAATGTTGACCCCATCAGCTTCTCCCTCGATCAGCATCCGGTGGGCATTGACGTTGGTTACACACACGCCTCGAACTACTTCAAAAATGTCTTCGCGGTCTCGGCCAAGGTGACCAACGGGCTGAACGCCGACGGCAGCGAGATACTCGCCAACTCCACAAAGAACTCCAAGGATGTGTGGGCCGATGCGGATTACTGGTTCGGTCCCGATGGCGGCGTAACTGTGATGTTTTACCGCGGCTCAAAGGATCAGATACAAAATGCGGGCGCGGACAATCAGTTCACCTATCGCCCCACCTTCTACCGAACCGGCGTCTTCGGCAATTATCTGTTCGCTGACAAGTTGGATCTGCTCGGCGGTTTCATCCATAGCAACGACGACTGGCGGTGGATGCAGACTGGGCCGCTCTCGCACTATACCGCGAATACCTACCGCGGAGAGGCGGACTACTACTTCAAGCCGGGCACGGTCATCATGGCGCGCCTGGACCGCGGAACCTCAACCATCGATCCTCAACCGACGATGCATACGCGAGCCTGGGGCATCGGCGGCGAACGCGCGCTCACTACGTTGGGCAACGTCGTGCTCCGCGCCTCCTATAACCAGGAACACGATGGCGACCCGGTAGCCCTCGTAGGCACAACCGACAAACTGTTCAAGCTGGACATCCGGTACATGTGGTAAGGAGAGACTCAAATGAACAATGCAATTCGTATAATCACCATCGCCTGTTTATCGATCCCTTTGTTTCTGGCTGCACAGAGCGGCAGTAACGTAACGCTCCCCCAGGATAAAGGACCCGACAAGATCAATGTCTCAGCCTATCCGCCGGACCAGCAGAAGGGCTACAAGGTGTTTACCGACAAGTGCGCCAAGTGCCACACCATCGCGCGCCCCATCAACACCGCAATGAGCAAGGATGAGTGGAGCCGCTATGTGAAGCGCATGATGCACAAGCCTAACTCGGGCATCAGCGACACGCAGGGAAAGACGATCTTCGAGTTTCTCGCCTACGATCAGGAGACGCGCAAAGACAAGAATCCGTCCGCGTTCTTCAAGTCCCTGAGCGACGAAGAAATTGAGAAGTTGAAGGCTCAGCAGCACTAGAGCGCCCGTTCACCGCTCCGATGCCTTGTCTTCACTCTGCAAGGCATCGGAGCCATCCGCCCCGGCGTGCAAAACAGGCCTGTTCGCTAGGGCATTTTCTTAACCAGGCAGCGGCTCGCGGCGATAATCCACGGGCGCTGTTCCTGAGCAAATCGCGGCACATGGGGAATGCATGAGCTATTCCATCACGGTTCCGGATCAGGAGTATTTTGACAAGAATATTCCCTGCCGCGCTGCATGTCCCATTCATACCGAATGCGGCCGATACGTCCAGGCCATTGGAATCTCAAAAGACGAGGAAGCGTATCTGCTGGCCCGCGCGCCGAATCCATTTGCGTATGTGCTGGGGAGAATTTGCGCGCACCCCTGCGAAGACAATTGCCGGCGCGGCAAGATTGACGAGCCCATCGCCATCTGCGCGCTCAAGCGCTACGCCACCGACCGCCATAACCTCGGAACCGGACACGACCCGGCGCGAAAGAAGCTGCCGCCTCCCGTGAAACGCGGGAAGCGCATTGCAATTGTTGGAGCAGGAGTTTGCGGACTTACCTGCGCTCACGACCTGGCTCTGTTGGGCTACACGGTTGAAGTCTTCGAGTCTGCTCCGGTCCCCGGCGGAATGCTCTATCTAGGAATTCCGCAGTTTCGCCTTCCCAGAGAAATCATCAAGATGGAAGTCGATAACATCCTGGCCATGGGAGTTACGCTGCACACCCGCGTGACACTGGGCCGCGACATCTCTTTCTCCGATCTGCGGTCGAAGTTCGATGCGGTTCTGCTGGCCACAGGACTGAATAAGGGTCGCGAATTAAATATTCCAGGCGCGCACCTTTCTGGCGTCTACAACGGCATCGATTTTCTGATCAACGTAAACCTGGGATTCGAGATCGAGCTGGGCAAAAGGGTTGTCGTGGTAGGCGGCGGCAATGTAGCCATTGACGTGGCCCGCGCCGCTGTCCGTTTGGTTCAAGAATCAATCAGTTTTCCCGATGCAGAGCAAAATGAAGATGCCAAGGGCCTTCAGCCGGCCTTCGATGCGGCCCGCATGGCGCTGCGCTCAGGTGCGGAAGAGGTGGAGTTAGTCAGCCTGGAATCGCGTGCGCAGATGCCCGCCTGGAAAGGTGAAGTGGATGAGGCCGAGCACGAAGGCATTGCGGTGGAAAACGGATGGGGTCCCAAGGAGATAGTCGGCGAGAACGGCATTGTCACCGGCCTGAAGGTTCGCCGCTGCCTCACGGTCTTCGACGAGAATGGCCGCTTCAATCCCGCTTTCAGCGACGAAGAAAAGATCATTCCCTGCGACAGCGTGATCCTGGCCATCGGCCAGCAAGCCGACCTTTCGTTTCTGAGCGGCGAAGAGGGCGTGCAGGTGACACCGCGCGGAATTCTCAAGATCGACGAGAACCTGATGACGACTGCCCCCGGCGTCTTTGCGGGCGGCGATGTAGCCTTCGGCCCTCGCATCCTGGTGGAGGCCGTCGCCAACGGACACAAGGCGGCGCGATCGATTCACGTCTATCTCAGCGGCAAGACAAAGAAGACAGTGCTTAGCCGATTCCGCATTCTGCCCAACTGGGAGATGCCGCACGGCTTTCTTTCGACACCGCGGCAGAAGATGCCGGTGCTGGCGGCCAACCGGCGTATCGGGATCGCCGAGGTCGAGCTTGGCTTCGACGAGGAGCAGGGCCGCGCCGAAGGGTTGCGCTGCCTCAACTGCCAGGTGAATACCATCTTCGATGGATCGAAGTGCATCCTCTGCGCCGGCTGCGTGGATGTTTGTCCTGAAAACTGCCTGCGCTTGGTGGACCTTGTGCAGGTGAGCGGCGATGCTCGCTACGACGCGCTCATTCAAAATCGCTACGGGGTGCCTGCTGATGAACTGAAGGCTGGACAGGCGGGGGCCATTATCAAGAACGAAGAAAAGTGCATCCGCTGCGGTCTTTGCGCCGCGCGATGCCCAACTGGAGCCATCACGATGGAAGCCCTGGAACAGCAGGAGCGGGAAGTTTTTGAGTAGGAGAGCAGGGGCATGAATCGAAGAGCATTTTTCAAGTTAAGCTGGGGATCCATCGGTGTTGCAGCTCTCGTTTCCGCGGTCGGTGTAAGTCTTGCCGCCGTGGTTCGATTTTTGATGCCGAGCGTCTTTTATGAGCCGCCGCAGTCATTCAAGATCGGCAGCCCTGCGGACTTTCCCTTTGGCCCTCCGACCTTTCTCGTCGAGGAAAAGATATTCGTCTTCCGCGACCGGGACAAGGGATTCGCCGTGGCCAGCGCTGTTTGCACGCACCTGGGATGTACGGTGGCCCACTTCTCCAGCGATCAACGTTTTCATTGCCCCTGCCATGGCAGCGTATTCGGAGCCGATGGCGCAGTTCAGCATGGTCCCGCGCCCCGTGCGCTGGATTGGTTTGAAGTAACGCAGGCTCGCGATGGGCAGCTTAGCGTGGACAAAGACAAGGTAGTGCCACCGACTTATCGCCTGATGGTGTAACCATGAATCTGATTCGCGAAATCTGGCAATCGATCGTGCGGCGTGATCCGCTCTCCACCGACAAGGGAAAGTCAGAGCTTGTCTTTCTCAACGTGTGGCTGCATATCCACCCGGCCAAGGTCAAGAAAGAGAATCTCAGATTCAAGCACTCTTTTTATCTGGGTTTTATTACCTTCTTTCTCTTTCTCATCCTTGTCACTACGGGCATAGCTCTCATGTGCTACTACCGGCCCTTCCCGCCGCAGGCATATCAGGACATGAAGGATCTCCAGTATGTCGTCTTTATGGGGACTTTTCTCCGGGCCATGCATCGCTGGGCGGCGCACGGCATGGTGGTCTGCGTCTTCCTGCACATGTGCCGGGTTTTCTACACCGGCTCCTATAAGAAGCCGCGGCAGTTTAACTGGGTGGTCGGCGTACTCCTGCTTCTTCTGACTCTGGGGCTGTCTTTCACGGGCTATCTGCTGCCCTGGGATCAGTTAGCTTTTTGGGCTATCACAGTAGGAACCAACATCGGGAGTTATGCGCCGCTGGTCGGCGGGCAGGTGCGTGAACTTCTGCTGGGAGGCCATAGCGTTGGAGAGGCTGCGCTACTGCGCTTCTACGTGTTGCATGTAGCTGTACTGCCTTCGCTCATGATCCTGCTTACCATCGTTCATTTCTGGCGGGTGCGCAAAGATGGCGGGCTCTCGCGGCCCGTCTGGAAGCTCAAGCCGCAGAAGACCGAAGCTCTTGTCACCATTGGCGCGCCCGCGGAGGTTGCGGCCATGCAAGCTACAGCGGCATCCAGCTCCAAGACTTATGGACTGATGGAAGTTGTAACCGGCAAGCCGATTTTTGAAACAGTAACTCCCGAGGAGGAAGAAGATACCGTCTTCTCCTATCCTTACGCTTTTGTTCGCGAGGCAGTCGCATTGATGGCGACAGTAACCACCATCATGACGATCTCACTGTTTTTCCACGCGCCGCTCGAAGAACTTGCCAACCCCGCAAAGACCCCGAATCCCGCCAAGGCGCCATGGTACTTTCTGGGCTTGCAGGAGTTAGTCAGCCATTCCGCCTTCTTGGGTGGCGTGGTGGCTCCAGCGCTAATGGTGCTGGCTCTGCTTGCAATCCCTTATCTCGACCGAAACCCAAGCCGCCGGCCTGTCGACCGCAAGCTGATTCTCTGGCTCTTCGCTTTCTTTGTCGCGGTCAATCTCGTTTTGATTGTTGTGGGAACTTTCTTTCGCGGACCAGGCTGGGCTCTTGTTCCGCCATGGGTACATGTTGTTGGGGGGGCTGAGTAATGGAACGGAGACTACAGCAGATCTTTTTTGCGCTCAGTCTTCTTGCGCTGGCTTTGATTGTGGCCGCGGCATGGCAGGCTAACACCCCGTCCTGGAAAACCTATCAAAGAAGCTTTTTGCAACTTGAGGCGCAGGGCGAACCGAATGAGGTGGCGAAGGCCGCTGTACTTGCCACCCCGCCTGAGATCCATCAGGTCATGCTCACCGGCTTGCAACGTGTGGACCGCTGCACCACGTGCCATCTTGGTGTGGAAGACCCCACCATGAAGAATGCGCCTGAGCCATTCCGCTATCACGCGAATCTAGCGCCGCATATTCCCTCGAAATTCGGATGCACCATCTGCCACGGCGGCCAGGGCTTAGCCACCGACAAGGAAAGCGCGCACGGCAAGGTTGATTTTTGGCCAAATCCGCTGCTGACCAACGACTACATCCGTGCCTCCTGCGGCCGCTGCCACAAGGAAGGCGAGGTGCCTGGCGTGCCGGAACTGACCGCGGGACGGCATCTATTTGAAACTCAGGGTTGCCGCGGCTGCCACAAGCTAAACGGCGTGGGCGGCAGCATCGGCCCCGATCTCACCGCAGAAGGTGCAAACCGGCGCGCACCGGAATGGCTTGAGCGCCATTTTCTTACACCCAATGCGGTCTCTGCCGGATCGGCGATGCCTAACTTCCACTTCACCAAAGATGAGGCGCGCGAACTCACCTATTACATGCTTTCACTCACCAATGAAGACATGGGTAGTTACTATTCAAGCGTGCGTCTGATTCCAGGTCCGGAATACGGGCGCCAGCTCTTTGTCGAAAAGAACTGCATTGCGTGTCATAGCGTTGGAGGTGTCGGCGCAAAAACCGGTCCAGACCTGCTCGGCGTAACCACGCGGCACTCAACTGAGTGGTTAGACGAACAGTTGGTGAATCCCGAACTCGTCTATCCCGGCAGTTCGATGCCTGAGTATGATCTTGAGACCAATGCGCGCAAGGCGCTTCTCGCTTACCTCGCAACTGCCACTCCTGACGATATGCAGTTGATCCTGTCTCGCAAGACGCGCGCATGGACGCCAGAGGACGTAGCGATCGAAGCCGGCAAGCAGAACTTTGCGCGCTTCGGTTGCGTAGGGTGCCATGGGACTGAGTTGCAGGGTGGTGTGGCCAATCCCAACGCACAAGGTGGCGAGGTGCCTTCGCTGCTGCATGTCTCCGATGACTACACCAAAGATGAAGTGATCGCCATTATTCGCAATGGCAGGGCGCCTCCATTGGAGAACACGGCCGGGCCGACTCCGCCGCTCTACATGCCTTCATGGAAAGCGGTTTTGAGCGAAGAAGACATCAACCGGATCGCAGACTATCTCTGGTCGAAGCAGGAGAAGAAGAAAGATGCCTGGTAGTGCGTGGAGAGCCTTCGCGGCTCCATGGATCTTGGGGTAGTTGCAACAGCCACGGACGCTCAGGCGCCGGGGGCTCGAAATGGCGACGACGCGCGAGTACCGAAAGCCAGTCACTACCCCGCGCCGGCGAATCCCAAGGCGCCACCCAAGGACCAAGCCGAGGTTTCCATCAGATCGAAAAGAAGATCCCCTCATATACCCAATCCTTGAGAAATCGAACACGCGATACGTTTTGCGATACGCCGAAAGAGGGGGTTGTGCGTGCCTACAAGGACTTAGATTGCCATCGGGGTATTGTAAGTTGTTGAATTGCTTAACTTCGGAACCTTGACACGGAAGAGGTCGCTGGTTCGAGTCCAGTCGTGCTCAGTAGCTTAGAAGTATCTCCTTCCTTCCGCTTTGTCGCATTCTTGTCGCAAACTCCCAGACCGCCCCACGAGCAGCAGTTGAAGCCGCTCCTTCTCCGCCCGAAGAGTAAGAGCGCTCCTGAGGGAATGTTCCACTGTTTTGCATTGCCACAGCTTTGCGAGATTCCTCACGGTTGGTCTGAACCTCCGCTAGCGGCGTCGGCTCCGTTCCCGGCGTGGCGGCGCCGCTCAACTCGCCTTGAATTGAGTTGATCGTTGAGGGGACACCGCTTTCGAGCGACTGCATATAGACATCCGCGGTTGTGGCTAACACCCTCGTAGGTCGTGATGAAGCGAAGGTACTGTGGCTCACTGAAGATTTGCTGAAGAGCGGGTGCCACCCGCGGCTCCCATCCATTTTTCCCAGACGCAGGCTTTCCCAGTTGCTGACAATACCGACTCGAATACCGGGCGACTTCACAGCGAATTGTTTATAGCGTCGAGGGGCATTTTCATTAAATCTTCAGCACGCTCGCCTAACCTCGGTACAGATCAGGAAACACCTGCCGGTTCCTCAGCGCTGACTACTAGGCGACCATTGGCTCTTTTCGACGGGCTAGGACGCAGGCTGCCACCAGGGCAGCCGCGAAGGCCGCCCCTGCACCCACGGCGAGCGCCCAGCGAGGGCCGAAGCGATTGGCAACCCAACCGACGACCGGTGCGCCAATCGGTGTTCCTCCGAGTGCGATGGCAACCCGCAGAGCCATCACCCTGCCCCGCATCGCAGGTCCTGTCGAGAGTTGCATGATGCTATTCGTGCCGTTGGTGAGGGTCAGGGCGGCGGCGCCGATGATCGTGAGAGTGGCCGCAAACCACCAGTATCCAGGCGCGAGCGCGGCCAGGCTACAGCCAAGGCCGAAAACACCGGCACCGGCCAACAAGGACGACAAGCTGGGTCTCATCCGGCTGGCAGCGAACAACGAGCCTGCAAGAGTGCCCACGGCCATGAGAGAAGAGAGCAGGCCGAATCCTCGCGCATCGGTGTGGAATACATTCACGGCCATGGTTGAAATAAAAATTGGAAAGTTGAAACCAAACGTTCCGATCAGAAACAACATGAGCAGGATCGCCACGAGGTCCGGCCGGTTCCGAATATAGCGAAGGCCCTCGAGAAATCCACCGGAAGTGCGGTGGGCTCTGGGGTTGGCGCGCAGTTCCGAGCGACGGAAGAAAGACATCGAGATGAGTACCGCGGCAAAGGATAGCCCATTGAGAAGAAACGCCCATCCGATACCAACACCCGCGATCAGCAAACCGGCAACGGCGGGGCCAATCATCTGCGCGGAATTAAAGGACATTGAGTTCAATGCGACGGCATTGGGGAGATCGTCATCGCCGACCATCTCGGCTACAAAGGTCTGTCGGACGGGGGCATCCAATGCCAGGGCAGAGCCAGACAGGAAGGCCAGCACATACACATGCCAGAGCTGGACGACGCCAGCGATGGTGAGAACTCCCAGGATGAGCGCAAGAATGCCCATAGCCGCCTGAGTTGCCATCAGCAACTTGCGTTGATCGAGGCGGTCGGCGGCAGATCCTGTCCAAGGCAGCAGCAGAAGGAGCGGGGCGAACTGAAGGCCGATGACAATGCCAAGCGCCGACGCATCGTGATGGGTCAGATGCGTCAAGACAAGCCAGTCCTGCGCGATGCGTTGCATCCAGGTGCCGACGTTCGACACCAGAGCGCCGGCGGTCCATAAGCGGAAATTGAAACTTCTCAGGGAGCGAAAGGTGCCCGCTGCCGGGTTGATCATGAGCGCTGGGGTGTGTTGCCCCCATGAAACTGGCCGAAGTGACGCGCCGTCGGGATGCTGATGAGCAGTGAACCCAGGCCGAATGCGAGGATATGGCATGTTGTCCGCGGATCGAAAGCACCAACACGCGCGAGGAGCAGATAGGCGACAACTGCGTTGAAGAATCCCCATACAACGTTGACCGTCGAAGAGGACAGCCCCTTACCGGGCGGGTTAGCAAAGGGACTTTGAAAGGCGCGTCCTTGCAGGCCGGAGACGAAGTGCGGGATGGCGTTTGCGGCAAAAGCGCCACCAAAGAAGTACGACACAAGCCAAAGCCAATTCATGATGCAGAGCTCCTTTTTTCAAGCAGCGAAATGATTTCCTGTGCGGACCCTGTCTCGCCGAGACGAGGGAAGACGTTCTTGATGCTGTACCGGTGCGCCTCTTCGCGGATATCGGTCATTGCATCGAGTGCCAGGGTCACATTGAACCCCTGCTCGTATGCTTGGCGGGCCGTTGCCTCAACGCCGACGGATGTCGCTACACCAGCCACAACAACCTGGGTAACGCCTCGCGATTTGAGCTGGGCTTCAAGATTCGTTGTTGCGAATGCGCCCCAGCCACGCTTGGTGACGGCAATATCACTTGGTTGCCGATCCAACTCCGGCAGAAGGTCGGCCCATCCGTCGGCAAAGGTCTGGTTCGCTCGCGGTCCCTGCTCCGTTCGGCCTGGTGCGCGGCCCGCCACGTTGACCAGCACAACTGGAAGGTTCTTCGCGCGGAAAGCATCGATCAGCGCTCGCGTCCGGCCAGCGATTTCTACGATGGGATGAATGAAGTTCCCGCTGACGATGCCTTTCTGCAGGTCAATGACGATCAGTGCTGTATTCGGATCAAGAGTAGTAAGCGGCATGGGGTTCTATTCCTCGAATTAACACAGTTAAGACGCGGTGCGAAGTGGATTTAATCCTCAACAAGACGCGTAAGGAGTTTGAGTGCTTCCTGAAGTTTCACCTGCTCATGAACAGAGAGCTTCTGAGAGATGGTCGTGGCGATCCAGTCTTGCCTGGCGGCCCTGCCTTCCTGAAGCCACTTCAGGCATTTGGGCGTTAGAGACATCAGCGTTTGCCGCCCGTCGCTCGGGTCAGGTGCGCCATGGATGAGGCCGCGCTCTTGCAACGGCGCCACGATAGCGCTCATGGACTGCGGGCGCATGCCTTCGGCTCGTGCCAAGCTTGAAACTGTGGCCGCACCGTCCTTCTCGAGTCGAAGAACAACGGAGGACTGCGATGGTTTCAGGTCGTTGCCGCCCCCATGCTCGCGCACACGCAGCTTGAGCTTGCGGAATACTGTACGCATCTCGGCGGCCAGTGTTCGAGTGAGTCCGGATTGAATAGAAGACTTTCGATTGTTCACATGATTAGTATTCCATGTATACAGGTAGACTGTAAAGGTTGTCTGTATATATGCACCGCTGGTCACCTGTGGAGCTCTCACGCGCACGACCGCTCTGAGATGCTCTATTTCTCGTTGAAAACAGCAAATCTCTAATGCGCTTAGCAAGAGCAGATAGATCCTCGAAAGTAGCCAGGGGTGGCCATCTCTCCACTAGCTGAGTACCGCAGGCTTCAATACTTCCTCGCACCATTGGCGGAAGCTGGTTGGGCTGGTGGACTGCGGGGTGCGCGGCTCCATGTTGTCGAGGCCCTCGTTCTTGGCCACCATCAAATCGAGCATGGCCTGCGCCATTGCCTCGGACATCCTGAATCCGGTCATCCTGGTCATCCATTCCTCTTGATTGAGTCGCTCTCGATTCTATTTCCGCAGGCGGCACGGCGTGGTGCTTGTGCTTTGGGTTGAACTTAATTCCTATGCCTTCTCAAGGAGTTCGGTACCGTACTTTGGGGCAATCGCCCTTACCTTCTTCAGGAATTCAACCATCTGCTCCCCTTCGGGCATGGGAGCCGCAGTTGTGCGCGTCGCCACGGGCACACCGACTTCGAGGAAGAATTCATCGTTCCCGGCAGGGGAGCAGATGCAGATCATTCGGACTGGTTTGGAGGATGCGTTGTGGAACTGGTGCGGAGCGTTAGACGGAACATTGACCGTATCGCCCGCACGCACTGTGGACTTCTGGCCCCGGAATGTTACTTGCATTTCACCGTCGAGCAAGATGAATGTCTCTTCGAAATCGTGACGATGTGGAGGTGGCCCGCCCCCTGGCGGCACGTGCATGTCGATCACACAGAATCGACCGTTGGTGTCCTTTCCGGCGACGGTGATGGTATACGTGTCTCCGACCAGACTGATGTGCGGAGCTGTTTCGGCGTCTGCCTGAGTGAACCCCAATGCGCGAGTGAGATCGTCGGGAGGCAGAATTGGGTCTGTGCTTGTCATTTCAGCCATGTGATTTCTCCTTGGATTTGCAAATGGCGTTGCCCTTGAGGAAAAGTCCGAAGATGACTACATTGGCCCCATTGGACTACAACCTCGGCTAAATTAAGCAAGGATACAACAATGTACCAAAACGCCATGAATCTCCCCAGCACCCGAGCGATGGCGCTTGCGGCTGGCTGATGAGCATCATCCGGAAGTTTATCGAGCGTTGGATGAATGAACGCGGCGATGGCCAGCTCGCATCCGATCATCAATCCCGCGACCATAATTGCAGCGGCATTCAGGACTTCCATCATGAATTTCTCCATAAACATAGACTTGTCTTTGCAATTTACTGGTTGAAGCATCCCTCATATGGCATGGATAAGAAAGAGCCCGACGACAAGCATCACTGCGCAGGTTCACAAGAACCAGGCGATTTCCGCGCAGTCAGAAAGAGCGCGTGAGGGTGCTCGTCGAGCTCTTCACTTTCCCAAGATGAAACGTCACAGGGGGTGAAGGCCTGATGAATGTAATGGGCGCGTCCTCGTTGTTTATGAACGAGGATAGACGAACACTCACCGATGCGCTTTTGGGCACTAAGCCGCTCAGCATCTTCGCTTGATCCGTAATCGCCAAGGAGCGTTTCCACGACGGTATCCTGAAAATGTAAGATTCGGTGACTCCCGACCTTCAGAACCGTGAAGTCAACTATCGTGGCGTGAACGTATCGAAGGAGTTCTGTATCCCTCGTGGGCAAGATGCTCTCCCATCTGCGCGTACATGGTTTCATCTTGTGGCTGCCATGTAGCCAGACCATCGACATAGCGGTTGTACATGCAGAAGGCGGCCGCGATAAGCACCGTATCGTGGATCTCTAAGTCTGTTGCTCCCTGTTCGCGTGCGGCATCCACGGCCGAGCGGGTTACATTCTTGCCACCGCTCTGCACCAGACCAGCGATAACAAGCAGGCGCTTCAACTTCTCCGAGATCGGAGCTTGCTGAAAATCTACATAAACTTGCTTTACCGTCTCAATGCCGCCAAGATGACATGCTGCCGCCGCTCCGTGGCTTGTTTGGCAGAAGTAGCAATCATTGAGCGAAGAGACATATGTCGCAATCAGTTCCCGTTCGCCTGGAGAAAGGCTGTTGGGTTCGTGCAGCAGAATGTGAGCCAACTCGCGCATAGGCGTGGCCGTCTCAGGGCGAAAAGCAAATGCGGAACTGATCCCTGGCAGTTGTTCAGGCAGTGCAATGTGCGGCATCTATGAGCTCCTTGATCTTCTGGTTTGTTGCTGAATGCCACAGGAGTGCTAAGCGTGGCTCGTCTGCGGCAGATATTCCTGGCTCATGGTGATGTAGCCCTCTTTGGCGGTCTTCTTGCCGCGTTGTCGATAGAGTTCCTCGTCGTGCGGTTGCCAGGTGTCCAATCCGTCCACATAGCGGTTATACATGCAGAAAGCAGCGGCCATCAACACGGTATCGTGAATCTCAACGTCTGTCGCGCCGACTTTCCGAGCGGCATCAACATCGGCCGTGGTGACGTACTTTCCACCTTTTTGGACCTTCCCTGCAATAACCAGCAGTGCCTTGAGCTTGTCGGAAATTCCCGCACTCCAGAAGTCGTTCTTTACGCACTTGACAAGCGCCTCGTCTCCATTCAGGTGCGCCGCAGCAATGGCGCCATGAACTGTCTGGCAAAAATAACAATCATTCTGCGATGAGACATAGGGAGCAATCAGCTCGCGTTCGCCAGGTGTGAGAGAGTTAGGTGCGTGGAGTAATACTTCAGCCAACTCATTAAGCGGCTTTGCAGTCTCCGGGCGAAAAGCCATGGCTGCGCGTATGCCTTGCAGTCCTTCAGGAAGATTGATATGGGGCATCGGATCAACTAGCTCCCTTCATTGGGGATCGGCGCGGCGATTTGGCGCGCAGTTAGAAATTGATGGAGGGGCAGGCCGCAGAGAACAATGGCAATGCCCATGAGTGCCGGCAGCGGGTTGTGCACCAGAATCAGAAAGCTAATGGCAATCGAAAGCGCGATGAAGATGATCGGCGCTGCCGGGAACCACCATGCGCGCACCGGCTCCTCGATACGGAACAAGGAGGAGGCAGCGAGCGCTAGAAACAGTACTGCCGAAAAGATGATGTATGCAAGAACGCGGTCAAAGGCCCCGAGAAGGAGCACCCCTAGCGATAAACCGGTCTGTAAGAGAATGGCATTGGCCGGCGTGCCGAAATAGGGATGCATCTTCCCAAACGAAGGAAAGAAGGCGCCCGTCCTCGCCATCGCAAAGGTAACCCGCGGTGAGGCCATCGTCAACGCCGCCAAGCCACCGAAGACACAAATCAGCACGCAGATTGAAAGGACTCTTGCCCCTGCTGTTCCAAAAAGAGCTTCTCCAAACTGCGCCACAAATGCTGTGTTCGAAGTGAGACTCTCAATCGGCAGGACGGCAAGAAAAGCCGCACTGATCAGAAGATAAATCAGCGTGACTAGCGCGACTCCGCCAAGAAATGCGAGCGGCAATGTGCGGCGAGGGTTGCGGACTTCGCCGGCAATCTTGCTTGCTTCCCACCATCCTCCAAAGCTGAAAAAGGCGCTGACAATCGCTCCAGCAATCGCAGGTATCAGTCCCTCCGAGCCGGGGCGCCGCTGAGCCAGAGGAATCAGGTTGCTCAGGTGCGCGTGTCCGGAAACAACAGCCCAACCCACCAAGGCAAATAAGATCACCAGCTTAAAGATGTTGATAAACGTCATCAGCGAACCGCTCAAACGGGTTCCGACGAAGTTGATGACGCCGAATATGCAAAGGATCGTTGCCGGAACAAACGCTATGCTTCGTTGATCGAGTGGAAGCACCTGGGCCACGTAGGCCGTAGCTCCGACGGCCAGCGCGGCTGCCACGCCGGGGTACATCACGATAGAGCTCATCCAACCGTAAAGAAATGCGACCCGGTCTCCGTAACCAGCGCGCAGGTAGACATACTCTCCGCCGGATTCAGGGAAGCGAATAGCAAGCTCCGAGTAGCACAATGCTCCGCACATCGCCATCACCGCCATGACCAGCCACACCATCCCGAGCAGCAGCGGAGAGCCGAGTGACTTGGCCATGGTGGCGGGAGTCAGAAAAATGCCGAGCGCAATGGACTCACCCACAACGATGGCAATCGCTGCGGTAAGGCCAAACTGCCTGCGTTGAAGAGAAGCCGGGGAAGGCATAACGCACACTCTATCACCAATAGAACACAGTAGGCCATGAATGACAGCCTGACAAAGGTGGAGAAAACACTCCATCGAAGGATGGAGGACGGATTGTGAATCCATCTGTAACATTCGATACGGCCAAGCTTCCCCTTGGCCAGCCACGATCATCAATTTTGCAAGCCATTTCGGCCGTTTCGCGCGGCCCTTACCGGAGGTTTCATCCATGCGCAAGCTAGCGCCCGCCTTTTGTCTGCTTATGATCTGCATTGCCGTGGCGATGCAGGCGCAGATACCCATGTCAACTGTGTCCGGCATTGTGAAGGACTCACAGGGCGCCCTCATTGAAGGCGCGACCGTGTCGCTCACGAGTGCTTCGCAAGGAACCTCGCACGAAAGTGTCTCAAATTCCAACGGTACCTACACAATTCCAGACTTGACGCCCGGCGAGTACAGAGCCGCAATAAGCTCGAAAGGTTTTGCCACCGTACAGGTCGCAAAAATCCTTCTTGAGGCCGGCCGTACCTTCACATTCGATACCACACTGACGCCCGCCGCCCAAATGACGACTGTGAGTGTCACCGCATCCACCCAGACAGTCGATCTGGAGCAATCGATGCTCCAGGGGCAGATCACGGAAAGCACCATCGAGAGTATTCCGCTGAACGGCCGCAATTTTCTCGAGCTGGCCTATCTCATTCCCGGAAATCGCCCGGCTCCCACATTCGATCCGACCAAGACAAACACACTTGAGATCAGCTCGGCCGGCGGTTTTGGCCGTGGCGGCAACATCACCGTAGACGGCGGCGACAACAACGATGAGGTTGTCGGTGGAACGCTCGCCAACTTCCCTGAGGACTCAGTGCAGGAATTCCAGATAGCCACAGGCCGGTTCACTGCGGAAGTGGGCCGCTCCGGCAACAGTATTGTCAATATCGTTACCAAGACCGGAACGAATCGCTACCACGGATCAATCTTTCTCTTCGAACGCAATCGCAATCTGCAAGCCTTGCCCGCCACCTTCAATCGCAACCTTCCCACTCCGCCCTTTGATCGTGAGCAGTACGGCGCTTCGGTTGGTGGTCCACTGAAGAAGGACAAGGCGTGGTGGTTTACGTCGGTGGAATATCGAGACCAGAATGCTTCGATCCAAACCGGCACGCGCGACTTTGCAACGGACACGATTCTAAATTCAGCCGCGGCCGCGCCGCTGCGCGATGCGCTTTGGTCCACGCGTTTTGACACGCAGTTGAGCAAGCATAACCGGCTGATGACGCGCTACTCCTTCAATCGCTCAACCGACACAGCGGAGGCCACTCCGTCACAAAACACGCCGGCCTTTACAGCAGCGGAGCGGCAGAATTCCCTCAATCGATTCAACTCATTGGTGGTCAATCTCAACTCGGTTCTTTCTCCAACGAAGGTCAATGATCTCTCTTTCCACTATGACAATTTCTACAACGACATTCCGCCCTTTGGACAAAACGCGCCGACAACAAATCCGTCTACGCTAGGCCTAACGAACGAGCTGATCTTCCCGGATCTTGCTGATGGCGAAAACTTCAACCTGCCCCAGATCACGCACCTCAATCGCGATCAGTTGCGCGATGCACTCTCCTGGTCCCTGGGGAAACACACGCTCAAGCTGGGCGGCGAGTTTCAACATTACACGGCATCGGGCGAGATCAATGTATTTGGTACAGGCACGGTAATCCTGACTTCCGATTTTGGATTCGCGAACCTGAATGGTGCGAGCGGGCCGCCCAACGATCTGGATATCCCCATTGCTGTTGCTTTGAAGAGCAGCGCCCCGGTAACTCCGGTGCCGATTCCCTTCGTCTTTGACAGCTACCTTGCCGGCTACGCGCAGGATGATTGGCGAGTAGCGCCCCGATTAACACTGAATCTCGGCTTGCGCTGGGAGTATGACTCAAACCTTACCGGTAACTCCAGTGCGCATGATCCCTGCCCGAGCCTGACCACGGAACCAACCGCGCCATGCACATGGATGGCGAATGTTATTGACTTGAAGAAGGTTCCCGACAAGAAGGACTTTTCGCCGCGCATTGGATTCATCTTTGACCCGATGGGCAAAGGAGAGACCGTAATTCGCGGCGGATACGGTATCTATTACGACCGCATTATTCTTGAGACGGGGGCAGAAGAGCTGGTGCAGAATGACCGCGCACTCACGGTCACTCAATATGCTGGGTCAAGCTGCTCCAATCCCAACATCCCCGCTCCACCTAGTCTTGGTCTCTGTTTTGCTCCGGGATCGAGTTTTGTCCATGGCACGCCGACGCTTGCCAATCCATTCAGTGGTCCGCATCAGACAGGCGGCGTAGGCATTTTGGCGATGGGACCGGATGCGCATCATCCGCTCTTCCAGCAGTTTTCGCTGGGAGGGCAGCAGCAACTCGGAAATAACTGGCTCGTCTCCGCCGATGGGCTCCATGTTTTCGCCGACCGCCAGATTATCAGCCATCTTCTCCGCAGTACAGATTCGACTTCGCCGTATATCGGCTGCCCCGGCAATAATGTGCCTTGCACCATCACAGATCCCATGAGCGGCATTTCGGATAGCATTGCGCTGCTGCAATCGCAAGCCAAGTCGTGGTACGACGGATTGATTGCCAGCGTACAGCATCTTCCTGCCAAGCTGGGCCACATCGGCTACCAATACAACGTGAGCTATACGCTCTCCAAGACCTTTGACTATTCCGATGACGATCAGCTCGCCAACAACAATGCGGACGAGCAGGTTGATCTGGTGGAAGGCATTGACAACCTGCGCCTGGAAAAAGGCTATGCAGTCACAGACGAGCGTCATCGGTTGACGCTCTACGGTGAGACGCAGTTGCCGTGGAAGCTGTCGCTTGCTCCGATCTACACCTTTGGCTCGGGCGTCGCCGCAGATACCTTCTTGCCGGGAACAGCTAACAACAGCGGGGCGAGCGGCTCGCGGCTGCCGCTTTTACCGCGCAATGCCATCGGGCGCGAAATCAAGAACAGCAATCAGCTCAACGCAGTCATCAATCGCTGGAATACGCTGCCAGCCTGCCCCGCCGTCTCTCCCTGCAATGCTGGCGGTCAACTCCAGAATGTGCCGAGTGACGTAAATTATTCCAGTCCCTTCAGTTCACTCGACTTGCGGCTGAAGAAAGAAATCGCTTTCGGCGATCATGGCAAGCTCAGCCTGATGGGCGAAGGTTTCAATATGTTCAACGAAACAAACATTCGCGGATCGAGCAACGCCAACTATGCTGGGCGCAATATCTCCATTAGCCCCTATCAACCGGCAGCAAACGGTCAGCCCGCGCAGGCGGTGCAGACTAATTTCTATTCGCCTGTCAGTACTGCTGGAGGCTTCTTTGGTTCCGGCGGACCTCGCGCCTTCCAATTTGCCGCAAGACTGGAATTCTAGTGGGAGTCTGAATGGCCGTGCCTGAGTACGAGAGGATCGCGAATTCTGTCCGGAAACCTGAACCAACCGGAAGTGTGAACATTTCATTGATTGAAGAAAATGCGGCCACCGAAGAGGTGGCCGCGCTTTATAATTACTTTCGCACTCATTTCGGGAGACCGGATGTGCCGGGCATTCTAAAATGCTTCGCAACTCATCCGCCGCTACTCAAGCACATGATGGATCTTTCCCAGAGCTTGATCTTCTCGGAGGGAGCTTTGACCCGAAAGCACAAGGAAATGATTGCGACGCTGATTTCGAAGCAAAACCACTGCTACTACTGTGCAGACAGTCACGGCTTTTTTCTTCGCGTGCACGGTGCCTCCGCTCAGGCGCTTTTGGCAATCCAGAGCAACGACCTGTGCTCATCGGCTTTGTCTGCACCCGAGCAATCGCTCCTGGAATTTGCGCGAAAGGTAAATGACAACTCGCACGAAGTCAATCGCGCCGATGTTGAGAAGGTTCAACAAGCCGGCTGGAGCGAGTTACAGATTGCGGAGGCCGTCCACGTTGCCGCGCTCTTCGCGACCTTCAACCGCGTTGCCAACGCATTTGGACTGAAGTCGCAGGAATTGCTGGCGCTCTATGATGAAGGCGATGGGAGCGGGCACAATAGTGCGAAGGTCTCTCGGGAGAATTCTCAATGAATACAGTCGGATTCGATCAAACACAAATGGCCATAGGACGAGATCCGGATTCATTGTTTCTCAGAGATGTTGAAAACAATCCCCAACCCAGTCCATACTTCGACCTGATTGCCGCGGCAAACTCCTCGGGGACGGAGTATTGGCGCATCTGGAACCTGCTGGCATTCCGGCCTCGAATTGCCGAGCATCTGTGCCGCCTGTCGCACGAGATCATGTTTGAGGAAGCGCCGATCGGCACTGCCCTGCGGGAATTGATCGCGGCTTACACTTCGTCACTCAACAACTGCGAATTCTGCATGAAAGCTCACGCTGCGGTTGCAGCTCATCTATACAAAGATGAAGCGCTGGTGTGGAGCGCCATTCATGATCTGGAGGGATCGGTCCTGTCAGAGAGGGACAAAGCGATCCTTCGCTTTGCGGGCAAGATAACTCTGCAATCCGGAACAATCAATAGGCAAGATATTGTCGCGCTGCATTCAATCGGATGGGACGACACCTCAATCTTTTACGCAATTGCAGCGTGTGCTCTTTTCAACTTCTACAACCGCTTCGTCTCAGCCAACGGCGTAAAGTCCGTATCCGATCAGGCTTTTCGCCGCCTCGCCGCTCGCATGGCAGAGAAAGGTTACATACGCAAATGAACAGTATTCTTGATAGCGTCGGCCGATCTCGGAGAATCTCCACTCAGATCGCGCTCAGTCTTGCGTTAGCCGCATCTGTGTCCGGGTTAATTAGCGCACAAGCACAAATGGAAGCCGCAGCGCCGCAACATGCATTCTTCCATATTTCTCTCGCCAGTTCTTACAGCGCTCCAGTCTCCGGCCGGCTCCTGCTCTTCATTGCTCCGCCGTCAGGCGATGGCTCCTCCGTGGACATGAACATGATGGCGCCAACCAGCGTAACCGTTGCCGCTAAGGAGCTTCGGACTCTCGCGCCCGGAGAACAGGTCGATCTCGATGCAGATGATCTTGTCTTTCCGGGGCCATTGTCCCAGGCTGCACCCGGACACTACCGCGTACAAGCCGTCCTCGATGTGCTTCATAACTATAACTACAATGGCCGTGCTCCCGGTGATTTGGTCAGCGCACCAATCTCCGTCGACCTTCCACTCACTACATCCCCTTTGCTCACACTCTCGCAAGTCCTTCCAGAGCCACCGGACCCGCTTGCGCAGCGGCCTGATGTGGCTGCGGCCCTCAAGCCGCTGGACTTCGTCAGCCCCGTGCTTACTCGTTTCTGGGGCCGCGACATCCATGTGCGAGGATGGGTTCTTTTGCCGCCCGGCTATGAGAGCAATCCCAAAGAAACCTATCCCACCGTCTATTTCACGCATGGCTTCGGCGGTACATTGCAAGGGTTACGCGCACGTTATGCGCCAGTGCTTTATGACCGTATGAAGCAAGGAAAAATGCCGGAAATGATCTGGGTATTGCTCGACGAAAGCGGCCCGGCTGGCACGCACGAGTTTGCAGATTCCGTGAATAACGGGCCATGGGGCGAAGCATTGACCGCCGAGCTCATTCCCAGCATTGAGGCTCATTATCGGATGGATGCGCGCACAACCGGACGCTTCCTCCAGGGGCACTCTTCAGGAGGTTGGGCGACGCTCTGGCTTCAGACGCATTATCCAAAGATGTTTGGTGGCACCTGGTCCACTTCGCCTGACCCGAGTGACTTTCACTTCTTCAGCACCATCGATCTCTATGCGGCCCATGCGAACTTCTTTCGAAACCCTGACGGTACCCCAACCCCGATCATGCGCGATCACGGCAAGCCGCTCGCATCGATGCGGCAGCTCGCCGGCATGGAATCAGTCATAGGAGACTACGGAGGCCAGTTAGCGTCCTTTGAATGGGTCTTCTCCCCGCGTGGAGCCGACGGGCGGCCTCAGCCTCTTTTCAACCGCATCACCGGCGACATAGACCCTAATGTTGCTGCTTATTGGCGCAGCCATTACGATATCGCCGAATACCTGAACGGCAATTGGAAGACCATCGGGACTGACCTTCGAGGCAAGATTCATCTCGTCGTTGGAACAGAGGACACGTTCTATCTTGATGGCGCAGCGCACAGCCTGGAGGCAACCCTCAACCAGCTAGGCGGCGATCCGCATTTCACTTTCTTGCCGGACAAGTCGCATTTTAATGTCTATTTCAAAGGCGAAGATCGCTGGGCATTATTCGATCAGATCGCAGGCGAAATGTACAAGGTCGCCCGGCCGCTGGTGGAGGGACCGATAAAGTCAAATTGATCCGATCGAGTTTCGCTGCAATACACTGCAGTTGGCACCGAACACGCGAGAGATCATTAAGGAGACAATTACACTATGTAATCAGGATTGCGAGCGTGTGCCCTTTTCGGCGTCAGACGCGCATTTAAACAATCCAGTCCAAGTGTGTGATCGCTCCCTGAGCCGAAATCAGTCTCAGGAAGCTGGGCGGGTTCTATAAAAGGGGATGTCAAGAAGAAACACTTCACCTGATCCGCCTGGGGAAGATATTTTTCTGACATCCAGCCCCTGTTGGCAGCCGCAACACACTTTGCCCGGGCATGGTTTTGTTTT